>Ga0209252_1000818_pt1 | contig 22560 bp, 30 predicted proteins | sample SaaInlV_135m_DNA_3_FD_184673 | JGI IMG/M metagenome (GOLD analysis project Ga0209252, IMG submission 184673) | Marine microbial communities from expanding oxygen minimum zones in the Saanich Inlet - Saanich Inlet SI074_LV_100m_DNA (SPAdes) (version 2) | ecosystem: Environmental > Aquatic >... | reverse complement strand
AAAGTAATAAATCCAAAGGTTACAGAAGAAGCCATAGATACTTCAAACAAATACTTTGAGGAACTTGAGAAAAAGGGTGGGGAAAAGAGTGGAACCGAAACAAGAACGGAAAATGCAGTCATGAAGTTTGCAGTAGCCATAGCAAAATGGCATTTGTCAAAAGAAGTAAAGAAAATACACGTAACAGAAGCACTTGAATTATTTAGCAATGGCATGAAAACACTTGGAGTCAATTTCCAAGAGGGTGAAATGGTTACGGAAAGAACATTAAAAAAGACTAAAGATGGAAGAATGGAAGCAATTAGACTTGCTTATGATTCAATTAAAGACGAATATGGGTATGTATTCCCAGATGAATTGGTTGAAAAGGTCATGAGTTACAAAGTATTTGGAAATGAAGGACAGATAAAAACACAACTTGAACAGATGAGACTTGATAGTAGACTTTCAGAAAAGAACAATATGTATAAAATATCATGGAACCTGTAAGTATAAATAACATGAATGTGAGTTTAAATCATGGTATTTTTTAGACACGTTTTCTTTAAAAAACCACCAGATCTCAAGGAAAGATACATAAAAGGTAAAAGGCACTATCAAAGTCCAACAGGAAGTTTGCTTCCAAGTGTAACAACCGTATTAAGTCTGTTATCTGATGACGGAATCAAGGCTTGGAGAAGAAGGGTTGGAGAAGTTGAAGCAGACAAGGTAATGGACTATGCAATGAAAACTGGAACTGAAATGCATTCAATAGTAGAAAACTATCTTAACAACCGTGCAGAAGAAATGGACAATAATCCAAGAGCCATGAAACTGTTTGAACAGATGAAACATGAACTTGACAAGATAGACAACATTGTTGCACAGGAAGTTCCATTGTATTCAGATGGATTAGGAGTTGCTGGAAGGGTTGATTGCATAGCAGAATATAACGGCAAAGTTAGCATAATAGATTTCAAAAGTTCAAGAAAGAAAAAACAAAAGAGTTGGATAAAGAAATATTTTCTACAGGCAACGGCATACTCACTAATGTATGAGGAAATGACAGGGGATAAGGTTGACCAAATAGTTATTCTGATAAGTGCAGATGATGATACGGTTATTGCATACGTTGAGGATAAGAACGATTACATAGAGCAATTAAAAATGGTAATAGAGGATTACAGACAAAGGAAGAACCTTGATTTTCAGAAGGACTAAGACATATCTCATAGACGAGAACGTAAAGATTTCATCAATCGATGTTCAAAAAATGAACAAGTCAAAAGTGATAAACTCTACGGATATTTTTAGAAAAGGAGAGCCTGATGAAAAACTTACTGCAATGGCTAAGGAAAAGGGATGGATTATTATAACCAGAGACATACGAATGGCACTTCGAAGTCTCATTGACGGAGTTCCAATCATATTCATAAATGATGATTATAAGACAGTATCTTACGTTACTTCAAAAAATCATGGCAAGAACAAATACAAGGATATGTTTAACTATATTAATGAAAGGTTTGGTTACGAGTAAATAAATACCTAGTTTATAATGTTTATAAAGTACAAAATTCTATCAATCACATGCTTAATCCATCAGCAGAACGTGAAGTAAACAATAATTACAGACTTTCAACAGAAAAAGCAAGACAATGGTGGAATAATCAAGCATTTGAGTCAAGAAAAAACATAGTGATTGAATCGGATGCAGTAATTAACGATGATCAAGAAGTAGAAGATCAAATGGTTGCAGATGTTGCAGATAAGGAATATGATGATTTACCAGACATAACACAACAAGAAATTGATTCAAAAATTGACGATGAAGAAGATATTGAAGAAATATTTGACATTGAAGGCGAAGAATATTTACAATGCAGTAAATGTGACGACTTGTTTACATCAAATGAAGATTATGATATACATAAATCAGTAGATCATGGCGAAGAACCAGAGGACTTGGAAGAATCAGAAGAAACTTACCAATTGACAATGAATCCAGATCTTACAAGAGAAGCACTTCAAGAAGCAAACAGTTTGCTAACAGAAACTGAAGAAAGACAACTTTACAGTGGCTATGATAAAAATGGAGAGATACAATCTTCAGTTATGCCTTACAATTTACCACCAGTAGCAACTGGAAAATATAACGATAATCCAAATGAATTCTTTTACAGCAACAAAATATTTAGAGCAGGTAATTCATCATTAAGAACTTCATCACTTGGAGAAGCAAGAGCAAGTGAAGGAGATTCAGAATGGTACTCAGATTGGGATAAAGCAGTACAAGATTTAAAAAATAATAATATACAATCTTATGAAGAACACGCAAGAAAATATGGATTTGATGCTTGGGATCAAAATCCATCACACAATATTGAACAAGCAATTAAAAATATGGAATGGACTATTGATTATGAAAAATCTGTAGAATCAAAAGCAAGTGAATCAGATTTAGTTGACGGAATCATGAGAGTAGAAAATGGTGAAATGGGTCAGGATGAATTAATAGAATTTGTGTTAGAACATAGAGACACATTAATGCAATTGCAAGGTTCATGGCAAAGAATAGTACAATCTGTGGATGACTATAACTTATCACTATCAGATGAATCAATAGCAACAGAATTTTCACTTCGTGATTATGAAAAAAATGAGGATATTAATTATCATGCAGAAAATGCATTACAACTTGTTAAAAAATATGGAACACAATCAGAAATAGATGCAATAACAAAAATAAATAAAAATCACATGGAAGTTGGTCATTTGGTCTACGAGGACAGTATAAAAAGAGGCGAGATATCCAATAAATATTTTGACAGATTACTTGCAGATGCAACTGAAGAAGAAAGAAAATCTTATCGTGGTGAATCAAAAGCAAGTTTAAAGGCAATGAAAGACAGTGGTGCAGGAGACATGGTTGGAGAAATTCCTGATGGCATGGACATAAATGAATGGCTTGGAGAAGCAGACAAAGTAGACTATGAAGAAGTAGACTATGAAGATGACGGTGTTTCAGATATTTCAGTTCCAAACGTAGAGCCAAAAGGAGAAGATAAGAATGAATTTTTAGATGATGTCGATAATACAGTAGAGGAAGTCAACTTTGTTTATCCAACAAAGGCAACGGAATCAACAAAGTCATACATTACAGAGTCAGAACCATTTGAGGAAGAATACGAAGAATTTGAAGATTCTGATGATGAAATGATCGAAGAAACAATTTCAATAAGAAAATTAACAGGTTATAGTGACAATTCAATTGCACAAGAATTGCATATTAATTACGGTGTTTCACATGAAGAAGCACTAGAGAAAGTTTACAGCGTAGAGGTTTCCACTAATGATAGAGTCGCACAGACATTTTTCGGCAAGATGTATAAGGAATGTACCGAGTCGGAAAAAGATGAACTTCGAATGTATTCTGGATCTGACTAAGTATGGTTTCAAGTGCTTGGTTATCTGATTTACAAATATCAAGAGCTCAATTAAAAAATCTTTTAAAAATGGATGATAAAACATTGTCTGATTTATCTGGTATGGATTATGATGATTTTTCAGATTATGTCACTCACTTACGATATGAATATAATTCTTGGACTGATGTTATACGTGGTGCAATGAAAGAATCAAAAGCAAGTGAGTACACAGGAGATTTTTGGTGGGGAAAACACGTAACATGGGAAAGTGGATTTGACCAAGACTTCCTATATTGCAATCATTGTAATCGAGATATGTATGCACCAGCTAGTCATTGGGAACCATTGAATAGTATATCAGATGATAAAATGAACAGATTTATGATCAATCATTTGAAAACACATCATGGAATTACAGAACCAGTAGTTACATTCGCAGGAACGACAGAATCAAAAGCAAGTGAATCAGATGGTATGCAAGTAGATTGGTGGGATAGTTTAAGTCAAGATGAAAGAAGCAACTGGATGAACAGTTTTTCAATGACTCCAGTTGACGGCACTATATACATGGATAACTATGATGAGATGGATTCAAGCAATCAATATTATGTAAAAAATTTATTTACATTTGTTAGAGATGACATGGACAATGATTTATTGGGTAGAAACCATAATATTTTGGGAGAATCAAAAGCAAGTGAAGCACCATTCTCAGGATGGTTAGAAGATGCAAAAGGTAATAGAACTGAATCAGCAGTATATACATGTCCTTACTGTCATGAACAATTAGGTCGTGGTATCAATATTATTGGCGATGCAAGAGATCACTTAATGGGTAAACATGGATTTGATGAAGATAGATCAAATGAAATTATACAAAAAGAATGGGATATTTATGGTTTCCCTAATTCAATTTATGAATCAAAAGCAAGTGAAGAAGGATTTAATTCATGGTATTATTCAACAAACTGGGATAAAAATTCACCTGAACTCAATATAGATTTAAAAGAAAAAACATTGTCTTATTTTGGATTGCCAGAAGCATGGGCTTATTTAAAATGGGAAGATATACCACAACACGGTAAAGATAAAATATCATCTGAATCAAAAGCAAATGAGGGAATTGATTGCATGATGGGTGGAAAACATAAACCTATTGATAGTCCAAATCAAATGTATCCATATGAAAGTTGTACGAAATGTGGGGATAACATACAAAACATTAAGGGTGAATGGACTAATATTGATTATAAAGAAAGACAGAATCATGCAAATATGAAAGATAAAAAAGACTTTGATAGAAAATTGGATAGTTTTAATCTTGATTCAAGAGAATCAAGTGGAATTCCAAGTGAAGATTTAGAATCAACCCATGACTTGGATAATCTTTTTATTGAATGGAACAAAGATTTCGATGGAAGTAGACAGGAGTTTATGGTTTATGCTGATTCAAAAGGATTTGATGCAGAACAAGCAGGAGGAATATATGATATACAATATGTAGGTGAAACCAATGAATCATGGAGTCAAAAATCTTCCATAGACAGAATAGAAGCACTTGAAAAACTTGGCATTAAACAAGGCGATGCAATCAAACTGTCAGGATTAGAATTTGAGGACTTTGGAGAAGATCTGCAAGGTGCATTGAAAGATGAAGATAAAGAAGAATATGTAGAAGTAGCAAATCCAAACAGTGAATTCCAACAATACTATCCAGACTATAATAATATTGGCGAAAGCCAGACTGCCAGAACAAAATATGAATGTGAATACTGTGATCATGGATTCAAATCCAATGAGGCATTATCAATACATCACAATGACAAACACGCAATCGCACCAGAATCATTAGACGGATATGCAAGTGAAGCAGATTGTACTAATTGTGGGCAGAGTGGTGTAGATCCTGATCCACGATTTCAATTGGGTAGTTGGTGTGAAGATTGCCAAGATAGATTAGAATTAGCAAAAGATAATTGGTGGAAAAATGCAACAGATGAGGAAAAAAGAAAGGAAAATGAATGGAATGATAAACCGTGGGAAAGTGAATTTGATGGAGAATCAAAAGTAACTGAAGCCGATCCAGATTTTCAAAATGATCCAGATTTTCAAGGATATACCAAAGATGAGTTTGGAAACAAAGTAAAGTCACATCCAAGCCAATATACGGCATCTGGATGGGATCAGGAAAAGAAAGAAAGAATGAATGCAAGGGGAGATGTCGATGGCTCAGAATTTTATGCAAGTGAACACAATGTTGGAGACTATGTAACAATGACAGATGATGCACTTGACAATTACGGACAGCAATACAGAGGTCAATCTTTTAGAATTTCACATGTAGCAAAATCAGTTGATGATCACATGGGTTATGATGAAGGTATGGGTGGAGAAAATCTGTATGATCTTGATGGATTTAACAGTTCTTTATACGATTATGAAGTTGAATCAACAGATGAGTTAAAACAAATGTGGAATGAATCAAAAGCAAGTGAAGCAAGAAAACTCAACGCTAGACAAAAGAAACTTATTGAAGAATGGGTAGGATCAATGTCAAGTCCTCCAATGGTAATTACATCAGATGATTTACCTTATTCATTGCTTTCAGAATTAAGGGATATAAATGATTTTGATGGGTTTGAATCAGCAATAATGAGATATGCTAGTGATTTAGGAAACAAACAAGCAATGCAAGGATCAAATCCTTATATGCATTCATCAAACTACGGAAGTTTTGAATCAAAAGCAACTGAAACAATCAGTGAAGATGAAAAGGATGAGATATTCCAATACTTGTTCGACTTGCAAGAAAGTGGAGCAACAAACATGTTTGGTTCAGGTGCATACGTTGAAAGAGACTTTCCTCACTTGGATAAAAGAGAGGTAGGGGATGTCATAACTGAATGGATGGCAAATTGGGATGAAATTGCCACAAGAATGGGAATAGAGTCATACGCAACTGAAAACCCAACTTCTGACGGATATAGTTGGAGTGCAGACCAAGATGAAATTAGCAGAATACAGTTTCAAACTAACTTAACAAAAGAAGAAAAAAACAGAGAGATACAGAAAATTGAAAAACGTCAACAAGAACAAGAAGATTTAGAATTAGAAGCAGATACGCCAAGAAACAGAACAGGTTATTTTGAATCAAAAGAAACTGAACATGACGATCTGGATGGTCATCAAATCTCCGATCGTTACTCAAATACTTATATCAGATTTGTACAAAGATGGAAGCAAGAACACCCTGACTGGAAACAAAATGTAGATAAAACCTTGTCTAATTTCGTAAAATATATGGTAAAAATGGGATATAATAAAAGAAATGCAGAAATGGTTTGGAATGATTATCTATACAGTCCTGAATCAAAAGCAACTGAAGGAAAAGTAAAATCATACTGCAATATATGTGGATATGATACATGGCGTAATGAAGGAGAAGATTGTCCTTATCATCAAAGGGTATTGAGTGATGGAACTTTCTTATGGGATGAATTTAATCAAGATGGAGAAGGTTATGACAAATATGGCAATAGACATAATGAAACTTGTCCAAACTGTGGTAATACAGAAGCACCTTTTTTAATAAATGATGAATTTTGTAATAATTGTTATGTTAAACCACCAGAATCAAAATGGGAAAAATATGACAGATATATGAGTTATGGTGTATCAGATGCAGATGCAAGATCAGATATTTTCACTGAAGCAGGTTTAGAAGATCACTCATGTCCAGAATGTGGATTTATAACTTCCGATAACTCAGACTATGTAGATCACTTAAACGCCCACGAGGAATAATCATGGATAAAACTTCATGGAAGCCAAAAGTTTACAAGGCAACAGAATCAGTGGACTATAAAGTAAATGAAAATTTAGAAGATTTAGAGATCAGTGGTTCAGACTTTAGTATTACACATGGTGGAACAGTTGTATCATGTAATAGTTGTAGTAAGACATGGTTTGTAGGACAGTATCCAAGAAACAATGTAAATGATACAGAACGAGAAATCAATTCTCATGGAGATGCACATGCACCGTTAGACAGTTTATTTAATATCAGTGGTAAAAGTGGTTCAAGTGATGGTTCTTGCAAACAATGTGGAGCAATTCCTGATAATGAGGACTATGTAGGACACCTAAAACAACATGGTACAGATTATATCGGTGAATCAAAAGCAAATGAAACACAATATGGTACACTAAATCCAGATGGAAGTGTAACAAACAAGATGGATTTAGATGATAGCAATTCAGATGATCCAATAGCATATAACTTTGGATTTTTCGAAGGTAAAAGTGGAAAACCAATGGATGACTATGATGACTTAGCACCAGAATATGTTAGAGGTTACAATGACGGTAAAAAATCAATTGGGGAATCAAAAGCAAAAGCAGTAGAAAAAACAGTTTTAGAAGTTGCAAAATACTATGAAGGTGAACAAAGTTTTGAAGAACAATTCCAAGCATGGATTGATCCTAGTAACTATTCAAGTAGTGATGCATATAAAGATGCTACAGGAGGTTATATGATTGATGATGAACATAGTAGAATTGAGTTTGCACGTTGGCAATTAGGTTATGATGAATCATCTCATTGGTATATGGATTATGAAGGAGAATCAAAAGCAAGTGAATTAGATCTTAAAAATTATACTATAAATCCTTTTGATGATGTTTGGGTATCTGAATGTAAGAAATGTGGTGCAGAGTTTACTGAATTTGATTATGACAATTCAGAAAACAGTGTTCGTAATCATTTAATGTCAGAACATGACATAGATGAAAGTCACTTAGGAAGTACATTATACAATCAAAATGAATCAAAAGCAAACGAAGATGATCATAAAAAATCATGGAGTGAACTGGACTCAATTGCAAAGATGGGATTTTCTGATATTGGCTATGATCAAAAATCATGGGATTCAGAGCCAGAGGAAGTTCGAGCAGAAATGGAAACTGTTGTAAAGGACAATATGTCACAAGAAAACTGGAAGGAAGTAGCAAATAAAATTTACAAAGAAGAATTAAACAAAGGCAAAAAGAGTGGAGGAGAATCAAGTTATGAAAATTGGATAGATGAGTTAGATCCAATAGAAATAATTATGGATAATTTTGATCCAGATAATAAAGACGGTTCAGTGAAGTGTGATCATTGTGGATATGAATTAATTCATGATGGAAGTATAATGTCAACAAATATTCAAAGAGAGGCAAAAGATCACATGATTAATAATCATATAAATGAATTGGAATCTAATGCAAGTTCAACAACATCAGAATCAAAAGTAAAACGATATAAAGTTGGAGATGACTATTATGATGATTTAGATGATGCAAAACGAATGTCGGATGTTACAGGTTATGCAGTATTTGATAATGATAATTGGGGGAAAATGGTTTATGATGGAGAATCAAAAGCAAGTGAATTTAATTATAATGTATTAATCAAAGGTAAACCAAGTAAAGAGAAATTACGTGATGAATTTGCTCCTTATGTAAACATTGAAGATGATGGGAAAAACACACGAGTTATATTTGATGGATTGGTTGATGGTGGTAAACAAGAATTAGAAAGTTTGGGATATGATGTTATTGGAGAATCAAAAGCAAGTGAAGAAGATCCATGCTGGAAAGGATACAAGCAAATCGGAATGAAAGACAAAAACGGCAAACAAGTTCCAAACTGTGTTCCAAACTCAAGTGGCAATGAATACAGTTTATCTTCAATGTTTAAAAAGAAAAAATCAAATTTCCACAATACAAGTTTTAAAGACTATGCAAAAGTGTTTGAGGAGCCAATAGAATCAAAATGGGAAAGAAAAAAACATGTTCTTGGAGGAGATTTCTATGACTTTTTCAGATTAGAATGGAACAGTGTTCCGTCTGAGATACAAGACATATTTAGAGCAACCGTTAGTGTTGAATCAAAAGCAGATGAATTTACAGATTGGGGTAACTGGGCAGAAGATGAAACAGGTGTAGGTTCCAAAATGTCACAGTATGATCAAATTGCAATGATGAAAGATTTAGGCATTGCCGATAAGACTTTAAGGAATATGGGTTACAACTTGCAAAAAGATGGAATAGAAGGATTTATAGACAGAATTGAAAAAGAGTTAAGCAAGTTTGGAATAAATCTAGACAAACCTGAAGAACAAGAACAAGAGGATTAACATTATGACAAAATTTGAAATTGATGATGATTACATCACAGAAAATATTCCCATTGATGCAATGACGAATGACGAACTGTTAAAAAAAAGAGATTATATTTATGGCACGTACAGAAATAAAAATTATCTGAACCAGATAGATCAGGAAATAAAAGACAGAGGACTTGGAAGTCCAAGTTGGCAACAGGATGATGCAGAATATGAAAAACAGTTTGAGGTAAACACATCCTATGATCAAGACAAGGAAATAGGAGAAATACCAAGTGCTTACTTTGCACATTCAGAACCAATGAATGCAAAGAATGAGGCATTCGTAGAACAGGAACATCCAAGAGACCGTGACGGCAAGTTTGCAACAAAAGGTGGAGGTGGATCTTCTGTTGATAGTGATACAATATCTCAAAAAGTTACAGGCAAATATCCACAACTTGACAAACAATTTGTTGATGAACAGATACAAGAATCAATTGGATTAAGAGAAACAGCAACCGTATCAAACAAAGAAATGCAGAAAAATCTCAATAAAAACCTAAGAGGAGTTGTCGTAAGTGGCAGGGTAAAAGAAATTGACAGTATGGTTGGAAAACTTGCACGACAACCAGAAAATTTTAAAACAGTTGGTGATTTACATGATATTAGTGGAGTCAGGATAATGGCAGACAATTTAGATGGTGTGTTTACGTCATTGGAATTTGTAAAAAACAACTACAATGTAGTGGAGGAAAAGAATAACATAGATGTTGACAGAGATGGGTACAGAAGTTATCACGCAATAATAGATGATGGCAGTGGAATTTTATCAGAAGTGCAGATAAGAACAAAAAGTCAAGATAAATGGGCTAATTATGTCCATAACACCATATACAAGCCAAAAAACAAAAAATTAAAAAGCTATGTAGATAAAAACAAAGAGATGATAACTAATTATGTGTTGGATATGTCAGAATACTTTCATAATATTGACAAAGGCATTAATTATAAAAGACCAGATTGTCCAGAAGATATAGAAATTGTAATGGGGTGCATGTAATGGGATATATTGACGAAGGATTGGATGAAGTTCAACGAGCAACTCCTATAACTGGAGTGAACGTCTGCATATATGATGACTTTGAAGATATTGGAAATAAATTAGAGACTATCGGAAATTTTGATACCGTTGAAGAAGCACAGAATTTCATAGACAATTATGAGGGAGAAGCAGAACTTGTTATGTATGAAGCAGAAGAATTGACAGAATACAGATCAAAGGATCCAAGTTATACTCCACAGAAAAATCACAGTATACAAAATTACATAAGCATGGCAGAGGATGATTATGAAAAAGGTACAACCAGAAACAATGATGAATATGAAAAAATTAATTATCATTCAAACGGTGAATTCAATGAACCATATAGAACAATATATGAAGAAAAACTTAACAAAAACGGAACAGGTGTTAAAAGAGCAACACGAGGAGTGAATCCAAAAAAGACAAAGGCAAAGGTATTGCAGTTTGTATACGTGTCAAAAAGCGAATGTGATATTTGCAGACAGTATGATGGAAAGGCGTTTTCAACAGATTCTCCGAATCGACCTATCATACCAAGATTGGAAAGTCAGGGAAAGAAAGGCACTAGACCATATACACATCCAAACTGCAAGTGCAAATGGGTTAGACCGTTCAGCGATGCAGGAATTAAAAACTTTGATGATGTAAGAGGAGATACATTTACCAGTGGAGGTGTTACAGGTTTGAAAACTTCCAATGAGTCAGGAAATTATGCTAAGGTAAAGTCAAAATTATACAAGAGAGCAGTTGCGAAATATGGAAAAAAGTTTTTCAATCTTCCAAAGTCAAGAAAGCATTACATAATAATGCAGGAAATAATGAAGGAGTTAAAATCACATGAGTCATTCCAACCAATCAATTTGTTAAAAACATCATATAATGCGATAGAGCCAACATTAAATTTGGACAGAATGAGACATACACATTCAAATGAAGTTAGGGTTTTAATTGACGAGATGGTAGGGGAATCATTAACAAGTGAGAGAAAACATGATATCGTACTTGAACATAACTTGGACTTTACATTTGAAAATCTTTTGGATCTTACGGCAGTTGCATTGTTTGAAGCATTGAATGAGGAGGAAAAAATTGGCATGGATGTAGAAATGGAATTTACTGATGACGAGGAAAAAGCAAAGGACACAGTTGAAGATCATCTTGATGAAGATCCAGAACATTATTCAAGATTGAAAAGCGTGTTTGAACATGACGTATGGGATGAGGAAAAAAACAAGTTAGTTGATCCGTCATTGTTGGAGGATAATAAAGATGAGGAAGCAAGTGAAAATGATGAACAGTATATGCCAGACGTATACAACATAGATCCATATCCTCACAGACATGAGTTCATTGACAATGTTTGCATAATTTGTGATTATGTGTTAAAAGCAAGTGAAGATCATTCAAAACCATATACTGACAAATTTGGCAAACGTCATGTATCTTGGACTTGTCCTAAATGTGGAGAAGAATTTGGAATTGCTGGACATAGTGGAGAAGGAGAAAGATTCGAACATTTAATGTCTCATGAATCAAAAGCAACCGAGATATATACTGAAGAAGATGAGATTAAGAGGCTTGATAAACAAAATAATGAATTAGCTGGTATATTATCAAGAATGAATGCCAATAAAATTGAAATGTTAAAAATAGATATAAGATGGGAACAAAAAAGATTAGAAGATATAGAAAATAATATACACCCAGATGAGTTTTATGAATTATACAATGAAAGAGTAAAAGCACAGTTACTTAGTCATTCTAAACGTAAATTGGAATCAAAAAAACAAGAATTAAAAGAATTAACAGGAGAATCAAAAGCAACCGAAGGTGGGTCTGAGTTGTGGGCATATGCATTTAGAACTACAAGAAGAAATTTTTCAACGCCAATATACCATATTGTTAAAAAGAAAAGTGGTATTAGTCCATCATTATGTGGTGTTCACTGTGATACGTCAAATGCAAAAGTAGATGCTACATATACAGAATTTGGCAAAACATTCGAAGCTGATAAATGTGAAAAATGTTTGAGATTGTCTCATGGATATGAATCAAAAGCAACCGAAGGTGGCAGAGGAAGTGGTAGAAAAGGACATCAAAAATGGATGCTTGGAGCAGAAGCAGATCCAGAAGAATGTCCAAACTGCATGATTTTCACGGAAAAAAAGAACGGTAACTGTCAGATTTGTGGCAATTCTTATTAAATAGAAAATCACAAAAGTATTTATAATGGTAAACAAGAAAGTCGAAACTTCTAAAATTAAAGTACGATTGGGTGAAGCACTTTCTGAAGGCAAATGTTTTGTTTGTGGAAAGGGAAAATCCAAGAAAGGATTCACGGTTCATCACTTGTGGTATGTATTTGATGATGTGACTTATGACAAATATCCACATGATACGGCAGGGCAGTTAAGATATTATCAGGACTTGGAACCAGTTGTAATGAAAGAGATGAATAGATTTCTTTATCTGTGCAATACGGATCACGTAGCACTTGAACGACTTAACCGATATGGAGAGGAAAAACTTGCATCTCTAATCAATGCATTGTTAATGACAAAGACAAACCAAAAAAACAAGAACCTAAAGAAATTACTTGGAAACATATTAGACCAGTAAGTATATATTCATAAAATCATATTGACTTTAATGGCTATGTGCAAGATATGTAGTACAGTCAGAAGAAAAGCAATAGGAGATTCTTGGGATAAACAACTTTGTTATGATTGCTATATCATGACAGATCATTTTACTTGGAAATACAGATGGGATATCCATTCATACACAACCAACACTTTTATTAAACGAAAGTAGTGTTAGATTGGGTAAAATTTACAATGATTCGCCATTGTTGATTGTTTCACGCATTTGACAGTATGCACCCAGAACTGTCATTCTTATTAATGATAAAGTTAAAATTAATATGAACTTGCCAAAGCAGGATCAACCGTTAGGTGTTCGAAAGCCTTATCTAACTTTCGACCCTAACACTTAGTTTATATTTCCTAATAGTATAACCTACATAATGGACATACCTGCAATTAACAGATGGGCAGATTTTTGGAGATATACAGTTGGTGTAAACGTAATACCAGCAGTTGGAGTAACAAAGAAACCATTAGTTTCATGGAAGGAAGATAAACGTGGAAATTGGCAGATAGAACCAATACCAAAAGAGTTACATGATGAATGGAAACAAAAAGGTATGTTCAGAACTGGAATGGCAGTTATTTGTGGAAAAGTATTTCATAACGAGGACAAGAAAGATTTGTACCTATGTGCAATAGACTGTGACAACAAGAAAGGTATTGATGTAATGCATAGTAAGGGAATTGAATATCTTTCACAACAGACTTTGACAGAACAGCATGACAATCCAAACAAGGCACATTTCTATTTCTATACACATACGCCAATGCCAAAGAAATCAAGTGATGCAGTAAACTTTGAAATCGTTCAAAAAATGGAAAAGGATGAGGTTCCAGCAATCGAAATGAAAGGAGATGGAACTCATGGAATAATGTATTGTACTCCTAGTCCACACAAGGATGGAAGCAATTACAGAATACTTGGTGTAAAAGAACCAGTTATACTTGATGAAATTGGAGAAGTTGTAAACAAGATATGTGATGAATACAGTCTGGGAAAGGGTAAGGGAAATCTAGTTCCAATGAAAGTTTTAACCGAAGATGATACAAGAGTCTTGGCAGGATCAAACAGACATGAGGCAATAATGAGATATGCAGAAAGCATACTTCGAAAATATCCAGACATGGAAAAGAATGTATTTTTCGAAGTCATAAAGGCAAAAAACAACCTTATGTGCAGTCCACCACTATTGGAATCAGAATTAAATGAACAGATAAAATGTGCAAGTGAGTTCATATCAAAACAGATTCAAGAGGAGGAAGAAATAAGACGAGAAACAAAGCTGACATACGGAACAACGGAATTTTGGAATGTCATATCAGATTACATAAAGAAACATAAGCCAGAAGGATCTTATGTAAAATGCTGTGATTGTAAAGAGGAAATACGACAAATTGACCCATTCAATAATAATCACAAAGGTCATAAGGTTATAATATTTAAATAGCATATAAAGTGATAAATCCTATGGCACAAACGAGTCAAAATGGAAAATTGGGTAGACTTAAGAATGGTGTCTATGAAAATTATGCAGAAAACTTGGCAGTTGCAACTACAGGAGCATTTGTAAATGCATTAGATGTTGATTGTAGAGCAGTATCAAAAGCCAACATTGTAATACATAATGATGCAAGTGGAGATTTGGACTTTAGAATTTTAGCAAATATTAAACCAATTGGTGTTATTGTTCCACCAATAACAACAGATTCTACAAACAGAGGAAATGGTTGGATTATTTTATCGGCAGGAAGTATTGCCACAACAGCAGTTCCAACCCAATACAAAGTAGATGAAAGTTATACAAAAGTAATTGTTCAAATTAAACATACCACAGCAACAACAAACACAGATATTTATTATCGTGGTACTAGAAGTCAATAAATTTTATTCTTTCTTATAAATTCAATTTCAGTCTCTAATTCTTGTTCACGAGCCTCAAGATTCTTTTCCCATAATTCCAACTGCAATTGTTTTTCCTTCAAAATTGCACAGTTTGGACAGTATTTTGTTCCAAGTAATTCATGGCTCATAATCTATTTTTCACAAGGATATTTAAAAACATTAAAAATTAGTGATACTTTTAAGTAAGTATGACGTAGTAAAAACTTGGTAAAAAGAGGAACAGAAAGTGGTAAACCTAGTGAGGAAACTCCAACAGTAGGGGAATCATTCAAAGAAGCAGAACAAGAAAGACTTGAAGAATCAGGCGTTACACATATTTCAGCAAACAGGGGAACTTCAAAAATTCCTGTAGAAGATACTGTTACTGAAAAACGCAAAGAGTATGAAGGTAAAAAATCTACTAATAGAGGAACTTCAAGCGAATAATATTTTTATATCAATTATAATGAATTATATCGTGGAAACACGCCTTAATGAGAGTCAGAGGTCAACATTGGTTGATATTCATGTGGGTCGGTGTTGGTATGTTTACCCTTTATCATATAATACCAACGTCATGTCAGGTTGAAACTTTATACAAAATTACTTCAACCTGATACATTTATTTTAACCACTTTGGTGGATCACGTTTTTTGTATGATATGATTGATTTTTTTGAAGTATTATAATAGTTGCGATATGACTTTACAACGTCATTTTTGATCTTGCATTCATCTGGCATTGCACGAGCAAAACGAGTACGTGGTATGTTTGGAAGATCTGGAATTGGAAGATCCTTGACAGCATCAAATGACTTATGATTGACATTTTTATCATAACGATATTTGTATTCGTCATTGAGATGTGTGATAAGTTGAACCAACCATTCATAATTCTCAACACTGTCACGCAACCAACGATTGCATGGATGATTGATGTGAGTAGACTTGTAAGGAATGTCATAATCATAACTGCCAATTAAATGATGAGTGGTACAAATCATTTGTGCAGTTTCTAGAATCATCTTGACAACGTGTTTGTCACAATGATACATGGCACAAGTTTTTGGATCGTCATCAAGTACGAATATATTCATACATAATCTAGGGTAATGGTATATTTATAGTTTAAGAAAAATAAAAAAGATTAACCACCAGCGACTGCTGGATGAAATCTTAAGTTTTGAGTTGGTAACACTTTGGTTCTGAGAACTTGTGCTACGGTTGCTGGGAATCCTTTTGGAGTTGATCTGACAAATTCACCGTCAATACTAATATTGACAGATTTTGAAAGTCTTTCAAATTCTTCAATTCTTCCTTTTGATTCAAGAAATTCTTGAAAGAGATTTCCGATGGATTTCTCAGTAACAACTTCTTGTTCGGGTTGAACTTGTATTTGTTCCATAATAAGATAATGTTATTAGTTACATATAAGTGTATGTTATCTAGAGTATTGAAAGCAACATATATTAACAAGTATACCCTACATAATATATGATAAACATAAACGGTCAAGGATTACAAAGAAAATATAGTAACGGTGTTTCAAGCACTTTGAAAACCAATGCTGAAAAAAGTCAAGCACAAAAAGACAGAGAAGCATTGAAAAAATCAAGTCTTGCAAAACGTAAAGCACGAGAAGCAAGAGCAGAAAAAAGAGAGATGCGTTTAAACAATGCAAATCCTGAAGTTGCAATTAAAATACTTGAAGAAAACCCAGAAAAAGACATCAACGTTGCACAAATCCAAAAAGAAGCAATGGGTAAAACCAATGTAATAGCAAGAAAATATGGATTAAGTCAACCAAATAACCCTGAAGCATTAGCACATGACAGACTTCATTGTTCTGCTTGTGATAGAAAATTGGATCATCCAGATGCACACAAATCAGTTGGTCTTAACGGATTATTTGAAGATGAAGATGTCAGATTGTTATGTTGTTGGTGTTTCGGAAAAATGGGAGAATCCGATATTAAAAGTACAATGTATTCTGGAAAAGAAGCAGATGCAAAAGTAAGACTTCAAGTATACAATCCAATTGAATCTACTAAAGCAGAAATCGATTCATTGATTGAGTCCAAAATGATTCAAATGAAATCAAAACTCAAAAAATGGCAACAAGATGTAGCATTAGTAGGAAACATCAAACATGACTACTTGCAAGAAGGAGATCAAATAGAAAATTCTGTTCTCTACAATGCCAAGACAAGATATAATGCTTGTACTTGGTAGATACCTTTTCAGAAAAAGTAACGTAGCTAACGTTATTTTGATATATTTTTAATGCTATTTTGATGTAGCTAACGTTATTTTATCATAAATATGTATAAATATTATTAAATTTTAGATATACCATGTTTAGTAAGAAAGAATTGCCATCTTTGTCTTTGATAAATGCCGAAGCACAGCATGAGTTTTGGAAAAGAGATTTAGGATTTGCCGAACAGTATTTGAAATATGTTCAAACTTTTCAAGGTAGAGATTTACCGAATTATGATAAAATTTTAAAAATAGCAGAAAAGGATGTCGAGGTTTCAAAGAAAGGACTTGCAAAATCCATAAAGACTTTGGAAAAAGCAAAAAAAATATAAAGTATGTTTGAGGTATAATTACAATGGGCAGATTTACGTTTGACGGAAAAGAGAAATCACCAACTGATAGTGAATGGTTTAATGACATCATGGAAAAAGAAGCAGGTGCAGTTGAATGCTCTGTTTGTAAAGTAAAAATAGGTCAGGGAAAATCGGGCGAAAGCATGAATGTTTGTATTGAATGTATAGAATATCTATGCGATGATCATTTGTATAGGCATCCAAATTGCTCAAATGGTCGGTAACAATACACTTATTAGTGTCATATACCCTAGATAATACATGAACAAACAAAAAGTTTACATTACCAGTGGAGTCAGTGGAAGTGGAAAAAGCACTTACATTAAAAACCACAATCTTGATTCAGTTTCAAGTGATGAAATCGTTGAAAATTATGCAAAAGAAAACGGCTTTAACTATACTGAAGCATTTGATGAGATCCAATCAAAAAAATTATTTGGAGCAATCAACAGCATCTTCTTTGATAACATTGTCCACAACATTAAAAGTGGAAAAGACTTTGTAATTGACAGAACTTCATTAAATTCATACACTAGAAAATCACTCGTTGAGTTAATCAGAACCAACGGAGATGTTGAAATCGTAGTAGTATACTTTGATATTCCAAGAGAAACTATCATCAAAAGATTAAAAGACAGAGAAGCAAAAACTGGCAAAGGAATCCCAGATTTTGTTATCGAGAAACAATTTGAAAGTTTTACAAAACCAACCTTTGAAGAAGGTTATGACAGATTAGAAGTAATCAAATCATAACACTTATTATATCTATTATCTAAGGTATTATCATGAATACAGAGTTTCCACGAGTAACTACAAGAGGTCATTTTGACTTGAGAACTGGCAAAGATCTTGGAAAGTCAAACAGTTATTATCTCTATCCAAGTAAGAAATTTACAAGTATTACAAAATCCAAAGAGATTGTAATATTCATTCATGGTATGAGAAACAGCAGATGGGGAGCTCAGAATGGTGGAAAAATACTTAGAAGAACTTTAAGAAAAATTGGCTATAAGAAACACCCTGTAGTATCATTCAGTTATGATGCAGATGTAAGGGAAGCACACAAGCCAGAAAGATATAACAAAGTCCTTAGAGTTGCAAATTCCATTGCAAAGAAGAATGGCAAATTACTTGGAAAATTTATCGATGACTTGTACGAAAAAAACCCAGAAATCAAGGTTCATTTAGTAGGACATTCATTAGGATGCAATGTTGTAGAGCATACTAAAACCAATGTCAGTACGATACATCTATTAGGAAGCCCAGTTGAAATCAATAGTGTTAAGGAAATTGCTAGATATGCAGATACAGTAATAAACTACTACAACCCTAAAGATGATGTGATTAGAGAGGGTGTGGACAAGGGTGATTTAAAAAAACCTAGTTGCTTAAACAAAGTTGACATTAAAAATGTAAAGTCCAAAAGATGCAATGCAGTACATCATGGTTTTAGAGCATATGCAGACAAATTGAGAAGGTTCCCATGAAACTAACAAAAGACAGATTCTCTGTATGGGAAGATAAAGATGATAAGGACTATCAAAAAGAATATGATGATGAATTAATCATTAAAGTTTATCCAAAAGAATCCAGTAAGGATATAGCAGATTATATTTTAGGTATGCAAGATAAAATAATAAAACTTGAAAAAAGAATTAAACAACTAGAATCTTATCATAAGGCAGTTCCGTTAAGTTGTGAACATAGTAAATTATGTATGTGTTTTAATGATATTTCACAGGATGATGTAGATATGCCAAAAGGAGATGAATCATGAGTGAACGACAAATGATGATGGTATATCATAATAAAGATAATGGTTACACAATGGTGTTAAATTATGATGATGATGTTATAACACTTTCAGAAAGATTTCAATATGTTCTGGGTGAATACTTGACGGAGAGTGTATTATGAAACTAACAGGCACACCAAGAAAGTACCCATATTGTTTAATCTGTAAAGAGATATACATGGATTTCTGTATGCTACATGGTCACATTAAAGGCAGTTTTGAGATGAGAGATGTTTAAACATCTTAAAGATAATAAAATGTCATATACAAAACATTGGTGGAGAGCAATGTCAATGAGTATAGCATTATTCATTCATGCATGGTTGCCAAATGTATTAGAAACATACGCTTCTAATAAAATGGTAAATGATACAAATGATTAGATTAGCTACGGAAAATGATTATGATGAGGTAAAAGAGATATTTTATAAGCATAAAAAATGGTTTCCTCATGTTAGAACGGATTATATGAAACGTATGATAATTAAGAAAAATCTTATTTTGCAAGATGGCGTTTTAATCACATTCCATCATGCTAAAAGAAAACAAAAGGTAGGAGATGTGCAAGTGGAAAAGGGTGAAACTGTATTACATCAAATTGCAAACAAAGAAATAGGCAATGGAAAAGCAAATAAAGTTTTGTTAGAGTTTTTTGAATGGTGTCCAAAAAATGTATATTTATCTGTGAGATCTGATAATTTATCAGCTCGTGAATTTTATGATCGAATTGGTATGAGATTAGTTGGAACACACAACTGGTCTAATGGAACATTGAAAGGTAAAGTTTATGTTAAAATAAAATCATAGTAACAAGGTTATATACTAGTGTTTATATAAACAAATATGCCTATTAAATTTGTTATTGGACATAATATCAAAGATCCAGAAGAGATAGACGTTCCTAGAGGAATGAATTATGTAAATACAAACGATGTAATTTTGCTTAAAAAAAATGGAAAAAATAAAACATACGTTGTAGACAGTATTACACATAAAATTGATTATGATGTTTCAATAAAAGTTGCAACTACACACATTAGACTAAAAGAGCTGAAGGATTAATGCCACTAACAGGAAAACTGTTAGAGGTATCAAAGATAGAATGTCCTATTTGCAAGAAAGATTATGGTAAGCATTCAAAGAAACAGAATCTAAAATGTCTTTACACATCAAATTGGAATCTATATGATCTGATCAAACATTACAACGAATTGGAAGCAAAAAACAAGGAGTTGTCAAAACAGTTGGGGTTAAATGATGAAATTGTAGAAGAAGTTGTAGAGGAAAAAAATGCAAAAAAAGACTAAGAAAAAACCAGTGAAAAAATATACAAAGAAAGTAACTAAGAAAAAAACAACTAAGAAAAGAAAAACCAATGTAAAAACATACAATGTAAAAATAGGTTGTTGGAACTGTGATGATACTTATACGATAAAAGTGATCAAAGGTATGAATACACCAGAATTTTTACAACAAGTAGATCCACCATGCAGAAGATGTGAATGCAGAACTTTGAGAATATTTGCAGAATATAAAATGGAAAAAGAGATATTAAGAGAATTAATTCTCCATGCAAGACTAGAACAAACACACGAACATGATAATACTCCAACGGATCATGTCCACTATGGATAAGGAAACTTGTGACAGATGTGGACATGATATGGATAAGATTACAACCTGTCATCTAATATGTCCAAACTGTGGAGCAAACTATGATTGTTCAGACAAAGGAAGTGTATGGTAGTTGCTAAAACACCTAATTCCATGCAAAGTACACCCAGAAGGAAGAATAGAGATAAATCTAAATCGTCAGTTATATTGCACACTTTGTCAAAATATGGTTAGTGATTACGAAGTATTTAGAACAGATTCGGATAGGGATATTTAGGGAAAAAGTTATTAACTATTCATTAATTTAATTTGTATTGAAACGAGTAGAATCTCATAGTGTTTGCTGGTTTTGTGACGAACCATGTGAAAAATTCTGGTATTGGCATTTGAAATGTAAAGACGAATGGATGGAGAAAAACCGATGAATGGATTACCAAATAGAAAATATAATATAATATATGCAGATCCACCGTGGGATTATGGAAATACAAAAAATCTAAAAGGAGAATTTTGGGGTGTTGCTGAAAGACATTATCCAACAATGAAATTAAAAGATATAAAGGAATTACCAATACAATCAATATGTGAAGATGATTGTTACCTATTCTTATGGGTAACTTCTCCATTTTTGGAGAAGGGATTTGATGTATTAAAGTCATGGGGATTTAAATATTCAACAGTAGGATTTGTATGGGTTAAGACAACCAACGATGGCAATAGAATCAGAACTGATGGACTTGGAAAGTTTACAATATCAAACGCAGAATATTGTCTAATTGCTAGAAAAGGTAAGTATTGGCGTGAAGCAAGGAATATACAGCAAATAATACAGAGTCCAAAACAAAAACATTCTCAAAAACCAGATGAAATAAGAGATAGAATAACGCAATTATGTGGAGATATTCCTAGAATAGAATTATTTGCAAGGGAGAAAGCAGAAGGTTGGGATAGTTGGGGTAATGAAGTATGAATGTATGGACAAAGTTTTGGAACTGGTATGAAAACAAAATACTTGGAAGCATAATACTAATAGCAATAATACAATTTATTCAGATTCCACATATGATATGGAATGCAGATATGATGCTAGAGATGGGAACTATATCACGAGTTCATCCAGTAATCGACTGGTTTTTGTATGGTGTAGACTTGATTGAGATAATTTCAATAATCAATGTTGGAATGATTATGATAAGTTTGATAAGAAAAAGAAATAGAAAGAGTTAAATAATTTCAATTTTATATTTAAACGTATTGGAATACTGTGATGTTTGTACTAAAGGATTTCTAACAGAAACAGAAGTTTTGAAAACTGAGGAGGGTGGACTTGTTAAACTGATTTGGTGTTCAAATGCATTATGTGATTACAA
>Ga0209252_1000810_pt1 | contig 22703 bp, 21 predicted proteins | sample SaaInlV_135m_DNA_3_FD_184673 | JGI IMG/M metagenome (GOLD analysis project Ga0209252, IMG submission 184673) | Marine microbial communities from expanding oxygen minimum zones in the Saanich Inlet - Saanich Inlet SI074_LV_100m_DNA (SPAdes) (version 2) | ecosystem: Environmental > Aquatic >... | reverse complement strand
CATGCTTAATCTTGATGGGGCTCTTCACATCAATCTTCGACGCGAGCACATGCCGTTTTTTAAACCAGACTATGTGTCTAATTTAAGAGTAAAAGTCAGCGCAAAGATTACAGCCCTCTTAGATACCATTGAGCCAAAAGGAGAATGTAATTTTGTGCATGACTTTGCTCAACAACTGCCTATTTATACTCTTTCAGAAATATTAGGAATTCCAGAAGCCGATAGACAAAAACTTGTTACCTGGATGGAGTTCTTGGAACTTGCCCAATACATCCAAGTGGATCAAATGAAAAAGGAATTGGATGCAGAACACACCAAGGAACCTGTCAATACTGAGATGATCGATATGTTCAACAACATGATCGATGAAATGTTTGAGTACGGCAGAGATATCCTCAACAGCAAGCGTAAGAATCCTCAAGATGATTTGCTATCAGCCATAGCTAACGCTGAAATTGAGGGGCAGCAACTGAGCCAAGAATTCTTAGATGGTTCTTGGTTGTTAATAATCTTTGCTGGCAATGACACAACCAGGAATACATTAAGTGGCGCGATTAAACTGCTGACTGAAAATCCAGATCAACGTCAAAAATTAATTGATAACCCGGATCTCATGCCGAACTTTGTGCAAGAGTGTATCCGAATGATTTCTCCTGTTATGCACATGCGAAGAACAACAACTTGTGAAACCCAAGTCGGCGATCAGCTCATGGGCCCAGGAGAAAAAATTGTCATGTGGTACGGAGCTGCAAATCGTGATCCATCTGTTTTCACTAATCCAGATAAGTTTGATATTGAGCGAGAGAATGCTGAAAAGCATCTAGCTTTTGGTATTGGTCGTCATACTTGTGTTGGGAAGCCTGTGGCGCTTATGCAGTTGGCAGAATCTTACACTCAAATACTTCAGCGTTTTCCTGATATTCATATGAACGGTGAATGGAAAGTTGCACCGAATAATTTTGTGCATGCGATCCAAGAGATGCCTGTTAAGTTTTAATCTGACTGGGCGGCTTCTAACTTTTCATTTGCAATTAGCCAAACCTTCTCTACCTCTTCTATCTGAGATTTGAGTTCGGTTTGATTTCTAATGAGATCATGAAGATCGTCTTGGAAATTACCGTCGTAAGTATCGGGTGATTGCAATACAGCCTCAACTTCTCTAATTTTCTCTTGGAGACGTTTTAATCTTTTTTCAGCGCCCATAATCTCAGCTTTAATTTGACGCAACAGTTTTTGATCTGCTTTTTTATTAGCCCCAGGAGTCTTAGCCTTGCCTGCTGATTTTTTGGGATGGGATTTGCTTAGGTTAGCTAGAATTCTTGTGCTGTAGTCTTGGAGGTCGCCAGCATATTCTTGAACTTCTCCATCGTCGATTAACAAAAATTGATCTACATTATTGGCAAGCAGATGTCTGTCATGAGAAATTAATAAGATAGCCCCTCCAAAAGATTGCAGCGCCATGGTTAGTGCTTGACGCATCTCCATGTCCAAGTGATTGGTTGGTTCATCTAAAAGTAAAAGATTGGGTTTTTGATAAGCAATCATTGCCAGTGCTAGCCTGGCTTTCTCTCCACCAGAAAATAATTCTATGGAGTCTTTAACTTTATCGTTTTTAAAATCAAAGCCACCCAAGTATGTTCGAACCTGTTGTTCGGTTTTTTGCGTGTCCATCTGATGAATACATTCATAGGCTGTTTTAGTTAAATCTAAGTCGTCTACTTGGTGTTGAGAGAAATAACCTACTTTTAAATTGCTGCCTTCAAATCTATCTCCGTCAAGCAGTGAGATGGCCCCTACTAGACTTTTAATTAAGGTAGATTTACCAGCACCATTGGGTCCAAGAAGGCCTATTCGATCACCTGGATGCAAACTGATGTTCACGCTTGAAAGAACTTTCTCAGAATAACCTAAATTAGCTCTATCCAAGGTAAGCAAGGGATCAGAAATCTTTTCAGATTGAGGAATAGAGAAATGGAACGGAGAATCCACATGTGCAGGAGCAATGACTTCCATGCGCTCCAATGCCTTAACTCTACTTTGAGCTTGCTTAGCTTTGGTGGCCTTAGCTTTAAAGCGTCTAACAAAATCTTGCATGTGCTCAATTTGACGCTGTTGTTTTTTATAACTGGCTGCTACCTCGGCAAGCCTTAATGCTTTTACTTCTTCAAATTGAGAGTAATTGCCTGTGTAGAGTTCAATGGATTGTTTGCTGATATGCGCAATGGTATTAACGCATTCATCTAAAAATTCTCTGTCATGCGAAATAAGCAGCAAAGCACCTTTAAAAGATCTAATCCAATCTGAAAGCCAAACAATGGCGTCAAGGTCCAAATGGTTTGTCGGCTCATCAAGCAACAATAAATCCGAAGGCTGCATCAGGGTTCTGGCTAGGTTTAATCTAACCCTCCAGCCGCCTGAAAAATCTTTAACAGTTTTATCCAAGTCGTCTTGAGTGAATCCCAAGCCAACCATGAGTTGCTCAGCTTTTGATAAAGCAGAGTGACCATCCAGAGAATTAAAAATCTCATGTAACTCACCCAACTTATCAAATTGCTCGTTGGCTTCAGCCGATTTTATTTGTTGCTGAATTTTTATGAGTTGTTTGTCTCCCTCTAGAACGTATTCAACCGCTCTTTGATCTGTGCCAACAACTTCTTGGGCTAAATATGAAATTCTTAAATCTTGGGGATAGTCCAGGTACCCATCTTCTACATCTAGCTCACCTGTAATCATTTTAAAAAGACTCGTCTTCCCTGCCCCGTTGGCTCCAATCAAGCCAACCTTTTTGTCTCTGTGAATCACGAAAGAAACATCTTCAAATAAAAGATTTGGGCCTCTGCGAAGAGCTAGGTTAGTAAATGAAAGCATTGTTGGTGTCTTTAAAAAACGCTAGTGTATCAAAAACAAAGAAGCTTTCCTTGTTCTGACATTGATATAAAATGATTGCATGAAAAACTCAATATGGTTTAAGCCGCTTTCAATTGAAGATTTAAAAGATTCTGCTGTGAATATGGATAAAAATCTCGGCATTGAGTTTACCGAAATTGGGGATGACTATATTATTGCCAGGATGCCAGTCATAGAAAAAACCAAACAACCTTATGGAATTCTTCATGGTGGTGCATCTTGTGTGCTTGCTGAAAGTATAGGAAGCACTGCTGCTGCTCTTTCCATGGATGGCGAAAAGAAGTATCCAGTAGGCATCGAAATCAATGCAAATCACCTCTCTTCTCCAACCGATGGTTTTGTCTATGCTAAAGCGATGCCTGTTCATATTGGTGGCTCAACTTCAGTTTGGAACATAGATATTACAGACGATGCAGGTAAAAGAGTTTGTTATTCAAGGTTTACAGCTATGCACAAGAGTTACCCCTCCTAATTTCTAAATGGATTATGTACCCTATGCCGTTCCGTTTTTTTTAATCGCCATATTAATCGAGCTGGCATACGGCATCGCAAAAAAGAACAATACCTATCGACTTAATGATGCAATTAGCAGTCTTTTTATGGGTACATTAAGGACTGCAAATAAGTTAATCATTATCAGCCTTGGCGGTTATGTCTTTTATCTCATTGAAACAAACAATAGCTTATGGCGAATGGATGCAAGCTCACCCCTGGTGTGGATCTTTGCGTTTGTGGTTTATGACCTTGTGTATTACTGGTTTCACAGAATCAGTCATGAAAGACAGATATTTTGGGCATCTCATGTAGCTCATCATCAAAGCGAAGATTACAACTTAAGCACTGCATTAAGACAAACAGGAACTGGAGCCTTGGTGACTTGGGTTTTCTACATCCCAGTTTTTTTGATTGGTGTGCCCTCCTATGTCTTTGTCAGCGTTGCCTCTGTTAATCTTATTTATCAATTCTGGGTCCACAGCGAACACATTCCTAAACTGGGATGGTATGAAAACTTTTTTGTTACCGCTTCAAATCACCGCGTTCACCACGCACAAAATGAAAGCTATATTGATAAGAACTATGGCGGAGTATTTATTATCTGGGATCGAATCTTTAATACCTACAAAGAAGAAGATGATGCAGTCACACCCATCTACGGTATCAGAGGCAAAATTGATACCTTTAATCCAATTTGGGCCAACCTTCATATCTATGTGAAGATGTTTAAAGATATCTGGTATGCGCAAAGCTGGAAAGAGAAGTTCTTTGTGCCCTTTGCAAAAACAGGTTGGCAACCTTCATCTCTTTCAGTGGCATCAGAAAAAGATGAGTTTAACGCTGTAACATTTAAAAAATACAATCCCAAGGTCCCAACTAAAATTAAATTCTATGCCTTCTTTCAGTTGCTCGCATTGAGCTACGTTGGATTCACTATATTAGAAAGCGGTGAATTGAATTATCAACAACTTTTTGTGACCGTTTCCATGATGGCATTCACCATGTATTGCACTTCGCTGTGGCTTGATGGAAAGAAAGGTTTTGTCATGGAGGCAACGCGACTTGCCTTATTTCTGATGGTTGGTGTGTATGCGTATCTTGAGATTAGCCTGGCTCAGATTGCGACAAGCTTAATGATTTATTCGGTGATTAATATATTGATCCTACCTTGGATCAACAGGCCTCAAGCAATACCCGAGGCCTGAAGAAAAACTAACTAGTCTTCAAAGTCGCTTGCTTGAGTGACTGTCACATCACCAAAACTAGCTGCTGAAAAATGCATTGTTTTAGCAACCCATTTTCCATCTTCGTTCACCCAGTTCATGGATGCTCGTGTTCTGTAGTCTCTAGTTACGCTAGGAGTCTCAATCACACCTTCGTAATAAAATCTTACGTGCACGACGTCATCGGATAGTTGAGTGAAATCTGGGTGATAAGTCGTTAAAGCTCCGCCCAAAGTACTTGCTTTCCAATCTGCTTCTGATTGCTTGTTTAAAGGCTTATGGAAACTTCCATCAGAGTTAGTGTTCATAGTTCCTGATGCACTTTCTAGCGCTACAACAGTTTTGTAGTCCTGCTTTTGACGTGCTTGAAAATATTCAGTAAAAGCTTTTTCAACCGCTGCCTCGGCTTTTGAAGGCGCTGCGTCAACTTGCACTGCAAATATGACCAGCAGACTAAATAACATTGATAAATTCTTCATCTATTTCTCCTTTTAGTTAAAGTGAAATACTAACATCTTAAGTGCAAATAAAAACCAGAGTTTTAGATTTGATTTCTCAACAACTGATAATAAAGCTGTAACGGCTGATAACTGTTGGCGCATAAATCTGTTACAAAATACATCTTATTTATATGTAACTACCCTCTTCCCATTAGTAACTAAATCAAACACAAAGCGTGACTAGGTCATTTGTTGTATATTTATAGTCATGAATAAAACCTTCTTTACGATAGCAATTGTTGGAATTCTTTTACTTGCTCGAGCTCAGGCAGGAGAATTGCAGGTTGGATTTGCGCAACTCTCAATTACTCCTGACATCATAGACCAATGGGTCGACGTAAATGATGATGCCCAATTTGATCCCGACATTGATCTGTGGACTGATGTGAATGGTAATGGAAAATTTGATGCTGTATGGATGGCAGGTTTTCAAAATCAACGACCTGCTCAGGGCGTCAAAGACAATCTTATGGCAGTGGCCGTAGTTATAGACGATGGCAAAAATCGTATTGGAATTGTAAGTGCTGATACGGTTGGCTTGATGCGTAAATTTGTACTCGGTGTTCGCGAAGCTGTGCCTGTAGAGTGGGGTTTAGATTATCTTATGGTCCATGCCACTCACAATCACGAAGGTCCTGATACTCAAGGTCTTTGGGGGCCAGGTTTTTTTAGCTCCGGTGTTGATCCTGATTATATGGAGCAATTACAGCAAAATATTTTAGACGCACTAAGTGAAGCCATAGACAACTTAGAGCCTGCGCAGATGAGCATGGCACGCATTCCAACAAACCCATTAACGCCCATCAAAGATAAACGTAAACCCATCGTGATAGACGAAGACATTCGAGCGTTATTATTTAGTCGACCTGACGGTTCAGTTATAGGTACATTAGTTAATTTTGGAATTCATGTGGAGCTTGCTTGGGATAAAAATCTAGAATTAACAGCAGATGTTGCTGGCTATCTTAGAGGAGGACTCAGTGAAGGTATTTATTACGACAACAAATTATTTAAGTCTGGGCTGGGTGGAACGACATTATGGCTGACCGGTAATATTGGAGGCTTAATGACTTCTGGGCCAGAAGATGCCATCTATGATTCTTTTCTAGAGAAGACTATTACTGAGCCAGGTCACTCTAAAGCTCGGACGTTTGGTTATAGTCTGGCAAATAGCGTCATTGATGCTTTCAATGAAAATAGTTTTGTGCCTAGTCCAGACCCTACAATAACTTTTAGCGCGCTCGAAGTTGAATTAGGTATAGAGAATTTTATGCTATCTCTGGGAACCCTCCTTGGTGTGGTCGACAGCAGTCCTAAGTTTCATCTAACGCCACCATTTATACGTTATCTTAGTGAGGTGGCATTCATCCAACTAGGTGATGCAACAATTACAGGTATACCTGGCGAACTATATCCAGAAATTGCTGTGGGCGGCATAGAAAGTCCCAAGGGTGCTGATTTCGCTATAGAACCTCAAGAAGTTCCACCTTTGCGCGGTCAACTTCCAGGTAAGTTAAATCTCATGGTGAACTTAGCAAATGATGCTATCGGCTATATTATTCCTAAGAGCGAATGGGATAAAGACGCTCCTTGGATCTATGATGAGGCTGAAGAAACATATGGAGAGGTTGTATCTTTGGGTCCGAATACTGCACCCATTATTCACCAAACTGTTATAAAACTGGCAGAAGAGTCAAAACCTTAAGTTTATTTTAGTTTCCTGTAATCTAAGAAAATGATGAAATTGCCTGAGAGAAGTATTGCTTTAGTTCTTTCACATTTGTCGATTTGCCCCAGTCTAAGAATGCAATCTTATCTAGAATTTGTATAAACTCATTCTCTGTCTCACCTATCACACAAGGAAATGAGTAATTTTTTTCTTGAATATTTTTAGGAATCTCATTTCGGTGCAATACCTTTACCTTATATTCTTGCTTAAGTTCTCTTATGAACCTTAACCATTCAAATCTAACAAAGTATTTGCTGTGTGAGATATTACATAACCCACACGAACTGCCTTCTTCTAAGATATTGTTTTGATACCAATATTTAATTCCATTCCACATTCCACCATCTGCATCATAGATAAAATAGATTGTTTTAAACTTCTTCATTGTCCATATCTCATAGGTACTTACTATAGCAACAACACATCGAAGGTTAGGCGTAAGTTTTATTAAAAAGAACTCTATAGAAGTATTCGATACTTTATTGGTTACAACTAGTTAATATCTAGCGCGTATTCTCTGAGAATTTTTAATGGCACTAATTCAAGGGTTTTCTCATGTGTTTTAGTTAGATAAATCTTTGGTGCACAGTTGGCTTCATAGGCCTCAACCCACCTTGGGGCACATAAACACCAATCATCTCCGTCCTTTAGGCCTGGAAAGCCGTATTCAGGCATAGCGGTTGATAGATCATTGCCTTGGGATTTAGAAAAAGCCAAGAACTCATCGGTCATATGAGCGCAGACAGTGTGCATGCCATGATCTTGGTCCATGGTTTCGCATGAGCCAGAGCGAGTGAACCCAGTCATAGGCTCTTCGCAACAAATGGGTAATACTTCGCCAAATACATTTAATTGATCCATAGAAAGATTATACGATTTATTTTGACAAAGAGAGGACTTCACCAGGCTTAGGTGAGCGAAAAAAATCCTGGCTCAAGCCTTTGGCTTTTAATTCAGCTGCAAGTCTTTGTGGCGGCTCTGCTACCGGCTCATCTGTCAGGGTAAAAGTACCCCAATGCATCCCAAAAGAATGAGGAGTTTTTAGATCTAATGCTATCTGAACAGCTTCCTCAGGATTCACGTGAGAGTCTTTCATGAACCATCTTGGGTCATAAGCTCCAATGGGAATAAAAGAGTAATCTGGGGCTCCAAGCCTCTGATATGTGGTTTTAAAATCATTCGAGTAACCAGTGTCTCCGGCATGATAAAGCTTGAGATCACTTGTTTCAAAGAACCAACCACCCCATAAACTCTTGTTGCGATCAAACAAACCTCTTTTAGACCAATGTTGAACGGGTGTGAAATGAATAGTCGTGCGCCCTACTTCCATGCTTTGCCACCATCTGAGTTCATGCACATGAGTTAGGCCTGCCCTTTTTAATCTTTTGCCATCGCCCATGGGCACCATGAATATAGTTTCGGGATTAAGCTTATGGAGTTTTTTCAGCGAATACATATCTAGATGATCGTAATGATTATGACTCACCACCACCACATCAATGGTTGGCAGTTCTTTTAACGTCATAACCGCAGGAATCATGCGTTTGGGTCCAGCAAAACCTATGGGCGATGCACGCTTAGCAAAGATAGGATCAGTAAGAATATTTATATCACCGTTGTTGATTAAATAAGTTGCATGTCCTATCCACACCGCATAATTTAATTGATTGGGTGAAAGTTCCCGCCACTCATCTGAGGTTTCAATCTCTACTCTTTCAGGGCTTTTTTCTCCGTCAAAGACCCAGCTCATTAATTGACCAAAGCTCTTACCGTTTTCATCGTCGTTTGTGTTTTTAAATGTTTCTGCGTTAGCGAAGTCAACAAAAACAAAACACAGGATACCTAGGGTCAATAGATGTTTCATGGGTGACTAAAGGTTATGGAATGTAATGAATGGGTGAAGACCAAACACGTTCTTGGATGGTTTTTGGCATATCCGATCTTGGTTCAACATCGTTTCTAACCGCATCCCAGGTACTCCATCTGCATGTTGGATTCTCAAGAGCCCTGACATAATAAAATGCACGTTGCTGAACTTCAAACGTTGGATCATTCCAAAAGGTTTTTAGCTCAGCAGCACCGACATCTTGTGAGAAGGCGCAACTAGAAATATCTACTTTGGCGTTGTTGTCAGGACAACGATGAGTCAACGGATCTGGCGCAGCACCATCGGAGCAGGCAACATCAAAAACTTGTTCTTGAGGATTGCCACCGGCATCCACATAACCTTTAATAATTTGCACTCTTTGCAGTGGTGCTGTGAAAGAATCTCGGACTGCCCAGACAAAAAAAGCTGGAGTCTTTTGTGCGATACCATCAATGTCTGAGCCCATTGTCTTTGCATTGGCATACAAATGCTCAACCAGGTCAGGGTCGTTAACCTTGCTTTGATCTAAATCATACCCAGCAAAAAAACGTATTGTCATTCTAGGACCCGAAGTAGCAAAAGATTCTTTGCGTCTAAAAGCATCGTAAATACTGTCACGGGTGTTTTCCTCTGCCCACACTCCGGCAAGCCCTGAGGCACCCCAAGTGACTGCTGATGAATCCATGTATTTGTTGCCATCAACCTCAACAATTGACTGTTCTGAAGACAAGAAAGCTGGATCAGTCATTGGGATCGAGCCACGCAGTTCTGCGTTTGAATCTAGGATTCCAATTTTTGCAAAGAAATTATCTTCTTCTTGAGATGAAGCTGCAGTATGAGTGTCGCTTGATCCAATGAGACCAAATTTATATGGATTAAAGCCTTCTTTTTGTTCCATGGCTATGCCTTCTAAAAGGGCGTCTCTAACATAGCTGCCTTTAGGCTCAGAGTAATCCTGTGTAGCTACCTTGTAAGGCATGATTTCAAAGTCAGCCCATTCGTCATTGGTTGAAAGTGCCGGGTGAGTATCGGAGGTTCCTTTTACTTGTGTGATTTCAACTATGGGCTCATTGCGCATGCGCAATTCTGCATATTCCTTTGTCAAAGGATTGCCAAATGAATCTTTGAGCGCAAACATAAATCCATCGGAACCGTTTGAGTTGTGCGGAATTGCCAGGCTTTCAATCCCATCCTCTCGCAAACGATCCATCCATTTCCAAAGACCCTCAGGATCATTGGAGTTACCTCTGCCATAGGGCACAGAGGGAATGCGATTGCTGTTGCCTTTGAAGATTACATTTCGATGCAAATTCCCCATGTCCGGAGTAGAGGCAGTGTATTCGTAGGCAATAAAAGTGGTGAAGTTGCCTGGGTCATTGTGTCTTTGCGCAGCAGCAACCGTATCAGCCCATGCTCTTCGACTAATTGAATCTACGTATCGAATGTCTAATTTTCTTTCAGCCAAAGCAGTAATAGTATTAATTAAAAAACCACCAAAGGCTTCTCGCCTTCTATTGAATGTTGAAGTATTTAAATTCTCTGGGCTATTAAGATCATTGACCTGAGCACTCGAAGGAGAATCGTAATACGGATTCCCTGGCGTGGCTGCTTCTGCTACTTGACCAAGAAAAGTTCCATGGTCTGTTACTCCATAAAAATCCAAAGGTCTATCAAGGCTCACATCAAACCCAGCTGGATGCTTGATAGGCTTACCTTTAGCAAACTCGTAGGCATCGTCTGGGGTAGCTAAAGTTCCAAAAATATAAGCATCAAACGAATAAGTTGTGTGCACATGCAAATCTCCAAACAATGGAACCCTAGCAGCACTCTGTTGGGGATCAAGATTCATGTATGGATCAACTGCTTGAAAATCCCAATCTAAAGAAGGTTGACTCGCAAGACCTTCTCGTGCTCCAGCAATGTTTAAGAAACTATCTGCAGCAATTTCTTCTGCTGGTTCTGAGCAAGAAACTAGAAATAAAGATAGAAAAAATGAAGTTAAATATTTGTACATAATTACCCCTAAAGATGTGCAAACCTATTATGTTTAGGTATTGCTAATTGATCAAGCCCTCCCTAGGTAGCTCTAAGGATTGCATCAAGGTATCATGAATGAGAGGCAAATTAATTGAAAGAATCAATCACATTATCTAAGGTCCAAGACCTTTGCACAGCTAGAAAATTAAACTTAACTAATTCAAGAGCTTTGATTATGAAATCATTAATTAAGTTTAAAGGGCCTAAAACAGCCTACCAAATCCTAGAGCATATTCACAAAAATGATCCTGCCGCCAAGCCAGCAACAATTTACAGAGCCCTAGATTTTCTTTGCTCCAATCATTTTGCACATCGAATTGAGAGCGATAACACATACGTTGCTTGTGACGGGAATGAGAGCGCACATGTTGCTCAGTTTCTAATTTGTATCAGCTGCAAACAAGCCATTGAATTTCATTCACACAAAGCAACAACTGAAATCTCCAAAAAAGCCAAAAAAGAAGGATTTAAAATTACCGATGAAATTCTTGAGGCTAAAGGTTTTTGTCAAAACTGTCAGTAATCCTTTTACAATACTCAATCAAACATGCGCCCGTAGCTCAGCTGGATAGAGTACTTGGCTTCGAATCAGGCGTAAACAACCCCTAAATCGCTTTAAATACAGCATTCTTTAGTTACTGTATACACACCTGTTATTACATTTCAACCTACCATTTAAGACAGGCTACCCTGTCAGTGTCATTAATGCTCACCTCTGTAAATATACGCTCAAATTAATTTAAATATTTTTATAAATAGGAGGTAAATATGAAGATTAATGAGTTTTTAACTGTTAAAGACCTAACTGAGATGGGTTTTGGAAACAGGGTAACAATTTGGAAAAAGGTAAGGAATAACGAATTCCCTGCCCCAATCAAATTTGGTAATTCATCAACTTGTCCAAACCATTGGTTCAAAGATGACATAGATGAATATGTAGCAAACCTAAAAGCAATTTCTAGAAGCAAAGGACAGGTCAATTATGGACTGTGAAAAGACAACGCTTCTTAGCAATGAATTGGATCGCGACAAATTTAGACAATCATGGGCGGTAAAAAAAATCGTACCAAAAAACCAAACGACAATCCTTTTCGGAGACGAAGGGACATACAAAACTTTCGTAGCTTTGAATCTGACATTTCAAATACAGAATGGTTTACAGGAGATATCAGAAACAGAACAAACTGATGTACTTTACCTGTGTCTAGAAAATCAGATTGGTTTCAAGGAAAGAATAGATGCAATACAGCACTTATATCCAAATGCAGACGCAATAAGAATTAACTTTGAGAAGTTTAATATTCTTAGTGAAGAAGATGTTATTAGTGTGACTGCTTATTGTAGAAAATATCAAATAGGATTTTTAGTAATAGACACAATATCCCAAGCTATTCATGAAGGCGATGAATCTAGTGCTGTTACTGGTAGGAATATCAGAAATGCTTTTACATTCTTTAATGCCAACATGATTACAGTTCTTGCTGTTCATCATACTGGCAAGAATGGTTCAGCAGGCGCTAGGGGTTCTTCAATTATTACTTATGATAGCCCTTCAAGGCTTCGTATTAAGAAGCTTAAAGATAATAAGGGCTATTTATTGGTTGATAAAACCAAATCAGATAACGCAGGTAGCAAAGTTCATTTCACAATGATAGTTCACGATGAATCTATGAATGTGATTTGGAATAAAGATGTTGAATCTAAATTGACTAGACAAATATTAGATGAAGTTGATTCAAGCCTATTTGCTGTAAATGAATTATTTGAAATCCTAAAAAACGCTTATCAAGATATCAAACCTGAATCATTTAGGAAGAAGCTTGATAGGGAAATTGATAAGCTTGTTGGACAAGAGGTTTTAGAACTTGTCCGAAGTGAAAAGGTTAAATATATAAGAAGGACAGATTCAAATGATGAAGAACAACAATCTGTCTGAAACTAAAACCCTGAATCTAAAAGGTTTATTTGATATTTTAGACACTATAGGACAAAGATTCAGACAATCAAACAAAAAACATAATCATGACTGGACACTTGCTATATACCCTAAGGGTATAGCAGTTGTCCTGTCTGAATGTGTTGTTATTGGAGAATTGATATGAGGTACAACCAAACAGAACTTTTAATTAAAACAGAAAAGAAATTTTGGACTAGTTGGAATAAGGAAGATGAATGTGTTTATAACGCATATAAATTACTAATGTATGTTTTAGAAAAACGGCTAAATAGAAAAAATGCAAAGCTAGAAGAAAAAACCCCTTTTGGTAATGACAAAGAATATGTAAACAAAGAATCATTGTTTAAGTACTTTGAGATACTAATTAATGAAATGACTGAAAAAGTTAGTCAAAGTGATTCACAGCGTTGCAACCTAGCAAATGAAATGAGTAAAAATGATTTTATTCATGAATCTGTTGCTGACGGAAATGTAATAATTTTCGAATTAGAATACGGAAATAGACTTCCTTCTGAACAGGCAATAAAGCGTGAAGAAGCTATTGCACAAGCTAAAAGGGAACAGGAAGAAAAAGAACGCATGCTCCACAAAGCCAAACAACTAGCCAAAGCAGAACTGTTACGTGAATTGGAAGAACAGGAAGAACGAAGATTAAAAGAAGTTAAAGAAGAAACTAATCAAATAGTATTTCCACTGAAGAACTATGGTAAATAACGCACAAGGTACTTACTACAAGAACCTAGCATCGGAGGTTGCGATTTCATTTTTCTCTTAGATTATGGGAAACTAAATTAATCTTATTTTGAAGGGAGATCAAAAAATGAATAAATTATTAATACTGCCAATCTGATTCTAAATGTCTTGCAGCAAGAAAAAATAAAGCTGATGCAATTAAATAAAAAATTACTCCAGATGCGATTGAGTAACGAAGAGCTTCTTCTGCAAATTGCTTAGACAAAAAATCAGAAAGTATTCCAATTAGTAAATTGCCAAGGCCGATTCCAACTAAGTTATTTATAAATAAAGCAATGGCTGAGGCAGTAGCTCTCATATTGGGACCAACTATATGCTGTAATGAGGATATTAATGGCCCCATCATTACAAAACTTAGTGCCTGAATAATCATAAAAGCAAAAAATACAACCGTTAGTGAGTTACTTAGAATTCCTATAAGAAAAAATGGAACAGTACCAATAAAAGAATATGCTGGAGCGCGACCATAAATGTTTTTATTAGTTTCACCTAATTTATCACTAACAACTGCTCCTAACCATATTCCACCAATGCCACCAATAAGCAAGATGGCTCCATAAAAATAAGATACATAAAGAACTGGAGAAGAATCAGAGGAATGCATAAAACTTGGAAGCCAAGAAAAAAATGTTATGAGCTCAGGACCAAAAGATCTAACCAAAAAAGAAGGGAACCAGAAAAGCAAACCATAAGTCATCATAGATGCACTAGCTCCTCCTAATACTAAGAACCAAAAGCTTTTCTTTGTTTTGAGAGTTTTAATTACAGAAGAAAAAGATACCGGTCTTAAATCTGCAGATGGAGAATCATATCTTCCTCTTTTAGGTTCTTTTACAGTCATTTTAAATAATGGAGCTATTGCCAAACCAAGAACCCCAACAACTACAAATGTCAGACGCCAACCTATTAAATTAGTTAAAACCCCACCTATTAACATCCCCAAAGCTGAACCAATAGGTATAGCAAATGCATAGATGCCTAGGGCTCGTGAACGTTGGTTCGATGGAAAATAATCAGATATTAGTGAATATGCAGGAGCTACGCCACCTGCTTCGCCAACACCAACACCCAGTCTAGCAATAAAGAGTTGTCCAAAGTTTTGCGCAAACCCACATAAAGCAGTCATTGAACTCCATGCTATAAGTGCTATTGTCATTATCCATGTTCTATTTTTACGATCTGCAAGCCATGCTATAGGAATCCCTAAAATTGTATAAAATAATGCAAAAGCCAAACCACCCATCAAACTTAACTGAGTATCACTTAGAGCTAATTCTGCCTGAATTGGAACTGCAAGGATTCCAATAATTTGACGATCAATAAAATTAAAAATATAAACAACGACGAGCATAAATAAAACCCATGCTCTATATGAGGTTGTATCAAGGTCTGAAGCTAGATGCTTAACTGGCTTCATATGTATTAGTCAAAAGTATATAAAATGAGCTCTTGCATCATAATATCGTACATCATATATTTAAATAGTTTTATCATATAGCCAAACATGAATATGCCATATCAATTAAAGCTATAGCGCGAGGATCAGATCTCGGCTTATAACCCATTCTGTTTGGTGTATAACTTATCGCTATTTGGTTATCAGGGTCAGCAAAGCCAAGAGAGCCACCCAAACCTGAGTGACCAAATGAGTTTGGGTTAGGTCCAAAAACTCCATCAGTGTTCAATACAAAACCACAAGCCCAACGAGAAAAAGATGCCATTATAATGTCATTACCCTCAAACTGAGCTTCTATAGCTTGACTGAGTGCTTCTTTGCTAACTAAGGTATCTGAAGAATTTATTAATGCAGCATATATATCTGCTATAGCCTTAGCATTTGAAAAGCCATTTGCAGATGGAAGGTCAGCACTCTTCCATTCTTGTAAATTTGCATCCAACGGATTAAGTGTTGGGCTTGTAAAAACCCTATGCTGTAATTCAGATGCATTATTTCTTATTGATAGATCAAGAGTGTGAGAAACAGAAATTTCTGCTGCATCAATTTCTCTTTCACTTGGCAATCCAATGTGGATATCCCAACCTCTATCTTCATAAAATTCTTGTTCAATAAATTTCTTTAAAGAACGGCCTTCGATACGTCTAAATAATTCGGTTACTAAAGTTCCATAAGTTAAAATGTGATAACCACTTGTTTTGCTGGGAGCCCATAAAGGAGTGGCATTAGCTAATTCATCTATTGCCTTTATTGATAGAAGGTCTTGGATCGATGCTCCCTCATGAAGGGCAGCTAAACCAGCTTTATGAGATAACAAATCAGCAATAGTGATATCTGATTTATTATTAACACCAAATTCAGGCCAATATTTACAAACTTTATCCTTATATGAAATTAATCCACGACTAACCAAAATACAGTAGCAGATAGCCACAATACCCTTAGTTGAAGACCACACATTAACTAATGTTTGGTCAGACCAATCTACTTCACTCTCGATGGCTATAGGCCCAGCTTTTAAATCAACCACTGTTTGCCCATTATGTTTAACACTGAAAGCTGATCCTAATTCATCAAATTGCTTAAAATTATTATCAAATACCTCTTTCACTGGTTCAAATAACAAGTCTACATAACCATTGATCATCTTGTTTGACATACTTAAACCTTTTTATAAATATATTTTTACAGTTTATTAAATTTTGTTTTAGCTAAGATCTTGCTTGCCTCAGATTAACTGAGGCAAAAGATTAGAGTCAGGGGTTGCTCCAATATACAAGTCTCTTAATTTAAAATTTAATATTTAGTTCTAGACCGATAACACGACCTTTCATTAAAGTACCAACAGAACCAAAGCCTAATACTCCTGGAAGGTTTGTATCAGTTCCATGATTAACCTCATTAAGAAGATTTTTGCCATATAAAGACATGGTGATGTTATCTCTACGCAATGTCATGCTGGCATCAACTGCATTTACTGCATTCAAATAACCTAAGTTATTATCCGTGTAAGCAGAGCTATGTCGATGACTATAATTAATGGATGAATCTAAAGCTCTACCATTGGATAAAGTAGTTGAATGTATAAGGCCAAGCCCCCAAGTCCAAGGTGCTAATCTCGGGATATTTAGTGACTTGTCTAAGCTGTCAACTACGCGATCACCTGATATATCAAATAATATTTTTTGATATTCACCATTTAAGTAACCTAAACTAGCTTGCATGACAAGATTATCGTTAAGGACCAAGCGTGATTCCATTTCAAGTCCGGAAATACGAGCATCAGCAGTATTACGTATTACCTGAGAAGATCCTAAATTTTCATCAGCAACAAGAACTTCTCTTTGCATATCCGAGATATCATTTAAAAAGAGTGATGCATTAAAGGTTCCTTTTTTATCAGGTAACTGAGTCTTATATCCTAATTCGAATGCGTCGACTATCTCTTCATTAGTTGGGCCAGGTGGAATTAACTGATTGCCATTTCTAAAGTTATATCCTCCAGATCTAACCCCTTTAGTCCAATGACCATAGACATTAACATTATCAGATTTTGACCATTGGAATCCAAGCTTAGGAGTAAAGTTTTTCCATGACTCTTTATCTTTAAAATCTTCTGAACAAGAACCAGGTATTCGCGGATCGCATTCTGTGGCATTTATAAGTGAAGATATGACCACATCTTTATCCTCGTATGTGTACCTTGCTCCAAAATTTAATGTCAGTGTATCGTTTATATCGTAATCAACTTGACCAAACAAAGCTTTGGTACTTTGATTTTGAACACCACCACCGTTGACAGCAATAGCTCCAGCAAGCAATACTCGATCTTCGTTGTAAGTCATATCTTGTTCAAAAAAGTAAAGGCCTAGAGTCAAATAGACTGAATCAGATAAGCTGCGGTTAAGTCTAATTTCTTGAGAAAATTGCTCTTGCCAAACATCTAGGTCAGCGTGAAATCCATAAATTGGTGTTCCATCAATATCACTTCGACCTAAAGAACTAAAATCTCGCCAACCAGTAATACTAGTAATAACTCCTGCATCACCTAAATCATAGCGAACCTCTGTTATCAATTGATCCCACTCATTATCAAGAAATCCCACTTCATCATTAGAAACACCAAAACTATCTCTACTAACACTAAAATATGGATTCTCTAATCCATTTGTTGCTGCTGGATGATTCTGAATTATCGCACCATCAGCCTCTACCTCAGCATGTTCATACCTCACAGTAACCTCAAGATTATCTGATGGTGTCCAATACAGGGAAGGTCTAAACATTGTAGTTTCAGATTTACCAAAATTTTCATTTCCATCAACTGTATTTTGAGCGATTGGTAGTCCTGCAGCCAATAATGCTGCAGCTGTTCCACCAGCTTGCGCAACACGATCTTCAATATCAGATCCAGGAAGAATATTTTTATGCCAGCCACCATCATTGTTATGATAAAAAGCAAGTTTTGCTGAAAGAACGTCTTCAATCAGAGGAGTAGTAAAAGAACCCATGGCATAGTAATTAATACCTGTTCCACGAAATCCACTCTCAGCAGATACTTTAATTTTTGATTCTTTTTCATTACCTGGTTTTTTTGTATTAATCATCACAGCACCACCAGTAGTATTACGACCAAAAAGAATTCCTTGAGGCCCTCTTAAAACCTCAATCGACTCAAGATCAAATAAATCCATTACAACACCAGCATTAATACCTAAATACATGCCGTCAACAAAAATTCCAACAGTTGGATCAATTGATGGAATTGATGAGTTTATACCTAAGCCACGAATTGAAAAATTTGCTACACCTTTAGTTGTACCAACATCATCAAGAGCTACGTTTGGTGATGAATAAGCCAAGCTTTGCAGGTCTCTTACTTTCAAAAGTTCAATTTGTTTGGCATTGTATGCTGTTAAAGCAACAGGCACATCTTGAACATTCTCTGCATCTGCTTTTTTTGTAGCCATAACAACTACTTCTTCTATCATAATGTTTGCAGCATTTTGGCTAATTTCATTATCCTGTGAATATATATGAGTAGATAATCCGATTGAAAATACAATAGACAAACTAACAAAATATCTTACTTTTTTTATTAGCATAATTAAGACTCCCCCTAGTAACTAGTTACTAAAATAATTTAACTACTTGATACAGTCTCACAAAAGTGTTAATTTGAAAATTAGAATAAATCGTTCTTATTCATGTAAAAATTAAAGGAATGAATCAATGAAAATAGAACATCTTCGTTATTTCCTAGCTGCAGCCTCTGAGAGCAGTTTCTCGGCGGCTGGTTCTAAAATGCATATATCGCCAACATCCATTGGATATGCAATTGATAAACTTGAAGAGCAATTGAATACGAGCTTATTCGTCCGCGTCCCGTCCAAAGGTCTTTCACTTACCCCTGATGGAATTTTTCTTCAGGAACATGCTATTAAAATATTAGACGACATGGAGTCAATTGAGAATAACTTTTCAGGTTCTAATAATCTTCGCGGTGAATTAGTAGTTGGCTGTCAAGAAGTATTCATGTGGTCACTCGTTCCTCGTGCAATAAGCATTATGGCGATTAGATATCCAGATCTACAAATCTCTATGGTCCTTACTGATGTAGGTAAAGATTTTGCATTGCTTGATAAAGGTAAAATTGATGTATTACTAACATTTACATTAAAAACACTTGATTCTAAGTCATATGATGTGTCTGAATTAGCTCATCCTGAACTTTTTGCAATGATGCGTGCAGGACATCCTCTTGATGATGGAGAGGAATTTGCTTCTCTTAAAGAACTTGGACAATACCCGCAAGTAATGAATAATGAGCCAACATCATTTGATTTAATTAAGGACATATATAACAAACATGGTCTCTCTCCATCTACTGGATTCACCAGTAATTTAAGCTCAGGCGCCCAATCAATAGTTGGTGTTAGTGATTGTATTGCTGCAAGGTTTTCAAGACCTGCATCAAATTTGTCCCCATTAGGAGACAAGTTAGTCTATAAAAAAATTCATGAAGAAACTGAGAGACCTACTATAATTGCGGCTAAAATAAAAACACGATTTACCAATGGACGAACAAAAAGACAAGCTTTCATTGAAGTGTGTGGTGAACTTTTTAATACTGGTCAAATGCGTGAACATTTTTTTTATTAGTATTTATTAATTATGTCAATAGGTTCTTACTCAGCTTCCACTGTGGGTAATTCGCAAGTGCAAAGTTTTTGTAGAGTGAGTTTTATTTAATTAAGGTAATTAAGTATCGAAATTATAGTTCTTGGTCCATCTATGAATGATTCTTTCTAAAGAATCTACATTGTCATAATCATACCAACCTGTATCACAAAGCTCTTGTGCAATGGCACTTACTGAGCGTCCTGATTGATGCATCATTTCAGCCATCAACCTTAATTCGCTGTCATGATTTTTTTTAGTGATACTACCGATAAATTTTTGAGCCTGATCAACTTCATGAGTAATTGAAAATAATATTTCTTCTTTTTGATCCTTGTAGGCATCGTTTTTGTAGTTTGCTGTTAGCCTAAGTAACTTGTAGATAGGTTCATCAGAAAATAACTGTTTGCCAATAAAATAACGAGTCTGTTGCTCATCAGTTATCTTGCCATCGGTCATATTAACTAAAGTATCATTAATCAATGATTTATGAGCTTCAAGACAAGTGGTAATTACCTCTTCCATATATCCATCTATGTTATCTATGTAATCTCGTTTATTTGGAAACTTCATTTTGTTTGTCCTGTATCAGCTCCATGTAAGCATTAATCATATCAACCTTAAAGTCATAGTAAGTTATATCGCCCCTGTGGTAGACCTTCTCTGTGATGTTTTGACCTGCTTGGTTGGTAAGAATACCAGCCCTAAATGAGGGGTTTATCTCGCCTATTGTGGTGATAAATGAAGCTCTGAGGCATCTGATGTCCCAAGTAATATTATGTGTCCTCTTGAGGCGTCTGATAGCGTTCTTGAAGGTATGTTTGTCATGCAGACCCTTCTTATCAACTAGGTTTTTAAATACATAAACATCATCGTTACCTTTGTATTTATCAATGATCTTCATTGTTACTGGGTGCAGTGGTAATGAGTGTTTTGTCTGAACCTTATGAAAGCCCTCTTCCATCATCCACCAATACTGATCATCGATCTTAACTATTTGATCCCAACGCATTTTGCAGACCTCTGAGTAAGGATGCTGTCCTGTAAACAAGAACATATAGAGCAGATCTTTGAAATCAGATCGATGAAGACTGTCTAGAGCTTCAAAGAATTGAGGATATTCATTTAGAGGCAAATGCTTGTTTGAAGCTTTTTTTACAAAGCCGCACCATTTGCTCATGCTAAATGATGCTGGGTTACTTACAGACTTAAGGACTTTGTTGTAATCCCTGTTTTCATTCAAAGCATAATTCCAGACTCTTTGAAGAAATTCTCTTTTTTGATTAGCCACATAGAGTGATCCTTTATCAACATCCTCCTTAAGAATATCTTTAATTGTAAAAACATCCTGTTCTAGACAAACCAAATCACCAACAGTCCGAAAACTATCTACTGTTTGATTTTTAAACCTGAGCATATTATCAATATCACTGGGGCTATTTTCTGATAAGTAGTAATCGATTAAATGCCCTATTGTTACCTCTCTAGTTTCTTTAGATGATAAAAGTGGAGATTCTTTGGTTCTAATCTCCATAGCCATATCAATATAGGATTCACGAAGATCAGCCAACTGCGATATATTAGCATCACCCAATTTCTTAAGAACTGGCTTCCTCTTACCATTAATGACTGGTCTATATCTTAGATAAGCTGTTTTAGTTCTAGCACCTACCACTAAGATAAAATCGCAATTAGTGAACTGTGTATTCTTAGCTGAATCGATATATACTTTTCGCTTGGAACTATATGGAAGTCTTTCGATCCATGTGTGATTGAATTTATGCGTACTCATAATGTTTGTCCTGTAAAACTGTTTATACAACTGTTATGCAAATATTACTAAGTATGTATGAACAAAGTCAAACAAATGGATACATATTGTTATAAGTATAAACGCTGTATATACCTATAATATAGGGCTTCTTAGGAACAAATCAAGTCATGCGCCCGTAGCTCAGCTGGATAGAGTACTTGGCTTCGAACCAAGGGGTCGGGAGTTCGAATCTCTCCGGGCGTGCCAATAAAAAAGCCACTTAAAAGTGGCTTTTCTTGAAATTAAATGGAGTTAATCGACCTTGTAAACCTCTACATTGATTTCACCAGAAATAAGGTCCATTGTTCCTTGCATAAAGTTAATGCCATCTGTTACCTCATCAAGAGACTTAATAGAGATAATAGATCCATCTCTTGTCCAAACTCCCATTAGATTGCCTATGGCTAAATTGCCCTCTGGACTAATACCTCTTCCATAACCGATCCATGTCCCAGAATTTCTGCTGCTATTGGAAGATTTTAAATTGTAAGTTAAGTACACTTTTCCATACTGCCCTGCTGAATCACTCTCTGCGTTAAAAGATGTGCCATCCTCGTGAGCTGTAACTGATGTAATTTTAAAAGTATCTTTAAAATGATCGCCAGTAACTTCAAAAGCTGCAATGGTCATAGGAAAGACAATAACCATGACTGCAAGTAATTTATTTAAATTCATCATTATTTTTTTACTCCGATTAAATATGTGAGTTAATATCTTAAGCATGAAAAATAAAATCATCAAGGTATGTTTAAAAATAAAACATTGCTTTTTAACTCTTATATTGGGGATGCTTGCTATGACAGCGAATGGTTATGACAGAATCACTGGTGAGGCATTTGCCAGTCGATCAGAAGTGATTGGTCAAAATGGAATGGTGGCAACGAGCCATCCTCTTGCAACACAAATAGGTTTAGATGTTCTTAAAAAGGGAGGCACTGCAATTGATGCCGCTATTGCAGCAAATATTGCATTAGGCTTAATGGAGCCAACAGGAAATGGTATTGGCGGAGACTTGTTTGCAATTATCTGGGATGCAAAGACCAAGAAACTCCATGGATTAAATGCCAGTGGTCCTGCCCCTAAGAATATTTCAATCAATTATTTAAAGTCTCAAAATTTCAACAAGATCCCTTCTTACGGACCTCTTCCTGTTACTGTTCCTGGAGCAGTTGATGGGTGGGTTAAATTACATGAAAAATTTGGCAACCAAGAATTTAAGACTCTTTTTCAACCAACGATTGATTATGCGATCAATGGATTCCCGGTTACCGAAACAATTGCTTATT
>Ga0209252_1000804_pt1 | contig 22779 bp, 20 predicted proteins | sample SaaInlV_135m_DNA_3_FD_184673 | JGI IMG/M metagenome (GOLD analysis project Ga0209252, IMG submission 184673) | Marine microbial communities from expanding oxygen minimum zones in the Saanich Inlet - Saanich Inlet SI074_LV_100m_DNA (SPAdes) (version 2) | ecosystem: Environmental > Aquatic >... | reverse complement strand
CGACTTATTGAACAGGGTAATGACTGGCGCACTTAAGGTTCCGTTAATAAGGGCTCGTTAATATTAGCTACTTAAAGTTTTAATTAGGACGATTACCCCAGAATCTATCAAGAATTAGGAAACGCCATGAAATCAAAAAATATTCCAATGTTGTCGATACTGAGCCTCGCTCTGTTGGCGGGCTCTGGTGCTGTGCTGGCAGAAAGTGACGGACCCGGCTCTCTCGGCGGAGATTCGGGAGCCGGTTCTTCAGCGGGCGCATCAGTGGCTGCACCGGCCGTATCTACAGGAAGGGTGCAGGGCAACTACGATGGCTATGTCGATTCCCATTCTGATCTCGCTGCTGCTTTTGCCGCTTACGGCGGTCATATGTCCAAAAGCGACTGGGGCGAAGCTCACTACGGTGCCTTCGGGCGTTACGAGGGTCGATCACTTTCCGGTTCTGGGCAACACAACGATCGTGATGACGACCATCACAACAATCATGTCGATAATCACAATGATAATCATGTCGACGATCACGACGACGATCATCACAACAATCATGATGACGACGACCATCACGACGATGACCATGTCGATAATCACAATGATAATCATGTCGACCATCACGACGATGACCATGATGATGACCATCATGACCACGACGATGACCACGACGATGATCATCACGACGATGACCATGACGATCATCATGACGACGACTAAGCGTTACTGAAAATTACTGTTTCTCCTTCGCATTACCAAAAGGCCCCGTACGGGGCCTTTTTTTTATGGAATCTAAGAGTTAGGCTGGTAGTAGTGCCAAAGGTTTGTCAGAATAACTTCTGACCATCATCTGCCAGACCGCACAGTGTTAGTACTCAATACCTTGTTGTTTCTGACGGCCCGACACTAATGACCGGTTTATCACACCTTTTTAGGGGCCACCTGCTGCAGTGGCTGCTGCGCGGGTTAGGCGTGATTGTCCTTGGGGCTTTGTTTTACCGCTACCTCGTCCACGATGGCGATTTTGATGTGTACTGGGCTGCGACCTTTCGTTTTCTGCATGGACTCAAGGTACACATATACGAGCAGAACGTTTTCACATATCCCACCTTCGCTTCCTTTTTGCTGCTACCGGTTTATCCATTGGGCTATTCCGTGGGCAAGATTCTTTTTTTTGTCGTGAACGTTCTGATTCTGGTGGGCGCGGTCCGGGTATGTCAGCGTGAAATTCTGTTGGAAACGCCGGCACGCACAGCAATTATCACGATCAGCCTATTGTTTTCCGTACGGTCGATGCTGGCGGTCTTTAACAATCAACAGACCGATATTCTAATTTTTGGCCTGATGGTATTTGGCCTTGCAGCTTATGTTCGGCGCCCACTTGCCGGGGCGAGCCTGATGGCACTTGCCGTCGCGCTTAAAGCCAATCCGCTTTTTATGATATTACTCCCAGCGTTCAAGAAACGCTGGAGCATGGTCGCTGTATTTCTGCTGGTGACCGTCGGGCTGATCGGGGCTCCCGATATCGCCAAATACGCTGTCACCGATACCTGGACAGAGTCGGAGTTCACTGTACCCGGGTCGGTATTGGCAAAGAACGACATCGTTCCCCAAGGCCATTTCAGGGCCGAGGCGGGAGACAAGGATCTCTGGGGTTACCTGCGTGAGCATTACGCGATGACGCTTTCAGCATCCCCAGATGGAGTACGCTGGTGGCAGGATCGGGACAGCAAGGGTAATCAGTCGCTATACCGTATTGTGGCATCCCATCTGGGGAAAGCCATACCTTCCAATCTGGTACTTCTGAGCTTGTGCGCCTTTTTTGGGTTGCTGTTGCTCGGGGCAACCCGGCGACAGGGAGATTCGATTTTTGTCCTGGGGTTACTTTTTTATACCGCCTTTGTTTTGATTGGGCCGCAGTCCTCAAAACCGCATTTCATTGCGTTTTTCGGGCTGTTGCTGTTCTGTTGGCAGGACGCGCTACTGAATCGCTCATGGCTCAAAGGGATCTGCCTTGCGCTGTTGTCGGGCTTGCTAGGGGTTAAGGCAGCCGCAGGTCTTCTGTCGGCTGGACCGCTGGCAAGGGATATTGTTGGCCTGGCCGGATTTGCCCTATGGCTTTACAGTTACATGTTGTTGATGATCAGCGGCCACCGTAAGCCCCTATCGGTCACCAAAACGTAAGCGCCACACCAGAATCAGCGCCTCTTTGAAGGTATGCCCCGACATCTTCGAGACGCCATGAACGCGGTCGGTAAAATGAATCGGCACCTCGGTTACTGATAAACCTGCCTGCAGGGCGCGCCATGTGGCCTCGATCTGAAAGCCATAGCCCACTGCGCTGATCCGGCTAAGGTCAATTTCCTCAAGGGCTTTGCGGGTAAAGCATTTAAAACCTCCTGTCAGATCACGGTAGCGCACTCCAAGGATGGTTCGCGCGTACAGATTGCCAAAGCGCGAAAGCGCCAGGCGCCGTAGTGGCCAGCCGGAAACCCCACCACCCGCCATCCAGCGACAGCCAAGCGCAATATCTGCTTGCTCGGTTGCTTTTAGCAGTCGGGGCAGATCTTTGGGGTTATGGCTGAAATCGGCGTCTATCTCGAAAACATGACTGTAATCGCGCGCAAGCGCCCAATCGAATCCGTCCAGATAGGCCCGGCCAAGGCCCTGCTTGTCTGGGCGGTGCAGCACATGGACGCCCGAATCTTCGCTCGCGCATGTATCAGCCAGTTTCCCGGTGCCATCAGGAGAGTTGTCATCAATGATTAGAAGATCTGCCTCTGGTAGGGCGGCCCGTACCGCCTGGACGAAGGGAATCAGGTTGTCACGTTCGTTGTAGGTGGGGATAAGGATCAGGGGTTGGGTCATGGGCGGTTGACCAGTAGTTATATCGCTGAGGGTTCGGGATGCTAATCTTAACCGGCCCGTATCGCGCCGGGGCCTTGCGGGCTCGGTTCGAGCCTTTGCGCTCAAAATAACCGATCAGCTCAGCACTTTCCCCCGGGAGTTATTGCCAATGCCCAGTCACGCTTTTCTTGAACACACCGGTGTCCTGGCCTTCGCCCATCGTGGTGACAGCGAGGCCGCCCCAGAGAACACGGCGGCCGCTTTCGAGAGCGCCGTCGCTCAGGGCTTTCAGTATCTGGAGACCGATGTGCACTGCACCTCCGACGGCGTACTACTGGCCTTTCATGATGATCGACTCGACCGGGTGACTTCAGACCGTGGGCGCATCGCCGCGCTGGATTATTCGGTGATTGCCCGGGCCCGGGTTAACGGCCGGGAACCCATTCCGCTGCTGGAAGAGCTGCTGGCTGAGTTTCCTCTGACCCGTTTCAACATCGATCCTAAGTCCGACCAAGCCGTAGAGCCACTGATCGAGGTAATCCGCAAAACCCGCGCCCAGGAGCGTGTCTGTATCGGATCTTTTTCCGACAAGCGTCTGCGTCACATCCGCGCGGCACTGCCAGGGATTTGCACCTCGATGGCCACTTTTGAGACGACCCGGGCGCGTCTGGCCAGCATTGGTGTGCCGACTGGGGCTTTGCAGGCAGCGTGCGCCCAGGTGCCGGTGTGGTGGAACGGAATCAAGGTGGTTGATGGCCGATTCATTCGCGCTATGAAAGCACGCGGCCTGCATACTCATGTCTGGACGGTGAACGAGCGCGAGGAAATGAACCGGTTACTGGATCTGGGGGTGGAGGGCCTGATGAGCGATCGCCCAGCTGTACTTAAATCAGTATTACGCTCGCGAGGTCAATGGCATCAGTTAGATTGAGCGTCGACTGGGTTGTTGACCAGGCGAAAGAAAAACATTCCGGCAAAGAACAATAGTGCTACTGAAAGAATGCCCAGACGTGGGTTGCCACTGAGATAGGTGATCGTACCCATCATTACCGGGCCGAAAACCGCTGCCGCTTTACCCACCACATTATAAAAACCGAAGAACTCCGCATTCTTTTCTTCGGGAATCAGGTGGCTGAACATGGAGCGACTAAGCGCCTGGATACCACCTTGCACGAGACCAATGACCGCAGCCAGGATATACATATGCAGCGCCGTTTCCATAAAGTAAGCGAAAACAGTCACTCCTATATATACCCAGATACAGATCCAGATACCCCGCTGGGCGCCGTAACGCTCGCCCAGGCGGCCAAACACCAGCGCTGCCGGAAAGCCAATGAACTGCACCAGCAGCAATGCCGTGATCAGGTTATCGGACGACAGCCCAATGGTGAGGCCAAAATCAACCGACATCCGCACAATGGTGTCGACCCCGTCGATATACAGCCAGTACGCTAGTAAAAACATCCACGCGCCACGGTACTGACCCAGATTTGTCGCGGTATCACGTAATGCCGCAAAAGTTCCCTTGATGTCCACACCGCGTCGTCCGCTATTTGGCAGTGGCTCATCGACATACAAAAACAACGGTATGGAAAATACTGTCCACCATACCGCGACGGTAATAAAGGACCAGCGTACACCTTGGGCCGCATCGGCCAGGCCGAACAGCTGCGGTTTAAGGGTCATCAGCACGTTGATCAGAAAGAGCAGGCCACCTCCAAGGTATCCCAGGGCAAATCCGAATGCAGAAATACGGTGGCGGGCTTTTTTCGGAGCGACGATGATCAGTAGTGAATCATAGAAAGTGTTGGCGCCGGAGAAACCCACAACCGCGATCGCGTAGAGCAGAATGGCAAATGGCCACATCCCAGCCTGGACCAGGTACAAGGAGCCAGTTGCCAGAACGCCAAGGCAGGCAAAGGTGGCCAGCATGCGTTTACGTAATCCACCGGTATCGGCCATGGCACCGAGAATCGGCGCCAGGATTACAATGATCAGACTGGCAACAGAGTTGCCCACCCCCAGGTAAAAAGTACTGTGGGTGAGAGCCACATCCTGACTCCAGTACTGCTTGAAGAAAATCGGGAAGAATCCTGCCATCACTGTGGTTGCAAAGGCGGAGTTGGCCCAGTCATAAAGGGCCCAGGAGACCTTGCGTCGGCTATCAGAGGTAATCATGGGGTTGTTCGCATGTCGGTGAGGCCGCCGGTATCAGCCAGGGGTAGATTTATGGCTTGTCCAGGTAGTACGTGAGTTGGTTAGTTTACCTTGGTCCTGGGGTAGCGGCACTGTTACTGGGTTTCGATGTCGAAGACGGTTGGCAGGATTCAGGGTTCGGATATTCCTTGATGTAATCCTCGATGCTGTTCAGGGCATGGGCTTTGAAACTGAGGAGAAGAGTTAGGAATAGCAACTGTCAGTTGACGCAGGAATAAGCTTCTAGAAGTCGATGGCATTTGATACGACGTGATGGACAATAACCGACAGCCTGAAAGGAAGCGTTACATTTACGCGTTGGCCCTATCAACCCAGCAAGGTGCGCCTGAACAGCGCCTTGCTATACTCAGAGCAAGTCTTGCCCAATGTGGGAGCCTATCAGGAAAGTGGTGAACGCCCCAAGGTCTCACAGTAAAACGCTGTTTGAAAAAATATTTGACCGCCACGTAATCGTAACACGTGAATCGGGTGACGCACTGCTGTTCATTGATCGGCAGCTTATCCATGATCTTCATTACCGCTCGTTCGAAGAACTACAAGCTGTCGGGCGCACTATCCGTTATCCGGATCAATTGTTCGCGACGCCGGACCACAGTGTTCCCACCACTGCCAAGAAACTGACCGACATTCCGCAGGGCGAAATGCGCGATACGGTTGCCGGTCTACAGGAGGCGGCCGAACGGATTGGCTTTACACATTTCGACATGACCGACCCGCGCCATGGAATTGTCCATGTTGTCGGGCCCGAACAGGGCATCACCCTGCCGGGCCTAACACTGGTCTGCGGCGACTCTCATACATCTACCCACGGTGCGCTGGGTTGTCTCTCATTTGGTATTGGCTCAACTGAGGTCAAGCATGTACTAGCGACCCAAACTTTGTGGCAGCGAAAGCCTCGAAGTATGCGCATCACGGTAGACGGAACTCTTGGTCTTGGGCTCAGCGCAAAAGATATTATTTTGACCATCATCAGGCACATTGGGGCCGCTGGCGGCACTGGTTATGCGATCGAATACGCCGGTTCAGCAATTCGACAGCTGTCTATAGAGGGTCGAATGACAATCAGTAACATGACCATCGAGGCTGGTGCCCGGTTTGGCATTATTGCGCCCGATGACAAGACCCTGGAGTACGTTTACGGCCGACCCTACGCGCCCACTGACGAAAAATGGGAAGAAGCCATGGCTTACTGGCGACTGCTACCTTCCGACGATACAGCAGTGTTCGATAAAGAGATCAACATAAACGCTGCTGCAATAGAGCCGACAGTAACCTGGGGTAACAGTCCGCAATTCTGTGTGGGTATCAGCGATGTGATCCCAGATCCAGCCTCCGAGGCCGACCTTGCAACCCGAGCCAATATGGAATCTGCACTCACTTATATGGATCTTTTGCCGGGCACGCCGGTCAATAAGATCGATATCGACAGAGTATTCATTGGTTCGTGTACAAACAGCCGGATTGAAGATCTACGGCAAGCTGCAGAAGTATTCAAAGGCAGATCTGTGGTCGTGCCTACACTTGTCGTACCTGGTTCCGGCCTAGTCAAGAGCGAAGCTGAACGAGAAGGGCTTGATCGTATATTTATTAACGCAGGTGCCCAGTGGCGAGAACCGGGTTGCTCTATGTGTGTGGCTATCAACGGTGACGTGCTTTCACCAGGTCAGCGCTGTGCATCGACTAGCAACCGAAATTTCCAAGGACGTCAGGGCATGGGAAGCCGTACCCATCTGGTCAGCCCGGCAATGGCCGCAGCTGCAGCCGTCACTGGGCGTTTCACAGATAGCCGGCGACTCAGCAGTTAGCACGCATGCAACCATTTCGCAGATTCTCAGCTGTTGCTGTTCCGATTGACATTCCTAACTGTGATACCGACCAGATTATTCCAGCTCGATTTTTGCGCCGGGCAAAGGATGATCCGGCCTATGCCCGCTTTCTACTTCATGACCTCCGATTTCATGCCGACGATACTGAAACCAGCTTCATATTCAATCAGATCCCTTACACCAACGCACAGATTCTGGTGTGTGACATAAATTGGGGTTGTGGATCATCGCGAGAGGCTGCCGTCAATGCATTGATGGCCAATCACATCCGTGCAGTAATTGCCCCAACTTTTGGTGATATTCACTACAGCAACTGCATCAAAAACGGTTTGCTACCTGTCAGGCTCTCTGCTGCGAATTGCAATCACATCCGGATACAGCTGCACGAATCCCCTGGTGCGTCCATAACCATAGACCTCGACAAACAGGCTGTCTCAGGCCCTGATCGAAAGGGGTACATGTTTGATATAGACCCAATGGACAAGATCAGGCTGCTTCATGGGCTAGATGACATCAGTATGACGCTCGAACATCAGGCCGAGATTGAAGCGTTTGAACGGGACTATCGTAAAAAAAACCGTTGGATTTTCTAAGCCCTCGCAAAGGGAACTGAACTGGCCAGCAGTACAGGTTGGTGATCTATTCAGTCAACCGCCAACAAGTCACTGAGTTTTGTTTGAAACCCGTGTCCACCTGCTTCGCGCTTACGGCTCAATGCCCGGGCACATATCCATGTGAGTCGTAGTTTTTATGCGTCTGGATACAGATTTTTATCTCTTGTCAGGGAGGACGAAGAGATGGGTTGCACAAAAAGCAATACCTTTCAGCGGGGCGCAAACGATTCTTTATAAAGCCTAAGCCAGTTCCCACCCGAGATTTTGGCAATATCTGATTCAGAAAAAGATCGTTTCCCTAGTTCTTCCAATAAATCTGGAAAGTCTTCCGGTGAGCGGAACCAGTCATCCCAGGAAGATAATTTATTTGGCGATCTTAACGGGCTTTGTCTTGCCCAACGCCCGCCTCGCCACCAGGCAATGGCATCTTCTGAATAGTCTGTGTAGTAGTCAGTTCCGAACCCCACGGCGTCTATTGGGAACTTTCCAACACTCCATTCGACCATGTCACAGAAATCATTGCGCGTTGTCGCCCAGGTGCTCGCCTGTAACGTGACAAGAGGTAGACTGGCCTGCAATAAAGCCACTAGTAACGATATCATCACAGCGGCTGGCTGTTAAGACATTGAGGACATCCCGTGTGACTGATCTGCCCTTGTTGAAACGCTACCGGTTTTGGGCCGGCAGTATCGCCGCGCTGGCGTCCGCGATCACGTTCGCATTGAACGTGGTTTTCTCAAGGGTCGCCTATGATTACGGAGCGAATCTACATGCCCTGAATCTTGTCCGCACGGTGACATTTTTGTGCTGTCTTGCGGCTGTAGTATTTATGACCGGCTCGCGTGTGAAAATGCCCACGACGGAAATGCTGCGCTGCCTTTTTCTCGGCGTGCTGCTGTGCGCGGAGATGTATCTGTTGCTGGCGTCGATCCTGTTTATTCCGGTTGCGCTGGCGATCCTCGTTTTTTACGCCTACCCGCTGATGATTGCTTTATGGGCCTGTGGCACCCGGAAAAGTCGGTTCTCGGTCATGATGTTTGCGGCCATGGTGCTGGCTTTTTGCGGACTGGTCATCGCGTTGACTGGCGATGATTTACTTTCCGTTGGCTGGCAGGGCCGGGTGGGAATCGGACTTGCCGCGTTTGCCGCGGTGTGCCTGGCAACGCTGCTTGTATTAAGTGAGAAAGTCCTGGAGAAGCAGAACATTAATGTGATGATGTTCTACATGCTGTTGAGCGCCACAGGTACTGTTCTCGTCATCTCTGTGGCCGTATTTGAACTTCACTGGCCGGAGTCATCGAAAGGCTGGCTCGCCCTGACCGGGAGCGCAGGATTTTATGTTGCCGCGACTTTTCTGCTGTTCCGAGCGGTGGATCTGGTCGGGTCTCTGCAGACGGCCATCATCGACAACACCTCCCCGATCTGGGCGATGATCCTGGGATTCATCGTGCTGGGGCAGTGGCTCAATGTTCGCCAGGTCACGGGCGCGGTGATTACGGTGGTTGCCGTTATGCTTTTGCAATGGTTGCGGCGTCCAAAGCCGGTTTGAGCAGGGGAGGTGAGTGTGCGATAGCGGTAGGGCGGCATTTTTGTTACTGCTATCTATGACGACATGACACAGCACCAGAACATCTTTTTCAGATAAGTCTCTGAGTAGTTCACCAGACGTGTGACGGGAGACATAGGCGAGCAGGAACGAGTCGAGAATCTGATGCATGGCGGCATAATGCCCCTCGTGTGAAGGCGAACCTGCACCGTCAGTTATGTGCTGCGGATCGTCGCAGAAGATTACGTTGGATTTTGCCGCTCACTGTTTTGGGTAGTTCCGGGACAAACTCGATAGCACGGGGGTATTTATATGGCGCGGTGGTCTGTTTGACGTGCGCTTGCAGCTCGGCGATCAGCTCGGCGCCCGCTTGTTGAGATTCGGGATCTGTCAGTACAACAAAAGCTTTGACGATTTCCCCCCGTTCGGCATCTGGCAGGCCCACGACAGCGCTTTCATGTACCGCCGGGTGTGTGATCAGGGCGTTTTCCACTTCCTGGGGCCCAATCCGATAGCCTGCGGAACTGATGATGTCATCGGTTCTGCCGATATAGAAAAAATAGCCGCCTTCATCCTGGTATACGTTGTCACCTGTTTTAAACCAATCCGATCCATCGGCTTTGATCAGTGCATCACGAGTGCGTTGCGGATCGTTCCAGTAGCCCAGCATCATCTGCGGGTTGGGCAGGCGGATAAGGAGCTCACCTTCGTCACCACGCCCGCCCAGCGTGCCGTCGGTGAGGAAAACGCCCGTTTCAATGCCCGGTAAAGGGCGACCCATCGAGCCGGGTTTTACCGGCATCCACGGATAATTGAGCACTGTCATCAGGACCTCTGTCTGGCCGTAGCCATCAAGCAGCGGCACCCCGGTCAGAGCCTTCCAGGTCTCGACGATTTCGGGATTGACCGATTCACCGGCAGATACTGTCAGCCTTAGCTGTGAGAAATCTATCCTGCTGATATCTTCACGAATCAGTCGTCTGAGCTCAGTTGCTGCTGCACAGAACACCGTGACAGCATAGCGCTCAATCAACTCGAAACGCTTGTCGGGCTCAAACGGGCCGTCATAGAACAGCACAGCACTGCCCTGGCTCCAGGGGCCGAATAAAATGCTGGTGCCTGCCTTTGACCAACCGGTATCGGCAGTACACCACATGACATCCGTAGGTCCCAGCGAAAGCCAATGAATAGCCGAGAAGCGCCAGGCGTACAAACTTCGCGATGGATGGCACACGCCTTTCGGGTGGCCGGTCGAGCCAGACGTGTAGTACATCACTGCCGGCGCTTCCAGGTCCAAGTCGCAGCACTCGAATGTCGTATCCTCGTCCCGGGTCAATTCATAGTCCGACCACCCCGCCACCGGTTCACCAACGGCCAGCGCCGCTTTGAGTGTTGGCAGGTACGGTTCGAATTTGCCGGATTCGGCAGTGGTGGTGATGACCGCTACAGCACCTGAATGATCCATTCGATAGGCGACATCTCTTTCCGTCAGCATGGTAATGCATGGAATAGGAACTGCACCCAGTTTGAGGCATGCGGTCAGACAGATCTGCCACTCGGGGATCCGGGGCAGCATGACGATGACGCGCTGACCCGCGCAGATCCCCTGTGCCGATAGCCAGTTGGCAACCTGGGCGGACTGGCACGAAACCTCGTGGAAGGTGAGCAAGCGCTCGGTGTTTTCAGAGTTGCACCAGATCAGCGCGATTTTCTGTTTATCTCGAGCAAATTGGTCGACAACGTCGCGACCGAAATTGAATGTCTCTGGCAGCGATGGATGATGGGATCGGCAGATAGATTCATAGCGGTCCATAGCGCCCAACCCTTTGTTCAGGAATCTGTACCGGGATTTGAATCAACGCCGCATCGGTGCGACCGCTAAAGCGTATTTGCCGGTGAAGCTGTTCGGTAAGTGTGCCGGTATCTGACGTTCTTTGCACGCTATCCTGATTCGGGCTACAGTGTGACGTAATAAAGCGCCATCACCAGGTCAAGAGATTACTCCGTCAACCGTGATCGCCCGGTGCGCTGACAAATTGCCGGATTCGCCATGAACAGCTTCTGTAAAGCCCAGAGAAACTAGCGCCAGTGCAAATGCCGAGCGGACCCTTCGTGACCACGGTCGTGGGTAGCCTGCCCAAGCCACCGTGGCTGCAGGAGAAACTCCCGCTGAATGCCGCCGGCAAACAGGTTCATGGCAAGGGTGCGGCGTGGCTTTTCGATGGTGAGCTGCTGCAGCGGGCGCAGGATGATGCCGTCCGTGTTGCGATCCATGACCAGACCGAGGCCGGAATCGATGTGATCAGCGACGGCGAGCAACGTCGTACCTCTTACATGGCCCACGTTGTGGCCCGGCTTGGGGGGTTCGACTACGGTACGCCGGCCAAAAAATGGGTCCGAAACAACCGACGGTTGGCCGAGGTCGGTCGGTGTACGGGGGAGGTGCTGCGCAAGGCGCCGATTTTGGTAGATGACCTGCAGTTTGCACTTGAGCACAGTAGCCGGCCGGTCAAAGTGACTCTGCCTGGCCCGATGACCGTCGTCGACTCGACCCTGGATGAGTTCTACGGGGATGAGCGTTTGCTGGCTCTGGCGGTGGCCGATGCTCTGAACGAGGAGGCCCGCGCTCTCGATGCACTAGGCCCGGCTGTCATCCAGTTTGACGAGCCAGTTTTCAGCCGCTATCCGGACAAAGTCGCAGAGTGGGGTATTGAGGCGCTTGACCGGTGTATTGAAGGGCTCAATGCTAAAACCTGCGTGCACGTTTGCTACAGCTACCCCATGCCCGGGGTGCCGCGGCCGATCGTCGATGCTTATCCCAGCATACTCGGTGAGCTGGAGCGCTCGAAGGTCGACCAGTTGGCCCTGGAGTTCGAAGCCTCCGGACTCGATCCTGGCCTGCTCACACTATGTCCATCCAAAACTGTTCTTTTTGGTTGCATCGACAACGGTGCGCTTGGATTTGAGCGTATCGAAACTGCACAGCAGGTTGCGGACCGTCTGCTGGCGGCCGCAGAGCACATGGCGCCCGATCAGATCCAGGTTGCACCGGACTGCGGTCTTGTGCCGCTCGACCCGGCGGTCGCGCGGCACAAGCTCAAAGTGATGGTCGCGGGCGCGCGGCTCGCACGCGGCCGGCTGTAAGGCCCGCTGCTGGTCGGGTTATTTCCGCTGGACTCACCCACAGCGCTTTCGCAAGGCTGATCAAAAAAGCCTACCAGGCGAGCCTACTTGGTTGCCGCCACTTATGTTAATGGCACTCATTTCAGCGAAACCGGCAATGGCGGACCCGTTGGTTATACTGATGAATAATTTGGCAGTGCTCACTGAAAGCAAATGCCTATTTCTCGGCGCCTAAACCAGATGCCGCCAGAGTTTGAGTATCGATTGGGGCTTTCGTAGGTTTTACAGATCAAGATCTGGGCTAATGCTCCTGCAGTCAGAAGTTCAATAATCTGACACAAGCCGAAAGTGGCACAACGATACATGCATTTGTAATCCTGAAAGAGGAGTAAATTGGACGTCCAAAACCGCCAACCCGAGCACCACTGGTCACCACAAGAGGTATATAACTTGCAATTTTCATGGAGGTAAAGCTGTGAGATTTTATGACTGTAAGACTGCGCCATCGCCGCGCCGCGCCAGAATTTTTATCGCCGAAAAAGGCATTCAGGTTAAGACCATCGAAGTTGACCTTCGCGCGGGCGAGCACCTCAAGGAGGAATTTGTGGCTCTGAATGCCTACGGTACGGTACCGGTATTGCAGCTCGAAGATGGCACCTGTTTTACGAGTACTGCTGCGATCTGGCACTATCTTGATGCCAAGTATCCTGATCCGCCACTGATGGGCATGAGTCCAAGCGATCGGGGCCGCATCGCCGATCTGCAGTGGCATATTGAGACGGGCGGTTTTATGGCCATGGCAGAGTACCTGCGAAATTCAGCCCCAGGGTTTAAGGGCCGGGCTCTGACTGGCTCGGGTAACTATGAACAGATCCCAGCACTTGCTGAGCGGGGTAAGCTTAGAATCGAACGCTTCCTTAGGGAAGTTGATGACCTGGTCGGCGACAAACCGTTTGTGGCCGGTGATGCGTTTACTGTGGCCGATATTGATCTGCTGGTATTGATTGATTTTGCGAAATGGCGAAAGTTGTCATTGCCCGAGGATGCGACCCGAGCCAGGCGATGGCATGACGCGGTAAGCGCTCGACCGAGCGCAGCTCTATAGACACCCTACGTCAGAAAGCCTACGCCTCCCTAGAGAAGCAGGTGTGCCAGGTGAAGCGCGGTATTGTGATCTACTGCGGCAAGCCACTCTGAAACACAATTTTCAGGCCATGCCAGGAGCGCGGTGACTAAAGCTTCTTATCCAACACGTCCCAGACCGGGGAGAACATCTGGTACGCTATTATGGTTGGCACAGCAACTTCCATGGGAGATGAACAAGAACCTAAGGTCGTGTTGCTGTTGCTGTGATTTCAACAGCTTCAGGAAATCGACTTGAATTGGGATATCCAGAGTCGCGGCGCATTCATCGGCCGCCAAAAATTGGGGTTGGCGGCCAGCACGTGGCGGATAGCGCAAAACAAAGGGCCTCGCTTTCCACGCCGGTGGTGCACAGGTTGAAGGTCGAACGCTTGGGCGAGGTAGTCGCCGGTACGCTTTAGCTAATGAAGTTTTCTATAGCGACGGCCAACACCAATATGGACACGCTATCATCTTCACCAGAATTTACTTAGCATACGGGCAAAGCCCCCGTAAGACACCTCTTTGGAGAAAAATGACTACTACCGGCCGGCCGAAACTCTCAACTCCTGGATCTGGCGTTGAGCACTAGACGTTCTCAAAGCTACGTTATCGTTGGCACCTGCTTCTCGATTCAGGTTGTCTATGTTGGGATCCTGTTCACATTTGGGCTGATGTTCTTGGAGTTTGAACAGGCCTTTGGTTGGAACCGTACCACTATTTCTGGCGCATTCTCAGTATTTCTCCTCACAACCGGATTCGTCGGGGTCGTGATCGGAAAACTCAATGATCGATTTGGACCCAGTCGAATCATGATTGCTGGCGCTGTGATCCACGGCATTGGTTACGCCCTGATGTATATGATCCAGGCGCCTTGGCAGCTCTATCTATTTTATGGTGTGCTCGCAGCGGTGGGCTTTAGCACGCACGACGTCCTCACGTTATCCACGGTCGCACGGTGGTTCACAACCCAAAGGAACTTGATGTCCGGTATCGTCAAAGCAGGCGCTGGTGTGGGCCAGTTCATTACTCCAGTGTTGCTTGCCAGTGTGCTGGCGGTCTACGACTGGCGGACCGCTTGCCTGTTCATCAGTATTGCCTCTACGATCGCACTCGTGTTTTTGGCGCCGTTCTTGCGGCGGGATCCACCTCCGGCACCGAACCCGACTCTCAGCAATGAGCCACCAGTTACATCAGGCACTGCCGCGAGCGAAACTGGCATGACACTGCGCACTGCAGCGGCTACGCCTAACTTCTGGATTTTTTGTGCCGGCCAGTTTCTCGTATTTTTCTGCCTGATGGCAATCATGGTTCACATTGTGCCCCATGCCAGGGATCTGGGATTTGCGCCCGGGCGGGCTGCCCAGGTCTTGGCTGCTATCGGTGGGGCCAGTATTGTGGGTCGGATCGTCATGGGCGGTCTCGGAGACAGGATGGGTGGTAAGCGCGCACTCACCATCTCCTACCTGCTACTCACAGGCAACCTGATCTGGATTCTCTTCATAGAAAACCCGTGGATATTGTTCTTGTTTGCTCCCATTTACGGTTTTACCCACGGTGCGTTTTTTACCTTGATCTCCCCGACGGTGGCAGAGTTCTTCGGGACCAGGTCCCATGGCGTGATTTTCGCGATCGTTCTGCTTCACGGCACGATCGGCGGCGCTATGAGCCCGATCATTGCCGGGCTCGTCTTCGATGCGACTGGCACCTATCAGCCTGTGTTCATAACACTGTCAGTGCTGGCCTTTACGGGGCTGATCCTGATTAACTTTGTCCAGAAAATACCTGTTTCTCCTGCCGAATCGAACCTCTTGCCTTGTTCGCAGGAGCACTAGAGGGCCTGATGGCAAGCCTATGGCGCTATCGACCCCGATTTCGTTTTTCTTGACGGTTACTTATGATTCCTAATGTATAAACACCGTAATACTGCATTGAACAGCACTCTGGAAAACCCAACACCCACCCAATGCCGGGAGTCATATCATGATGCTTGACGGTAATCAGTTAGAGCAATTTCACGAAGACGGATTTCTCTTTCTGCCAGATTGTTTCTCCCGTACAGAATCGTCCACGCTGCTAGGGGAAGCGATCAAAGTTTATGCCATGGACCGAACAGAGGTTGTTCGGGAGAAAAGTGGTGCTGCACGTACTGCGTTCGCTGCGCACACCTACAACGAGGGATTTCGTCTACTCGGAGCCCACCCACGCCTGATCAAACCTGTAATGCAGTTACTCGGCGAAGAAGTTTACATGCATCAGTATAAAGTCAATGCAAAAGCGGCATTCGACGGGGAGGTCTGGCAGTGGCACCAGGATTTTGGCACCTGGCATCGAGATGACGAAATGCCCGAACCTCGGGCCATGAACATTGCGATCTACCTGGATGACGTCACCGCAGCGAATGGCCCGTTACTTTTTATTCCAAAGAGCCACACGGCAGGCACTCTGCCCGCCGGCCATGATATCGAGACCACATCCTATCCACTGTGGACCCTGGATAGGGAAACAGTAACCCGTTTAGCTGAGCAAGGAGGTATTGCTGCACCTGTTGGTAAGGCCGGCTCGGTAGTGATGTTCCACAGTAATCTAGTCCATGCCAGCCCCCCCAATATCAGTCCTTTTGGACGTACGATTGTGTATCTGAGCCTTTGTGCCGTGTCTAATCATATTCGCCGCTACCAGCGGGCGGAGTTCATCGCACATCGGGATTTCAAACCCATTGTCCCACTGGCCGATGACTGCTTGAATAAGCTCGAAACTGAAGCGCCATAGTGACACGAGCGGGGCCATAGCCCTGGTTAAGGCTCTTGTAAAACCCCGGACCTTCATCATCCTTGTTTCTACTGAACTTGGTGTTCCTGCTGCCTGGTGGCTAACTTACCCGGATGCTTATACGAATAACAGGAATGATGTGAAACAGGCAGCGCCACCGGTTCGGGCCGCTTGCACGCAGTGCGAGGAGTGATTACCCTTTCTACTTTCGTAAAGATAACAAGGGTAAGGGTATGAGAGTTTTGATTACCGGCGGTGGCGGATTTCTTGGTCAGAAACTGGCACATGCGCTGGCAGCACGGGGTACGATTCTAGGAGAGTCGATCTCAGCCATGGAATTGATCGATGTGTTGCCTCCGGCCAAGGTAGACGCCAACTTTCCCGTTTCGGTTGAGGCCCGCGACATTTCTGATCCGGCACTTCTGGTTGAGAGTTTCAGCCACAAGCCCGACGTGGTTTGGCATCTGGCCGCAGTAGTATCCGGCGCCGCAGAGGCAGACCTGGATCTTGGGATGCGCGTGAACTTACAGGGCACCCTGAATGTCTTCGAGGGCGCGCGGGTCGCAGGTAACTGCCCAGTGCTGGTCTATGCATCGTCGTGGGCGGCACACGGCGGCGAAGAGCCGGCAATGATTGAGGATGGAGTTGAGTTGAATCCTCAGACCTCATACGGCACACAAAAGGTGATCGGCGAGCTTTTACTGAACGACTATACTCGGCGAGGTCTCCTCGACGGACGCGGACTCCGCTTACCGACTGTTTCGATCCGACCCGGCAAGGCCAACGCGGCCGCTTCATCATTTATGTCTTCAATCTTTCGCGACACTATGCAGGGAGAGGCGTCGAATTGCCCGGTGTCACGTGATTTTCCAATTTGGCACACGGCGCCACGTACGGTCGTTAACAATCTGATCCATGCGGCAGAGGTTGAGGGCAGCGCCTTCGGCACGAACCGCAACATCAATCTACCGGGTAGAACCGACTCGATTGGCGATATGATCGATGCGATGACTGAGGTTTTCGGCCCAGAGGCGAAGGAGCGGATCACGTGGGATTCAGATCCGGTAATTGAGAAAATCGTTAAAGGGTGGCGGGCATATTGCAAGCCGCTCAATGGACAAAGGCTGGGATTCAAAACGGACCAAAGTTTTGCCGATACCGTGCGCTGGTTTCTGGAGGACGATATTCGTCGCTAGCGTTTGACGCAGAATCTCTGGTGCCGGCGCATATTATTTGATGCCAGACAAGGCATCCTGTGGCCGCTGGGTGGTATGGGTGCTTGAAAAAGAGCTACAGAACCGGTAACGCTGCGCGACGTGAATTCAATATACAAAGAAGGAGTCGGTGAAATGGCTATCAGGGATAAAGCAGTAACGTGAAACCGGCAACGGCCCAGTTTCGAGCCGGCTGATGGCGCAAGACATTGCACCTGCCAAAACAAGTTCCTATTCCTATTCCTATTCCTCACAACCTCAAACGGTTGATGCGGGCCTTGCCCTGGCAATCGGTGAAGCCACGCAACAGGTATGGGTTTAGTGCTTGAGTCGCTAGCGGTATGTAAGCGCGGTATGATTGTTACCCGAACGTGGTATTTTTTGTAACGAGGACTGAATCATGACTGAATCGGTTGTACTGGCGTCGGCGGCGGCCACGCAGTTTGATCTCGACGAGGCGCGGGTGGATCTTGCGGCGGCTCTGCGTTGGGCACATCGCTTTGGCTTATCTGAAGGTGTCGACAATCACTTTTCCATGGCTGTGCCTGACGACGATGGAGTGATTCGTGGTAAACGCTTTCTCATTAATCCTTACGGATGGCACTGGTCAGAAATTACGGCATCGTCGTTGGTGTTATGTGACGAGAACGGTAATGTCCTGGCGGGCGATAACGAAATTGAGGACACTGCATTTTTCATCCACAGCCGAATACATGCCAACCTTCCTAACGCTATCGTAGTGCTTCACACCCACATGCCCTATACAACTGCATTGACATTGCTTGACGACACACGCTTGGAAATGGTCGAACAGAATGCACTACTGTTCGACGGCCGCATCGCGTACGACAATGCTTACAGCGGCCTGGCTCTGGACTGCGACGAGGGTGACCGTATTGCTGCCGCGATGGGCGAGCATTCAATTCTTATGATGGCCAATCATGGGGTAGCGGTCTCCGGCACCTCGGTGGCGCTGGCATTCAATGATCTCTATTATCTTGAGCGTGCCGCGATGTTCCAGGTGCTGGCCAGATCAACGGGAAGGCCCTTTCGTGTGATTCCAGATGAGATTGTTGCCCGCACGCGGCGCCAGGTTGACAAGGAGTTGCCAAAATTGGCGCAAAGGCACTTTACGGCACTCAAGCGGATGCTCGATCGGCAGGAGCCCGACTATCGTAATTGACTGTCTGCCGCGACGCCCTGATGGGAGCGCTAGTCAGCGAAGAACTCCGGCCATCTACCCTCAATGTAGCCTTGAAACTTCTTGGAGATGCCTTCACTTTCCAGATACTTTCGCGTAACCGGCATCTCGACAGGACTGAACGACGGGTTCGCTTGGTATCGGTTTGGGAAATCATGCTGCAGCATTGCCGCACGCCCGAGCATAATCCAGTCGACACCGGCTGCAAGGGTCGCTTCGGCTTCTCGCGGAGTGCGGATCTTGCCGGCAACGCCGAGCCGCGTGTTGTGCCGATCGAGTTCAGTGAAGAAACTCATCAGGGTGCGTCCCTGGTGCGCTTCTTCCTCGGGCTCCTTGAAGACGTCCCACAACGACATGTCGAGAAAATCGATGTTGTCCTCGCTCATGAGCCGCTGCGCGATCTGGACCGAATCGTTCAACTTCATACCGAATCGTTCTGCGGACAGCCTGACTCCCAGTATGAAATCCTTACCACATCGGCTGCGAACGCCGTCGATAATTTCGAACAGTATGCGCGAACGGTTTTCAAGATCGCCTCCGTACTCATCATCACGTCGATTGGTTTCGGAACTGAAAAATTGACACAGAATATAGCTGTGAGCGCCATGCAGTTCCACGCCGTCAAACCCGGATTTTTCTGCTCGCACTGCGGCTGAGATAAAGTCTTCGATCAGTTGTTTTACCTCTGAGTGCGACAGTGCACGCGCGCCGGTTTTTTCATCATTCGATGGACACACCGCGGCCTCGCCGATGACCTCCTTCGGTGAGCGCATGCCGGCATGATGCAGTTGCGAGATCGCGATGCTTTGATGGGAATGGGTCGCGCCTACCAGGCGCGTCAATCCCGCAATGTGCTCGTCAGACCAGATCCCCATCTGGCCGGGAAACCCTTTTCCGATCGCCTGCACGTGTGACGCGCAGGTCATGGTTAATCCGAAACCGCCTTGGGCGCGCATGGTGAGCCAGTCAAACTCCTCTTGTGAAACCCGGCCGTCTTCATAGCTTTGTTGGTTGGTAAGCGGCGCCAGCATGAAGCGGTTCTTCATGGCAGGCCCGTGGCTAAATGTTAGAGGATCGGTCAGGCGGGTCATGTCTGAGAATGTCCTTGTCTATTTTTTAGTTTGGAAAACGCCGAGGGCTCGAGCGGCTGTTTGGAACCAGCAAGGCCTTTATTACCCTTTATGACCGCTCGCAAGGGTGGGCGAAGGGCGAAGGGCGGAGTCTACCTCAGTTCATCGGTGCTACAAATGATGGGCGCTACGCTTTTGGAACAGGGGAGTGCGCCCGCAGTCGCTATACCAAATACTGGCAAAAGCAAAACCCTATTCTTTGAAGACGGTGTTCGTCAAACTTCGCGACCTGTGCAATGACTGGTAAGCGTGACCGACAACGAGGTATCCTATCTGGATTGGGTAGCCGGGCTGTGCCCAGTTTTAGCGACGCGCGACGGATCCAGCCACTGATCATCAATGCACGAGGAATATACGATGACTGAATTGTTGAGCGAAATCGATATTCAGTGCTATCGGCGGAATGGCTATATCGTGCCGAAAACGAAACTACCCACCAAGACGATGACCCAGTTACGGGGCGCGCTGGAGGAGACGATCGGGTCCAACCCTGGGATTCGACCCGAGCAACTGGTGAGCGTGCACATCGACCGCAGGAACGACGAAGGCGTGCACGGCCACAGCGCCTGGTTGGAACTGGCAAAGGATCCGCGAATTCTAGACCTCGTCGAGCAACTGATCGGGCCTGATATCGTCCTCTGGGGCTGCCAGGTGTTCTGCAAGCCGGCGACTGACGGCATGGAGGTGCCGATGCACCAGGATGGCCACTACTGGCCTATTCAGCCGTTGGCCACCTGTACCGCCTGGGTCGCCATCGACGAAAGCACCGTCGAGAACGGCTGCCTGCGCGTGGTGCCTGGGTCGCATACCGGACAGCACAGCTTTAGGCACACCCGGTCGGACCGCGAAAACCTGGTGCTCAATCGGCAGGTCGATGATCCGGCTGCCAGCCTGGATAGCGTCGTAGACATTGAACTTGAGCCGGGCGAGTTTTCACTTCATGACGTCTATATGATCCACGGTTCCAACCGCAACACCTCGGGCAAACGTCGCGCCGGCGTGGCCATACGCTATATGCCCGCAACCAGTCATTTCAATCGGACGCTGTACGCCACTACCACCGGCGCCGGGTACCTGGTCAATTTCGCCAGTCGCCCGTTGTGGTTGCTGCGTGGGGCGGACCGGGCCGGCAACGACTTCCAGGTTGGCCACCAGACCTGACAAGACCAGTCTCCCGCCTCATGGTGATCGGCCCTGGGGCCACCGCTACGCCCCAACAGGAGTTATTAATGAACAAAACCACAAGTCTGAAACAGCGGATAGGCGTCGACATTGGCTGCAAGCTGTCGGTCGAGGACGGCATCCGCTGGGCAGCCGACAACGGTGTCCGGTTCATAGACTGTGAGATCGATATCGAGCCAAATGCATTGGAAAGCTTCGATGAAACACGGGCTGGCTCAATACGGGAGATGTGCAATACGCTTGATGTCCATCTTGGCCTGCACACACTCTCTGCGGTCAATATCGCCGAGTTCTCGCCCTTTGTCCGTGATGCGGTGGATGACTACCTGCGCGCCTACATCGACGCCGCGGTACGGCTCAACGCCAAGTGGGTTGTGGTGCATGCCGGCTACCATTTCACTGCCGATCGGGATCGTCGTATTGAGGTCAGCCTGGAGCGGCTGCGGCGAATCACCGATTACGCCCAAAGCAAAGGGGTAAAGATCCTGCTGGAGAACCTTAACTGGGAGCCGGAAACGGCGGAAGTCCACTACCTTGCGCACACCGTCGACGAGTGCCTGCTCTATTTCAATGCCATCCAGTCTGCGGCCCTGGGCTGGGCGTTCACGGTCAATCATGCGACCCTGGTGCCCGAAGGCATTGCCGGCTTCCTTAAAGCCATGCCAACGGAACGGCTCGGTGAGGTTCGGCTTGCGGACAACAACGGAGAGTACGAGCTCCACATGTACCCCGGCGAGGGTATTATCGACTTTGATGAGATGTTCAGGCTGATCGAGGACACCGGTTATACGGGCCACTACATGAACGCTTTTGGCAGTCTCGACGATCGACTGAGAGCACGTGAAGACCTGGTGCGACTGGCCTCAGCCGGGGCCTAATTGGAAATGCTCACTATCTGATCCTGCGGGATCGACCAACCCGGAAGACCTTATGAAACCCGTACCGTTCGATGCATTTGGCCTGGCCCAGGCGGCCAGTTATTGCGCTGATGTAGCCGATTTTGCTCTCCCTGCCGGCGGCCTTCAACTGCCCGAGACGGCCTGGCATGCAATCCTCAAGACGGCTCGTGACGCTGGCGTTCTCGACAAAAAGGTCGGCGATCTCACTGCACTGTGTTTTTCTTGAACGTGCTCAGTGCCTTCTCGCCAGCGATGTTCGATCTGCCGTATCGCCGCACAGAGTGAGTAGCGGGCAGCCCTTTATCGGCATCGTTCAGGGTGACGCCTGTGGCATCGGCCCCGAGTTGTTGCCCAAACTGCTGCGCGGCCTTGAAGACAGCGAACGAAACCGAACGCTGGTGATCTCTGACCAGCGGGTCATGGCAGCCGGCTGCGCGGTCAGCGGACTGACAATCTCCTGTAAGACTTTGAACGGCCGGGCCGATATCGATCCGCACTGCGGCCAGGTCCAGTTGCTGGACGTGCCGTGCCTAGACCCGGCCCGCATTGTCCCGGGCATGGTCTCCGCTGATGCCGGCCGCGCTGTGCTTCAAACATTTGGTCTTGCCATTGACCTTGCCGAGGCCGGCACTATCGACGGGATCTGCTTCATGCCGTTTAACAAGGCCGCCATGCATCTTGCCGGCATCGGTGTTGAAGACGAGTTGACCTTCGCAAAAAACAGACTCGGCGTCACCAGTCGAGCCAGCGAGTTCAACGTGATTGACGGCATGTGGAATGCCAGGGTCACGTCACATGTCCCGCTGAAGGACGTAGCAGGCAGGCTGACCATTGATCTTATCGTCGAGGCTATCGCCCTGGCCGACCAGACCTTGAAGAAAGCCGGCTATGCCAGCCCCCGAATCGCCGTCGCAGCGCTCAACCCCCACGCCGGTGACGGCGGTACTATCGGCAAAGAGGAGATCGATACCATCGCACCGGCAGTTGAAAAAGCAAAATTGCAGGAGATCGAGGTCCACGGGCCATTCCCGAGCGATACGCTTTATCTCAAGGTCCGTGACGGCCAGTATGACTGTGCCCTCAGCATGTATCACGACC
>Ga0209252_1000802_pt1 | contig 22796 bp, 18 predicted proteins | sample SaaInlV_135m_DNA_3_FD_184673 | JGI IMG/M metagenome (GOLD analysis project Ga0209252, IMG submission 184673) | Marine microbial communities from expanding oxygen minimum zones in the Saanich Inlet - Saanich Inlet SI074_LV_100m_DNA (SPAdes) (version 2) | ecosystem: Environmental > Aquatic >... | reverse complement strand
CAGGATTGTAGTATGCTAACAGGCCTTTTCATTATCGATTGTCAATCGCAGAGTAAAAAGGGGCCATGTCGCGGTGTAAAATGGGTCCACTGAGGTATCGTTTGTTGTGCGCTTTGGCGCGAGTGCTTGTCATATAGCTAACGCGTGCCAAAGCGCATGTTGGCCCTTGGGCCAACATTGTTCTGATCTGGATTGGGCTTTGATTACTTTTGTTTGTTACGGCTGTGTTTGAGCCTGTAACTTTCGCCGTTCATCTCGAGAATGTGGACGTGATGTGTTAAACGATCCAACAATGCGCCTGTCAGCCGCTCAGAGCCAAAGACTTCGGTCCACTCATCAAAGGGCAGGTTCGAGGTTATGATGATGGATCCCCTTTCATAACATTGGGATATGACTTCAAAGAGCAATTCCGCGCCCGATTTGCTGAGGGGCACAAAGCCCAACTCATCAATGATCAGAAGGTTCTGGCTGGTCAGTTGCTTTTGAAGGCGCTGCAATCTGCGCTCATCTTGGGCCTCAATCAGGTCATGGACCAGGGCTGCCGCTGTTGTGAAGCGTACCTTTAGCCCTCGTTGGCACGCAGCCAGCCCAAGTCCCAAGGCGATGTGTGTCTTGCCCGTCCCTGATGGTCCTAGGGCGATGATGTTCTCCCTGCGATCAACGTAATCACAACGTGCCAGATCCATCGTCAGCGGCTTGTTCAAGCTGGGCATGATCTTGAAGTCAAAGCTGTCCAAGCTTTTGGTGCTGGGGAACTTCGCCGCTTTGATGCGCCGCTCAATCATACGCCGTTCGCGTTCAATCAGCTCCATCTCACATAGCCGCGCCAGATAGTGGATGTGATCTTTGTTCTCTGCAGCACAGAGCTGCGCCTGTTTGGCATACTCGCCTTGGAACGTAGGCAATCGCAGTTGTTTAAGGTGATGCCGCAGAAGGATCTGAGGGGCTTCGGTCATGCCGCAGTCCTCCCAATCAGGCTCATGTAACTGGACGGGCGTGTTGTGCCGACATTGGCCTTGGGCAAGTAGGGATAGAAGTCCAAGTCCAATCGTGGTGGCCGCTTCTCAACCCGACACAGCACAAGATGTTTTACGGCGTCGTAGCCAATGGCACCCATATCAATGGCCTGCTGGATTGCGCCTTGCACAACGCTCATCTCGAACGTCTCCAAAAGGCGCAGGACCTGGACGTATTCTCGCTTTCCTGGCTTGCCCATTCTGGCCTCAAGCAGCCGGTGCAGCGTGGCGAAGACATCCGGAAGGTCCCAACCCTGCAAAGGGGCAGCCTGATCCAAAGCACCCACCTTTTGTTCAAGCAGGGGCAAAAAGTGCAATGGATCAAAGATCATATCCGCTGATGTGTAGGATCGTTTATGACGGGCAATAATCTCGTTGCCACATCCAATGATGACCTCATGCACAAACCCACGCACGTGAACATCGTGGTGGGCATAAGCCACCGGCACCGAGTAATCATTGCTCCGGTAGCGCACCATCGAGATCGACGTAGCCCGTGTGCTGACGTGGTCGCAGGCTTCATATTCCGCGACGGGCAATCCCATTAGGGCTTCTAAGTCCGACATGAGCCGGTCGCCAATGGTTTGGTTGTGGCCGCGCAGTTTGTCGCCCTTACGCTCTAAGCATCTCTGTTCCAGATGTGCGTTCAGATCATCAAAGCTGTCATAACGCGGTGCGGGAACCATGAAGTTGCGTCGGGTGTAGCCGACCATCCCTTCAACGTTGCCTTTGTCGTTCCCCCGCGCAGGCCGGCCGAACTTGTCATCAAACAAGTAATGCGATTGCAACTCTGTAAATCGACGGGTCCGGACGCGCGTTCTGTCCCCCAGTATTCGCGCAACGGCGATCTTGGTATTGTCGTAGAGAATGGATTGAGGGATGCCACCAAAGAAAGCAAAGGCCGAGACGTGGCCATCACAAAACGCCTCGGTTGTCTCGGCTGGATACCCCTTCACAAATACCGCGTCAGAATGCGGTAAGCTCATCACGTAGAAGTGGATCTTGCATTCCACGCCACCAATTACACCAAGGGTCTCTCCAAAATCCACCTGCGCATGGCCTGGACGGTGCGACAGCGGTACAAACACCTCTTTGGTGCGCCGCTTTTGCTCACGTACGTAATACGTCACCGTCGTGAGGCTGCCAGCATACCCATGCTCGTCACGCAGTCGTTCAAAAATGCGCTTCGACGTGTGACGCTGTTTTTTGATCAGGGCTTTGTCGGAGCGCAGTAGCTCATCGATGACACCAACATAAGCATCAAGGGTTGGACGATGTGGCGGTTCTGAGCGGCGATACCCGGGAGGCAGCTCATGACGCAGCATCTTCGCGATCGTCTTGCGATCCTTGTTGAAATAACGCGCCGCTTCTCGAGCTGACATGCCGTCCTTCAAACAGGCACGGCGCACACGACTATAAATATCCACAGAATACATCTCCCGCCCTCCGACTAAACGAAGGACACAAACTGGCGGAATTTTACTCCGCTACAACTGCGCTATCTCGCAGCCGTTTCTGTGGCCCATTATTGCTGTGCGTTTTACAACTAATCGTGCTCACTGAAACTTGGGCCGAGGAAAAGGTGATTACTGGGTTCATGTATGAGGACAAACATATAAAATCCGAAGGTTGTACCGATGGTATTCATAAGTGGGACCGCGCATGGATAGAAGATTGACAAAAAAAGGAGAAATATTTGAAGATTTCAACATACAGTGAAAGTGTAGAAAACGACAAAAGGGAGGCCAGTATCAACGATGATTGGTTGAGTGAATATATGGCATTTGTTGTGGACCCTGTAATCTTTGAAAAAAACAATCTAATCAGATTGGGATACGATGCAGAAACTATTAAGAATTTAATCTAAGCACCATCTGTAGACCCGTCTAGGGCAGCCCGAGTGAGAAAGGGCCGGTGTGATAGCAACTTCTTACACAATCAGATAGCGATTGGCTGTCTATTATCCATTCGGAGCCAATATCTTCAATTAAAGTGCCCACTGAAACGGTATTGCTGAATTCATCTGATTTCTTCCGGTTGTGCGTGACATGGGCATGCTCAATAAATTTGACCCAAGAGAATAGTTCCAAATTGATTGATTTTGGGTGGGCAGTTAGTCAACTTTTCCAGCGGTATGCATATTTTTAATTCATTTCCATTGGAAACAGACTTCTTTATTTGCAATTTTTGAATGGAATTCAGAGTGAACAACCGAAAGAAATTCAATGAATCCAAGCAATACAGCTTAATTCTAAATTTGGTGCCCCGGCATTACTGACATGAGCGTTGAAGAACTTGTCAAAGCTAAGCCCGATTTGCCAGTGTTTAGATTGTCGGATGGTATTATTCGCGAAAATCTAAGATAAAAATTTAAGAGACTGATGATTGATACCGGTTTGCTTATATGCCCCCGCATTGGACAGAACCGAACGCTTTATACCAACCGCCCTAATAATTCACTGGAATGCCCCCATTCGGTGATCCATGATAAATGTTAATGCATAGTGGGATTTTGGTCTACATTTATGATACTCTCTGGCGCAGGCGGACGGTACCCAAGTGCGCTTTGAGGTCTAACGGTATTGTAATGATGTCGCCACCTTTCAATTAGGATTTGTGCTTCTCTGAGCGAGTAAAAGATTTCACCGTTTAACAACTCATCTCGAAAGCGCGCATTAAAGCTCTCACAGTAACCGTTTTCCCATGGTGAACCTGGCTCAATGTAGGCAGTTTTGGAGCCCACAGCGGTGATCCAATCACGGACTTTCTTGGCGATAAACTCTGGGCCGTTATCAGACCGTATGTATTCTGGTGCTCCACGCAAACTGAACCTCCTCCGACTAAAGTCGAAGGGTTCAGTGGTTTAGAGCGCCTGCGGCGCACAGTGGGATCTTTTCCGACTGAAGTCGGAGGTTTCAAACCAGATTTTTGGAAAATGAATAAGTCTGTCAGTGCATCGACAACATCAGTTGAGTTGAGCTTTCGATCAACGCGGATCATTAAGGCCTCCCTGGTATATTCATCAATAATGTTAAGAGTGCGATAAGCGCGCCCATCATGTGTTCGGTCATGTACAAAGTCGTTGGTGTATGGTATACTCCAACAGCAATCAGTGAAAATGGGTTAGTTACGAAGTTCATCGAATTTCGTTGATATATCGGTAGCGGTCTGTAGTTGACCGATGAATAGCATAGACAATCGGCACATCTTTCGGGTCGAATGCAACCTCTTCAATGACAAGGACAGCCGCGGGTCTTATTTGGTCTGAAAAATTAAGATGCTGATGATCACGTGGGTTGGCTAGTTCTGCACCAAGGCTCTCTCGCACCCCGGCAATTCTGATGCCGTGATGATTCAAAAGATAATTGTACAACAACTCGGGAGCGTCCGATAGGGTCAAGGGGAAACCCGGGATCAGATGTTGAGGAAGGACCATCCGGTCCAACATGACGCCGGTCCCATTGACAATTCGAACCCTATCGATACGAACAACACGCCGTCCAGGTCCGCTCTTAGTCAGGCGTAAGGCTTTTGCTTCTGCTGCCGTTGCGTCATCGACCGTGATATCCAGCGTTTTTGCTTTTGAACGCACCACACTACCATCGGCTTGGTGCAGCCGAAAATATTGATAAAATTGTCCAAGGGTATGGTGAGGTGGGCGTCCTGTCACAACCGTACCGCTTCGCGGGCGACGGACAACCCAACCTTGTTTGGTCAAATCGGCCAGCGCCCGGCGTGCTGTTCCAACCGAGACTTCCAACACCGACGCCAACTCATTTTCGGCTGGGATAATGTATCCAGGTGGCCACTGTCCTTGCACGATGCGTTCGCAAATCCTCTGCTTTACGAGTTCATAAAGCGGTGTTTTTGACGGCCTGTCCAGACCGCCAACTGATTGCAGCGGAGGCATGATTTGAAGTGGGTCTGCCGAAAGTTTTGTTTCAGCACTTGACATATTTGGTTCCTCTTGCTTTATTTAATTCTATATAGAAATGACAAAGTTGGTCTTAGGTATGCGCCCTAGAGTAGACAATGACAGATCTACCGGCACTCGACCATCCGCCGAATTTAATCCGACGTTCCAGCACGATGCTGAACTCTATCGCAACGGTCTGGATTGGATCAGTGAAAATTTAGCCTCGATGATTTCTGATTTGACCACTCTGGTTAAGTGCGACACTTCCTTCCCGCCGGGTAACAATTATCCGGCGTTTGTCAACCTAATTGACGCCATATCCAGCGACTTGGATGGTAGTTCCGAACGTATTGTCGTTCCAGAAAAATATTGGAAAACTGCCGAGACTGATGGTCCAAGGGTCAATCTCGTACGAATTCCCAAATTCGAAGCGAGCGATGCTCCGCCCCTACATATCTACTTTCACACCGATACCGCCCCGGCGGGCGATGGCTGGAGCAAAGCGCCATTTGATCTCACCAGGGAAGGCGACAAACTGTATGGTCGCGGTACGGCTGACATGAAAGGCGCCATGGTTGCCGCTCTTTGTGCTTTACGGGCACTTTCCGTGGCAAAGATGCCATTGCGCTATCGCCCACTATTGTTGTTTTGCACCGATGAAGAAGGTGGAAAATTTCCAGGCATTCGGTATCTCGCCGAACAGGGACGGTTGGACGGCGCGATTTTAAACCTCAATGGCTCTGCAACACCGCGAATTTGGGCAGGATGTTTCGGCTCTCTCGATATCCGCTTGCGGTTCATCGGACACAGCACTCATTCTGGCAATCCTGCAGGGGGTACCAACGCCCTGGAGGAAGCGATCTTGCCGGTGGCGCGTTTGCTGGATTTGAAGAAGATGGTAGAACGACGGCAGTCAAAAATGCCGTCACCCGACCCGCGGTTTCCGCTTCATGGCATGCTGTCGATTACCAGCGCTAATGCCGGCATCAAGGGATCGGCGCTACCTGGACTTTCAGAGTTCATCATAAACCGTCGCTATTTGCCTGAAGAAGACATGACGCAGGTCATGGATGAAATCAAAACCACGATTGCCGATGCAGTTGCATCCACCCAATTGTTAGATCATGAATTAGAGGTCATCGGCCATTTGCCACCGGTAATTGACCCTGACGGGCCTGAAACGGCGCGGTGGACAGCAGCGCAGTCTGCGGGATACGCAGTTCCACTCAATAAATTTCGCCGGTTTGGGTCAACTACAAGTTCGGATTTCGGCTGGGTACAGCGTGCAGGGTTTAAGCACATCATGTTGGGCGGATTGTCCCGGCCTGAACGTCATGTTCATGGGCCGGACGAGCATACGACAACGGATGATATTATTGGACTTGCACGATCAATTTTTTTGTTCCTCACGCGTAATTTTGATTTGAACTTTGAATTAACAACAGAAAACCAGGAGATAAACTAATGACATCAAAATTTTTCACAATGGACCGACGTTCACTGCTAAAAGCCGGGGCGGTGACCGCCGCTGGCCTTGCCTTGCCTGCTGGATTGGCCCAAGCAGCCGTGCCCGGTGGCGTGGTCAAGATTAGTGTCAACGTGACACCCAATCTGCTGAATCCCATGCTGCATCGACTTGGCTCTGAATATCTCTTAGGTGAAATGCTCTATTCAGGCTTGACCCGGCTTGGGGGAGATATGTCAGCACAACCAGATCTGGCCGAAAGCTGGGAAGCTAATGACGATGTGACAGAGTGGCGATTCACATTGAGGGAAAATGCCAAGTTCCACGATGGGTCCAAGGTCACTGCTGCGGACGCAGTTGCTTCCTTAAAGAAGGTTCTTGACAAGAAGACTGGTTCTCCAGGAAGACGGAATCTCGGGCCAATCGATACCATTTCAGCTGATGGTGACCGGGTGGTGGTGGTAACTACTACGCTACCCTACGGCGACCTGCCAGTGGCTTTGACCTATACCACAGCCAAGGTGGTACCGGCATCGATAATTGAAAATGATTTTGACAGTCTCGCACAGACCCCGATGGGTAGTGGCCCGTTCAAGCTGGTCTCGTTTGAAGCCGACCGATTGGCTGTCCTTGAAAAGAACCCCGATTATTTCATCCCGGGGCTACCTTATCTTGACCGCGTCGAAGTAATCACCTTTCCAGATGCGGCAGGTTCCAACCAGTCTCTGCTGAGTGGAGAAATTGACATCATGATGGAAGTTCAGCCGTCGGATTTCAAACGCATCAGTGGATCGGCAGGGGTTGATGGTCTTCGCACACCATCCGGAAGGTTCATCGACGTTGTGATGGATAACTCAAAACCGCCATTCAACGACAAAAGGGTTCGCCAGGCATTAGCCCTAACCGTCGATAGAAATGCCATGATCGAACTCGTGGCAGAAGGATACGGCACGCCTGGAAATGACAGTCCGATCAATTCCGCCTACCGCTATCATTCGGGCGGCGACGCTAAAGCTCCGGACTATGTCAAAGCAAAAGCTCTACTTGCCGAGGCCGGATATCCAGATGGTCTGAAAATCCCTCTGGTTTGTTCGGTTAAACCGGCCTATCGTGAGACACTCGCAGTGGTATTGCGAGAGATGGCACGGCCCGGTGGCTTTGATATCGAAATCCAGACTATGGATCACCCGACCTATCTGGATCAGGTTTGGAAAAAAGGTCCTTTCTATGTTGGCTTTTATAATATGCAGCCCACGGAGGACTCAGTCTTCAAATTGCTGTTTACGTCCGATGCAGCTTGGAACGAAACAAAATGGAACCATGCGCCGTTTGATGCACTGATCGATAAAGCTCGGGTCACTCTTGAGCCGTCAAAACGGGCTGAACTTTACAGCAAGGCGCAAGAGATCATGCGGGAAGAAATACCTGCTCTCGTTCCTTGCTTTTTCGACTTGTTGGGAGCCAAACGTGACTATGTGGAAGACTACAATCTCCATCCGCGTGGCGCAGTATTTGGCATGGAGAAAGTTTGGCTTGCTGCGAATGCCCCTCGCCGTGGTTAAACATTGACTCGTTCGAGATCAACATTACCGGTCAGCCACCGAAGCTGACCGAACCCACGGACATATCTGTATTTTGAGGAAATTTCGTTGTCAGCTAACTATCTAGTCAAACGCCTTTTCTACCTAATTGTGACGGCACTGCTGGTTTCATTAATTGTTTTTTCGGTGACCCAACTCCTGCCCGCAAATGCTGCAGTTATGATCCTAGGTGAATATGCGACCGACGAGGCGTTGCTGGCGTTGGAACATAAACTGGGGCTTAATGACCCCGCTCCGATACAATATTGGCGTTGGCTTACCAGAGTGTTGCAAGGTGACTTTGGCATTTCGCTTCGCACTGGCCAATCCGTGGGGCCAACGATAGTTGAAGCGCTTAGGCGTTCGCTGATTTTGGCCTTCTTCTCGTTGACATTGGTGATTGTGATCGCCATCCCCCTGGGTGTTCTTGCCGCATCAAGACGAGGCACGGCGGCCGATGTCAGTGTTTCCCTGGTTTCCTATATTGGAATATCGCTACCGGAATTTGTTCTGGCCACGTTGCTTCTCGTGTGGATGACGGATCAATCGGTGGCGCTGTTTCCGGCAAGCGGTTATGTGCCATTTGGCGAAGACGCCCTGAGCGCCTTGTGGCACATCACTTTGCCGGTGATGACCCTGGCTCTGATTCTGACAGCGCATATCAGCCGCATGATCCGCTCAGAAATGGTTGACACCCTGGAAAGTGATTTTGTACGAGCTGCAACTCTCAAGGGATTGAGCCGACGTCAGGTGCTCTTTAAGCACGCATTACGCAATTCGCTGCTGCCAGCCATCACCATAATCGCCCTTGATGTCGGCTATCTGATTGGCGGCATTATCGTTGTCGAGGAAGTGTTCGCATTCCCAGGTCTCGGACGACAACTTATATTGGCGATCCAAAATCGCGATTTGCCGATGATCCAAGCTGGTGCGCTGGTAATGGCAATTGCCTATGCGTTGACCAATCTCTTTGCCGATTTTGCCTATGCATTACTCGACAAACGCATTCAGTACGGTTGAGCAATATGGTGCCATTGATAAGACGATTGTTAAGACACCCGCAAGGAAGCATTGGCTTCGTGCTTGCGGTAGGGTTGATATTGATGGCGCTCGCCGGCCCGTGGCTTGCTCCCTATGATCCGGAAAGCATGCATTTCGCCAGTCGATTCGCCCCGCCTTCATGGGAATTTCTGCTCGGTACGGATTCTTTTGGTCGTGATTTACTGAGCAGAGTCTTGGTGGGCGCCCGTTCGACTATTTTACTGGCACTACTTGCAACTATAATTGGTTCGACTGTTGGTGCATTGATAGGGTTAATATCCGCCTATTTCGGTGGTCGGATTGATGAGATTATTATGCGGATTGTTGATGCGGTGATGGCGATCCCCGGGTTGTTGTTTGCCCTGTTGATCATCTCGGCGCTTGGCAGTTCTGCCATCAACGCTGTTATCGCAATTGGGATAACATTTGCTCCTGGCATGGCGCGGGTCTCCCGTTCGATAACCTTAACCGTTAGAGAACAGGACTACGTGGCCGCCGCAGTTGCCCGGGGCGAAGGAGCGGCATGGATAATATTACGTGAAATTGCTCCCAACATACTAGCACCGGTGATCGTGGAATCCACTATCCGCGTCGCATTCGCTATTATGTTACTTGCAACTTTGAGTTTTCTCGGCATGGGCGCACAGCCACCGTCACCTGAATGGGGACTAATGATCTCTGACGCTCGTGCTCATCTTTATCGTAGCCCCTGGCCGGTTATTGCACCTGGCGTTGCCATAGCCACTGTGGCGGTTGCCTTTAATTTGCTGGGTGACGGTCTGCGCGATGTTCTCAATCCTCGCGTTCAGGGAGGATAGTAAATTGGTTAACGCGCCGGTATTGCAGATTGAAAATTATAGCTTGAGTTACAAGACCGAACATGGGCCACTAAGGGTTCTTGACGGGATTAATCTTTCTGTCGCCAAGGGTGAAGTTTTGGGGTTAGTTGGTGAATCTGGGTCAGGAAAATCTTCGCTCGCCTACGCAATTTTGAGGGGCTTGCCAGGACAGATTGCCAGTGAACAGGGCACCATCAAATTTCTCGGGGAAGATCTCACACACAAGATTGACTCTCAATTACAAGACATTCGGGGCGCGCGGATTGCCATCGTTTTTCAAAATGCCGCTACGGCACTCAATCCCACCCAATCTCTAGGTGAACACGTCGCGGAAGTATTGCGGAAGCATCGTGGCCTTAATCGAACTTCGGCTTCGTCCCGAGTGCTGGAATTGTTCAGACTTGTTGGATTGCCCGACCCTGAGGCCATGATGGAGCGATTCGCTCATGAAGTGTCCGGAGGTGAGAAACAACGAGTTGTCCTTGCGACCGCCCTGGCCTGCGATCCGGACCTTATTTTGTTCGATGAACCAACTTCCGCGCTGGATGCGACGACGGCTGCAACGATTCTCGATCTGTTTAGTGAACTACAGGTACGCACACAAGTTGCGGCGATTTTCATCTCCCATGATCTTGGCGTTATTGCCAATATTGCGCACCGGGTAGCAGTTATCTATGGCGGTCGAATTGTTGAAGAATGCACAACGAAGACTTTATTTACTGCGCCTCGCCATCCCTACACCCGTATCCTCCTTGAAAGTTTGCCGAAACTTTCGCAAGATGTCGGTAGTCAAACGCAAATATTTCTTCGAGGATCTGGACCCCAAAGGACTGGCGAACCGCCCGCATGTGTCTTTTATGCGCGCTGTCCATTCCATCATCAAAAATGCGATAATGAGCAGGTTCGCCTCCATCTTCAATCCGAAAACCACCGTGTTGCTTGTGTGCGTTGGCAAGAAACTCTGAAGGTTCAGGTCGGTGAGGGTGGAGGTGTCGAATCCCCCGCCAAGCCAGACAGTGTTTCGGTTCTGGAGGCTCAGTCCGTCGGGGTACGGATCGGTCGGGTGCCTTTTCTAAACGGGTTGTTTGGCCCGGGCAAGGAAGAAGTACACGCCGTAAACGAGGCCAGCATTACCCTTAATCGGGGTGAAACACTTGGGCTTGTTGGCGAATCCGGGTGCGGGAAATCATCGTTGGCGCGGGCGCTGGTGGGAATACATCGCTTCACAGGAACAATTATGCTTGACAGCATTATGTTGGACACAAACGGACAGGCTGATGAAACCTATCGCAAAAGAATTCAAATTATTTTCCAAAACCCTGACAGTTCGCTAAATCCGCGACATCGCATCGGACAATTACTGGAACGCCCGATGATACTCTACCGTAAGGATCTCAATGCCGGTGCGCGTCGCTCGGAAATAGCCCGACTGTTAAAACGTGTGCGGTTGCCGGCCGAATTTGCTCGGCGTTATCCGCACGAACTTTCAGGCGGTGAAAAACAACGCGTAGCTATCGCCAGAGCTGTTGCGGCGCAACCATCAGTAATTGTGTGTGATGAAATAACCTCCGGTCTTGATGTTTCGGTTCAGGCGGAAATAGTCGAGTTGCTGCGCGAAATTCAAAGCGAAACCCATGTGGCTCTGCTCTTCATCACCCATGATCTCCAGTTGTTGCGCAAGGTGGCGCACAGGGTGGCTGTGATGTATCTGGGCGAAATTGTTGAGGAGCGTCCGATTGCTGGGTTTGAGAGTTCACCTTATCACCCCTATACAGAAGCGCTACTCAGTTCGACGACATCAACCGATCCCAAAATCGACGTTAGACGTGTGCGGCTGACGGGGCCCTTGCCAACCCGCACTTCACGGGCGATGGGATGTCCGTTTGATACTCGGTGTCAACGGCGGATTGATCACCGGTGCAGCCAGCAGCCCCCCCCCTTGCGGCTGCCAACAATCGATCATCATATTTCTTGTCATCTCACAGTAGACGATTTGGGTGCTGTCTCGCCTATATGGCGACAGCGAACTAGCGAAAAAGGCGAATTGCTATGAATATTGACACAATTTTAGCTCAGATCAACGAAGCTGCCTGCCTGCGTGAACTCGCCGAGATGGTGCAAATGAAAAGTTACACCGAAACTGAAGGCGAACAGGCTTTGGCTGAGCTGATGTACAAAAAAATGTCTGGACTAGGCCTTGAGGCTCAATTGCTACCCGTCGAAGGTAACCGAGTTGATGCCATAGGCAGATTGAAGGGGACCGGTGGTGGTCACAGTCTTTTGTTCAACGGTCATCTGGACACCAATCCGGCCACCGAAGGTTGGACGGTTGATCCATGGGGGGGATTAATTGACTCCGGTTTCATCTACGGCATCGGTGTATCGAACATGAAGGCCGGCGATGCTGCCTATTGGTGTGCGGTTAAGACAGTCGTTGAAGCAGGAGTGAAATTGAAAGGCGATGTGGTGCTGACCTTTGTAGTCGGAGAATTGCAGGGCGGCATTGGTACGGTTCGGGCGATTGAACAAGGCGTGACTGCAGACTACTTCATCAATGCCGAACCGACGGACCTCGCCGCCCTGACCCTACATGCTGGTGCTTTGATGTTTAAGATCGAGCTTGAAGGAGAGACCCGTCATCTGTCAAAACGCGAAGAAGCTTGCGATGCGCTCAGCGCCGCGGCAGCGCTCGTCCCGCGTATTAATGCCATGACTTTTTCTGAATCCGCCAGCGCATTGCACCGTTCGGTCAACCGGGCCCATATCGGTGTCATTCGTGCGGGGTTATCAAAGGAATTCCATGAATGGCGTCCACCGCAGATTGCGGATTGTGCTCGCATTTTGGGGACAGCCAGATACGCACCAAGTCAGAGCCGCGAGAGCGTGCTAAAAGATATTCGACGATTGGTCGATGCCTTGGTGTTGGAATATCCGGGTCTGAAAGCTACTGTAATCCCCCAAGACGAGGATCCCAACCGACCCAACATGCCGCCGTTTGAAGTTTCCAATAACAGCCGGATCGTCAAATCTATTAACGCAGCCTATGAAAAAATTCGGGGCAAACCGCAACCTACAGGGGCGATTTTTCCTCCCGCTTTCTATGGAACGGACGCCGCCCATCTTGCCCGTCCTCGAGACGGTGGCCGGGGCATGGAGGGCGTAGTGTGTGGTCCGGGTGGCGAATTCAACACTATGCCTGACGAACGCGTTCGAATTTGTGATTTCATTGATTGTGTCAAGCTGTACACTTTGGCCATATTAGATATCTGCGAGCAATCATGACCATTCCTCCACCTTTCAACGTTCGTTTTGCAAAACTTCGTATTGAAATGAAACGTATGGGGGTTTCAGTTTTTGTCTGTGATCATGGAGAAATGCTTGCTTGGCTTACCGGGTACACCGTTTCTGAGACCCGATACCGCGCTTGTATCGTTCCGGCGAAGGGCGAGCCAATTTGGGTGTTGCGAGCAATCGATCATGCGCCTTGTACCCGGGCCAGCTGGATTAAAGAAGTGCGAAGTTTTTCCGATGATTTGGACCCGTTCGTATGCGTTGCGGAAGTGATTACTGAAGTCGCAAGCGACACTTTGATTGGAGCCGATTTTAATTCATACGGGTTTACCGCACATGCCTTGGAACGACTGCGAAATGCCCTTCCCGGATATCAGTGGTGCGATTTGAATGGCATCTCCGATCGCCTTAGAGCAATAAAGGACGAAGGAGAGCTTGCGCTCTTGAGGCAAGCCGCCGAAATAGGTGATGGTGCAATGGCGGCGTTGGTTCATAACCTGCGCCCCGGCATGAGGCCACGCGACGCTGCTGCGATTGCCTCGACCTTTTATTTGCAAAATGGAGCAGATGATTGGTGGGTTGGGCCAATCGCATGTTCGAAACATGCACAAAAATCGACAGCAGATATAGATTTTCTACATCCTTCAGGTTTTACCGATCTTCCCTTAATTTCCGGTGACATATTGCATGCAGAATTGGTTCCAAGAGTTGCCGGGTACTCCGCCAGAATGATGCGTTCGATCTCTATTGGCCCTGCAAATGCGGTGTCCCATGCACTCATTGATCGGTTGATTACTCTTCAAGATATGCAGTTTGACCAAATGAAACCAGGGGCCTGTGCTCACGATGTGGACGCAATATTGCGACGTGCTGTGCTGGCCGAGGGATTGCGGGCAACGTATCCTAACGCCACTGGCTACCAAATTGGCTTATACTCAAAAACTCCGCGGTCAAGCGACTTTTCTTTATGTTTTCACCCCGGGGCTGATTGGCATCTCGAAGAGGGAATGACGTTTCACATGTATTTATCCGCTCAGGGCCATTCCATCAGCGAGTCAGTGGTGATTGGTAAGCGCAGTGCTGAGCGGCTCACCAAATCCAAGCGCGGTATTTGTGAAACATCCATTATTTGATTTCTTTAGGTTTTCAGACTGCTAAGCCATGGTCTAATTGGGTTTAAGAGAACCAATCTTGTGCAGTTTAGATCGAGCGGCAGCACGCAAAATAGCGGCTTAGTAATATCAATATCCAGTTTTCAAATTTCGTTTTGGTTGATTTTAACAGCTCTTTTGCCCACTTCTGCCCAGTTAAAGACATTGGAGCTAAATTTGGAACTATCCTGTTGAGCCAAACCTATTGAGATAGAAAGAGTGGTATACTCGGAGCCCTTGATCGCTGTACCGAACAAATTGGCGCTCTCTAATTGATATTCACCCAGTATACCAAGATTATCAAAGAGTTCTGTGAAGTTGTTTTCATGCAGACATATTTTAATCGATTCAGGATCCAATGCCTCAATGGGTTTGCCTCCTTTGATTTTATAGTGTTTCTTGTGTGCGGCCTCTTTGCTTTTATAAAACTTCTTAGATTGTTTGTTGAACTCCTTTGTGACTTCTTCGTTGAATTTATCAATTTCTTTCTCATATCTGGACGCTGTCTCGACTTTCATATATGTGATTTCGGATGCAAGTTCGTTCAGTTTTTCAATCACTTTTTGAATATTTTCAGACGAAACTGCCTGAGCTTTAATGGCGTTCCAATCGAATTGAACATTGAGTAGACTTTGATAATTGGATTTGGATGATTTGGCTTTCTTATCCTGTACGTTCCTAATGTCACTGACTTTTAATACGCCCTCTTCACTCACAATATTAACTAACTCATCAAAATCGTCATCATTGAGAAGGGTTGCTTGATAAAGAGTTGTCCACGCACTTACCGTTTCAAATACCTTGGAATTCTGTTTGATCCGGTCATCCTGAGCAATACTAATCAGTTTGCTTGCTTTACTGGGAGATATGTCAGTCTGGTGAAGAATTTGTTTCATTTTGTCAGTGCCAAACCCAAACTCAACGTCTGCTTGGTTCAGTAGCTCTGAAACCTTACGCCAACTGCCAGTTTGACCTTTTAATTCCGATTTTATCTCTTCAATCAAAGTGGTCACTGAAACTGTGTTGCTAGGATTCATCTGATTTCTTCCGGTTGTTCATCCCAAATTCTATTCGAAAATTGCAAAAAAGAAGTCTGTTTCCAATGGAAATGCATTAAAAAAATGCATGCAGCAGCGAAACGATACCCATCATATCAGCACCACACAAAGATATATTGAGGTGAATAGTGATCAACTCACTCAGGCAGTGGAATTGTTGTGATGGGAACAAACCTTGACGTGGCATTAAAAATGCTCTGCTGCAGCTTTCGCATTGCGGACATTGGCAACAGCGTTCAAGACGCTTATGTTGGATAATTAAACCCAAAGGGCTTCTTTATGGAACGTGAACCAAACCTGATCATTTCGAGCGCTTCGCGGCACATCGTTGAGGAAGACATCCCCTTTAAGGTGGACATATAAAAATTTGAAGGTGGAGACGGTTGGTCGCTGGAAGTTGTAACAACAGACGGAACATCCATTGTCTGGGACGATCTGTTCGAAGATGATCAAGCCGCGTTTGAGGAAGCAATCGCAACCATTCGAAAAGAAGGCGCCGTAGCATTCACTAATGGCGGTTCGAACGTCATTCCCTTCAAAAATTAGGCAAAACGCTAACGGCCCACTTTTCGTGATGCTGCAAAGCGCATCGATGGCCTCGATCCGCGTAAAGCGGACATCGGCTTTAGGAAAGCTGGCTCATTTTGTCCGTTTGCCGAGGACCACTCCCCTTGATGCAGCCACTCAAAATTAATGCATCGTGGAAACTGCTGTTCGCAAGGGGCAGCCCCCACTGGAACGTTCGTTCATCATTTATAACGTGGCCATGTGTCCGCGAGACGATAGCCTTCGGGCCATGGATCGCTGGGATCTAGCATGTGCTGGTGTGTCCCCGTCACCCAGCCACGTCCGCTTATCTGAGGGCGAATGGCCGAAATTGTGAACGGCGGAGCAATACTCTTCCACGGTAGCGTCGGCATTTTATCTGACAGTGCCGAAAATTCATTCCCTGAAGTTGGATCAGTCGCCAAGGCAAGGCTGAGTCATTCGAGAATTATGTTTTAGGTTTCAGTATCTCAAGACCGGCCAAGATTGTGATCTCAGCGCTGTCAGTGACGATGAGGCCAAGCTCTGCCGACAGGTCCGCTGCAACCGACGCACCGCGGATATTGGTGCACATTATGAAGATGACATCAGGCCGTGCAGAAGCCACATTGCGCACCATGGTTGCGATTGTTTTAGGTGACAGATCGGCAAAGTCATTGCTGAGCACGCCGCCATGGTTTTCAGAGCCGGCACAGGGGAAACCCAGAGCGCGGTAATTCTCGATGATCCGGTTGTGCACATCGTCGGTATAAGGCGTTACCAACCCTAACCGAGCGCTGGGTGCTTGGTTCAGAAGGCGGTTCATTGCCAGCACGCAAGTCGTTGTTGTGATTTCGGTGGCCGCCTCTACTGCGGCGCAGAAGGCACGGTCATGGTCCGGGCCCAGCCAGCTTGCAGATGTCCCGCCCCAAACAATTGCGTCAACTTTCGCGTCAGCAAGCAACCTTGCGGCAGCAACATGGCGTTGAAGTTCAAACTGGGCTCTGGAAGAGTCGTCGAGCGCCACATCAATCACGCCAAGGCGAGAGAAATGGGCTGTCACGCCTGTGCCCGCCAGCATTTTGGCAGCCAAGGGCTCCAATACGGTATTTGACGAAGGCAGCACGATGCCAAGGCGTTTTTCGCGCAAAGCTGATGTTTCGAGCGAAGGCATTACTCAGATGATTGAACGGCGAGAGGTGATGCCGCCATCAACGGTAAATATCGTCCCCGAGGTGTATCCCGACCGAAAAGAGGCAAGAAAAACAAATAGGTCAGAGATTTCATGCCTATGTGCTGGACGCGACAGTGGATAGGTCTTTTCCAGCTCCGTATATCGGCTCTCGTCGCCCAAATCAGAGGAGGCTCGCTTCTTGAGCATGTTGTAGATCCGATCTGTGTTGACAGGCCCAGGATTGATCCCGACCACACGGATATTGTCATCAAGACTGGAGCCTCCCATCGCACGGGTAAAGGCCATCAGACTGGCATTCCCTGTCGTGCCTGCGATGTATTTAGGATCGAAGACCTCACCTCCGTTGCCAATGTTGTTCAAGATCACACCGCCGCTTTGTTTCTTCATTTTAACGTAAAACAGCCGGCATAAGTTTATGTATCCGAAAACCTTGAGGTCCCAAGCCTTGCGCCAGGCTGCCTCGTCCACATCCCAAAGGCTGCCGCTTGGAATTGCGCCCGCGTTGTTCACAAGGATATCGACCGGCCCAACCGCCTCTGACAATTTCTCGGCAGCGCCCAGTTCGGACAAGTCTATGGAATGAAGTGTAACATCAACGTCAAAATTTGCAGAGATGCGTTGCTTGAGCGCCTCGAGCTTATCAGAACTCCGTGCGGTAAGGTGCAGGTGAACTCCCTCCCTCGCGAACGTCTCGGCAAGATGTTCTCCAATCCCCATGGAAGCGCCCGTGATTAACACAGTTTTTCCGCCAAGTTTTAGATCCATGTTCGTCTCCTGAATTCAGCAATAAATGGTTGACATATTCGTTCCAGTTATAGGCGTAGGTTCCTGGCCAGTTGAATAACGTCGCTTCCTAGAATGGTGACATGTTCGCGCATGGCGACGACTGCGACGACTGAATTGCGATTCTGAATAGCGTCTGCGATCTGCGCATGTTCGGCAACCGCCTCTTCTTGGCGACCCGGTTTAAACGTGACAAATCTGCGGTAAGGCGACAATCGTCGGTTAAGAAGAACGATCTGATCTTCAAGGACGTGATTTCCGGCAGCACTCCAGATCATGTTATGGAACTGCGTGTTGGCGTCGAAATAGCTATCGGCAGTGCCTGATCTGGCCTGATCTTCGCAAGACTTATGCTGAGCGACGATCTTGGCAATCTCGGGATCACTGGCACGCACGCAGACAAGTCGCGCGGCGGCAGCTTCCATTTCCGCGACCACTTCGAACAACTCGATCACTTCTGAAACTGTCGGTTTGTTCACGGTTGCGCCAATCCGAGGCTGAATATGGACCAAGCCCACGGATGCAAGCGCACGCAGAGCCTCGCGCACCGGCGTCCGGGAGGCTTTCAGGCGTGCCGCGAGGACTTCTTCGTCCAGCTTGTCACCGGGCAAAAGCTTCCCCTCAACGATTTCTCTTTCAATCTGAATGCAGAGCAATTGGGACAAGCTTAGGTCTGATTTTATAGTAGAAAGAGCCATTCTATTATTCTTATCCCTATTTTTTTAACATTAAGAAGCTAATTTTACCAGTTAATTGTTTACCAAACTAAATTTTGTATACATCATGTATGAATTATGTAAACTTCTGAGTACATAATGTCGACAAAAATTCGTCCGATTCGAAACGATAGATTGGGTGACGCACAGACCGCTGCGGACTGATATTAAGCCCTTTCGCAACATGGAGATAGGCAAAATGAAAATTAGAATTGCACTCAGCACCCTCGCAACGGTTTGTGCGGCAAGCATGGCTGCCGCTCAGAGTTTCCCAGATGGACCCATCACTTGGGTGGTTAATTGGCCTGCAGGTGGTGGACAAGACACGACCAGCAGGTTGGTCGCAGAGGCTTTGACCAAAGAGCTTGGCGTCCCAATAGCCGTTGAGAACTATGATGGCGCCGGAGGCCTTGCAGGCATGCGTGTCTTGGCAGGGGCCGACGCCGATGGATACACGATCGGCATGTTGGGTTCGTCCAGCGTCATTCAGCAATACACAACCGATGCCCCAGTAATGATGGAGCAGTTTTCGGTGCTTTCGTTCTTTGGTCCTGATCCAGGCGCGCTTTCCGTTGGGGCGGGTACAGATTTTGATACCCTTGAGACGTTTATTTCCATGGCAAAAGAGGCGCCTGCCAGCGTGATCAACGGGAACGACCCACCAGGTGGGGCGTCCTTTATTTCTGCTGCAATTATGGAAGCAGCACTAGGTCTAGAGCTGAACAAGATTCCATATAAGGGATATGCGCCCACGGTGACCGCTCTATTGGGCGGGGAAGTGCAAAGCGCCACGGTTCCGATTCCGCAGGTTCTCGAACATAATGCCAGCGGCGATGTGCGAATTCTCGGTGTGATGGCGGCTGAACGTCATTTCCTTGCGCCGGACATCCCCACTTTTGCCGAACAGGGATTTGATGTTGTCGCGGGCGATTTTCGCGCCGTGGTGGGGCCCGCTGGCATCCCTGATGACCGCTTGGAAATCTTGTCGAACGCACTTGTTGCCGTCCTGACGTCACCAGAGTTCGTCGAAAAAGCCAATGCGGCAGGCTACATGATCGAGCCTTTGGGCGCCGAGGCTGCATCCGCACGCATCGCGACATTCGACACGCAGGTCTATCCTGTACTTGAGGCTGCTGGACTTGTCACAAACCCCCGCAAGTAAAGTGCTCGCGAGTAGGGTCTCTGACACTCTGCCCGAACGTCACGGGCCCCTGCGGGATCTCGTGACTGGGGCTTTGTCGGTTTTGATCGCAATTGTTTTAGGTGCCAGCCACTTCAATCAGGGCGGTCGTCTCCATGAAGATTATGGCGCGGAACCCGGCCCTGCCCTACTGCCTGAGCTGCTTCTGGCCATACTTGGAACCGCGGGGATTGTGCTGATCATCCGCGGTGTGCTGTCTAAAATATCCAGACCCGGTCAGATAAACGGGATTGACGCATCTGAAAGCGATGCTCCTAATGATTTCGAACAGCAAAGCGAGCCTGCCTGGGCGTTCCTTGTTCTGGCCAGCACGATTGCCTTCGGGCTGCTTCAAACAGCTTTCGGCTTTGGCATCGCGGCCGCCATACTGGGCGCAATACTATGTGCGACGCTGGCCTATCGCGAAGGACGTCCAATCCTGCGGGCTCTTGCTGAAGGCATCGTAGTCGCAGCAGTTCTTTACGGCGCTTTCAGACTCGTATTGTCAGTTCCTTTGACCTGACAACACGCATTTACCCGAGGGACACCAAAGATGTTGGATGTGCTATTCGCACTTTTGTTTGATCCTCTGGCGATGGGGTTATGTCTGGCTGGCGTTGTTGCCGGCCTTTTGTTCGGTGCCGTCCCCGGGGTCAGTTCCACTATGGCGCTGGCGGTCATGCTGCCTTTGACCTACGGAATGACCCCCGAGCATGCGATGATGCTGATGCTTGGGGTCTTCTTTTCGAGTGTCTATGCGGGGTCGGTGTCAGCGATCTTGCTGAATATCCCGGGCACCCCCGGCGCTATGATGACGCTGCTTGATGGCCATCCCATGGCGCAACAGGGCAGAGCGGGCCATGCGATGAGCTATGCACTGATCGCCTCAATCGTTGGTGGGCTGTTTGGCTGGGTCTTCCTAACACTCACGGCACCGCTGATCGCGCAATATGCGTTGAAGTTCGGAAGTCCCGAATATGCCGCCGTGGTGTTCTTTGGGCTGGCGTTAGTTGCCTATGCCTCTTCTGGCGACACTCTGCGCGGCGTGGTCGCCGGCGTATTAGGCCTGATGCTTGGGGTTGTAGGGCGTGATGCCGTCACGGATGTCCCCCGGTTCACATTTGGCATCCCCAACCTTGAAAGTGGGATCGACATCATCCCGTTGGCGATCGGGCTGTTCGGCGTGAGCGAAGCTTTGGCCGCCATTGAAAAGACGCCCCCTAAGGAAATGCCAAGGATGGTACGGCTGGGCAGTTTGATGCCTTCGTGGCGCGCACTGCTCAGCGAAGCACCCGCCGCCCTTCGCAGTTCATCCGTCGGTGCTTTCGTCGGCGCTATTCCCGCAGCAGGTTCCGCTGTCGCTGTTGCTGTCGCCTATTCCATCGAAAAACGCCTGTCGCGCTCCCCAGAGAAATTTGGCACTGGGCTGCCGCGGGGTGTCGTTGCACCAGAGGCTGCCAACAATGCCTGTGTCGGAGGCGCATTAATTCCGATGATGACACTAGGTATTCCCGGCGACAGCATAACGGCGGTTCTGATCGGAGTTTTGTTGCTGCACGGATTGCGACCGGGTCCAGGGCTGTTTGAAAGCCAGCCGGACTTTGTCTCAACAATCTATATTGCGCTGTTGTTTTCGATCATCCTGACCGCAGTCATTGCCGGGACCATCGGTATCAGGCTATATAACCGGGTCTTGATGTTGCCCCGACGTATCCTTTTCACGGGTGTCATTTTGCTATGCCTCCTTGGTGCATTTGCGGTGCGTAATTCGTTTTTCGACGTCTGGGTTTCTATACTGTCGGGCGGATTTGGCTATGTCTTGGTGCGATTGGGCGTGCCGATCCTGCCGCTCGCCTTCGGCCTTGTGTTGGGCCCCGTCCTCGAAGAAAACTTACGCCGAACATTGATGATTCATAAGGATTGGAGCGCGTTTTTCGAGCGCCCGATTAGCCTCACATTGATCATGATTGCACTGGCGGTCCTTTTCGGACCGTTCTTTAGATCTCTGATCAGGCGCATGGGCCTTCGGCGACGATAGTTTAAACCCGCATTCCCCAAGTAACTTTCCATTTTAATGCCCATAAAGGCGGAAAATGTATTATATTTGAGCATGTTAATGATCTGGAGGCGGCGAATTATGGGTCACCCAGAGGGTGCGAGAGAAACTTGTGATGTTCGGGTGGGTTTTGACACCACCGCGTACGGTTGGAAAAGGTCCCACTGTGCGCCGCAGGCGCTCTAAACCACTGATCCCTTTGACTTTAGTCGGAGGAGGTTCAGTCTGATGTGATCTCTTCGATTAAAGTGGCCACTGAAACTGTATTGCTTGGTTTCATCTGATTTCTTTCGGTTGTGCATTCTAAATTCCATTCAAAATTTGCAAAAAAGAAGTCTGTTTCCAATGGAAATGAAATGAAAAAGTGCATGCAGCACAGAAAGGGTCGTCTTTATATAAGCACCACGCAAAGATATATTAGTTTGAAGAGTGATCAACTCACTCAGGCAGTGGAATTGTTGTGATGTGAGAGAATGGCGCAAAGTGGGGTTTTGCAATCTGCCAAGCGCATAGACCATTCAATTCGAAACTTTGCATTTAAAGCATCTTCGATCACGTGGATGTCGCATATGAGGTATATGAACTTTCTCTAATAGTTTATTGTTCAAGTGCGAATTCTTGAATGGCCTAGCATGACCTCTTTAACTCCCCCCACTCTGGCTGTGGATACCCACAAGCATGGTTTGCTCTTCGTTTTTGCAGCAGGCGTCCTTTGGTCTACGGTTGGACTTGGCATTCGTATGATCGAAGATGCCGCTGTCTGGCAAATTTTGCTATATCGATCAATCAGCATGTCGCTATTTCTTTACATGGTCATTCGGTTGCGGTCAGGCGAAAGTCCTTTCTTGCAGATACGTCGTATCGGCCTGCCCGCCGTCGTGGCAGGACTATCACTGGTAGCAGCCTATTCTGGCGGGATTTATGCCATCCAGAATACTTCAGTCGCAAATGCCATGTTACTGTTTGCTACGGCGCCGTTCATGG
>Ga0209252_1000783_pt1 | contig 23190 bp, 15 predicted proteins | sample SaaInlV_135m_DNA_3_FD_184673 | JGI IMG/M metagenome (GOLD analysis project Ga0209252, IMG submission 184673) | Marine microbial communities from expanding oxygen minimum zones in the Saanich Inlet - Saanich Inlet SI074_LV_100m_DNA (SPAdes) (version 2) | ecosystem: Environmental > Aquatic >... | reverse complement strand
ATGTTTTATAACAGCAAACGACGGCACAGTTCCAATAATCAGCTGTCGCCTGTAAAGTATGAAGAGCGTTATCAACAGAGGCTGCTAAGTGTCTAGAGAATTGATAGCGATTCAGTGTGAACTGGATACATCACAACAAAGTATTCTCACCCTAATTTCAAAGTATAAAGGCAACAGAGACTTTTTAGGAGAATATCCTACAAATAAATCAACCCCTTTCCTCTCATTGGGATTCAAGGCTTAGCGCTTGATGAATTTAAAGGTGGTTCGACCACTTTCACCGATTTCCAACAAACGGACACCTTTATGTCTATATTGCTAATATGGTTTTAGAAAACCTAAAGGAGAATCATCATGGCTAGCCGCAAAAAAGAGGAAACTCATGTCGTAGCTCTCTCAGGTACAGAACAAGCGCGCAATCTTCTGATATTCATGGACGGTACCTGGAACGATGAAAATGGACGAGACAACGATGGCGTAGTTACTAACATCTACAAACTTTTCTCAGCGTTATCCGGCAGACACGAACATACACAGATTCCTCATTCCAAAACCACAAGAAAACATCTTGGGCTCTACTTTCGCGGCGTTGGCCACGACGAGGACAATATTCAAAGTATAGGCTTCTATCAAGGCGCCTTCGGTGCGGGTGAAAAAAATATTCGTGATCACGCCTACGCATCAATATGTAAACACTATCGCCCTGGCGATCGTATTAGTATTTTCGGTTTTAGCCGCGGCGCAGCCAGCGCTCGATTGCTCGCCAGCAAGTTAAACAAATATGGCTTACCTGCTGAGATCGCTCTGCACTATCGACAAATGACAAACAAGAATACGAAAGAGAAAGAGTGGCAGTTTTCGCACTACAAGACCAAGGAAGAAAAAAGCTTGAAAGTAGATGTCGCCTTCCTGGGTATTTTCGATACCGTGGGCGCCTTCGGCATACCAATCAACATAGGCCCACTTAATTTTCAAAAAATTAATTTGTTTCATGATCTGACCCTGTCACCCAACATTCAGCAAGCTGTGCACCTGGTAGCGATTGACGAGAGTCGCGAGGCTTTTATACCAACTCTAACGAACTTTTCCACTCGCATCGAAGAAGTATGGATGCCTGGGGTTCATGCAGATATTGGGGGTGGATATCATGATTGCTTGCTGGGAAATATTTCGCTCGAGTACATGGTCAATAAATTCCAACAGTCGACTAGCGAACTACCTGTAACATTCACTCAATCGCTGAATAAATGGACTCAATACGACTTGAGCACTGATGAGTTTGTTATCCATTACCACGGTGATGGAATCAAGAAGGACGCCAGAGAGTTACAAGTTCTCAAGAAAGAGAAAGCTTGCTCTACTCCAGTGAAAATTCATGGGTCGACATTCAAACTTCGAGGACAGGATAATTTTTTCTATTCTGAACGGCTAAATAGTTTTGCGACTCGCATCCCTATTAGCTATGACCCAATTAATCTGAAAAATCTGAAGAATAATTTCCTGCGAATACCTTGAGCACCGCCTAAGACTAAAAACGCTCGTGCCGTAATGACCTCTAGCAGCACGTTTTGGATAAAATCACACGGCATGATAAAGTCTTTTTAATACTTAGCAGAACAGCCTAACGAAACTTGTATAGCTAAAGTGATTTTCGTGAAAGAGGATTTTAGAAAATGAAACTTAGAGCATTGCCTTTCCTCTCCGCTTTGCTCATCCCCTGTTTGCTAAACGCTGCTCCATCGAATGCTGGAGCGGAAGTAACCGGGGTTTGGGTGCTTAATGGTCCCGGGACTGAAAGTGAAATCTTATTAACTGAAGAAGGACTTCGCGTACAAGGGGACTATGATCTACTGGTCGACGACCCTAGTCTGTCCTGCACTCCAGCTTCCGCTTCACGTATCTGGGCCAACCCGGGCTCAAGGGTTCATATTGAACTCACAAATGACCTTGTTTCTATTACTTACGAGCTATTCGATCTTAGGCGCGAAATCCCTTTAGGAGACGAATCCCGAATATCTGAATTACCCAGCACAAAAAACATTTCAGGCACTTATTTCCAGGAGATGGGCTCCTCATTTGCTCAAATAGAGAATGGCCGCCTTGTCATCGAATCGAGAAATCATTCGCCGGGATATATTCGAACATCTCGAGGCATACCCCAGGGATTTAATACTGTGACGACAGAAGAGCTGCAGGTTGAGGGCGATACCCTGCAAATTAAACATACGTATGTTGATGACACTCTCTATCAACAACCAATCGTGTTGGAGTATTCTTTGAGTAGTGTAGATGCTACCGATATAACTCTTTATGGATGTACAGAAGCCGATTACGATTGGTTCAACGAATTGAATGCTAACTAGGAGGTCGAGGTGTCGATGAAACGACTATTGTTGCTCGCGAGTTTGTGCTGGATTCCGCTAATTGTAAGTGCGCATCATTCTACCAATGCTAATTTTACCCAGGAAGTCATTTCAGTAGAAGGCGTTATAGAGCGAGTACGTTACCAGAACCCCCATGCATCAGTATTGATTAAAAACACCGACGAAATAGGCAAGGAGACATTCTGGCTAATTGAGACAACAGGAAAAACAACCCTGGAAAGAGAAGGCATAACAATGGATACGCTAGTGATCGGCTCAAAGGTTACAGCAACTGGACGTAAGGGCCGTCGAGAATACACCATGTATTTGCAAAAAATATTGCTCGAAGATGGCTATGAATTCACGCCACAAGCCGACCCCAACTAGAAGCCAATTTAGATTAGCCAAAAATAAAAATCACGATGGGCGCTGACTCACCCTTTAACATCAAAGCTGATCAGCCCCGCACGGAGATTTCCTTAGCTTAGATTCCTTTAGATTCCTTTAGGGTCCATAATTGACTGGTACAACAGTCGACGTGATATTCCTCGAACGTCAGGAGTAAGCTCACCTGCTATTTGAACCATGCCTACAAAGACGATGTCCTCAACAGGGTCGATCCAGAACCATGTGCCAGCAGCTCCACCCCAATAGTATTCACCTTTGGAATAGCTCTCCGCTTCAACCGGATCCTGAATAACCGCAAAATCCAAACCAAATGCAATACTTGTCACATCCTTCGGCGTCTGATCTCGGTGCATTATGTCGACAGTCAAAGGTGCAAGTATTCGAACACCATCCAGCTCTCCGCCGTTCAACATCATCTGAGTAAAACGCAGGTAATCCATAGCGGTTGAAACCAGACCGGACCCTCCAGCTTGAAAGTCTGGAGCCTTTGTATAGTCAGCTCCGTCAAATAATTCATTGGGGGTCATTTCGCCATCGGTGTCGAAAACATACATCTGCGCGAAGCGGCTGAGTTTTTCTTCAGGCACATGGAAATCAGTATCTCCCATGCCCAATGGATCAAAAATTCTTTGCTCCAGAAAGTCACCAAATTTCTGACCGGATAGCACTTCCACCAGATAACCCTGCACATCTACTGACACGGAGTACTCCCATTGAGATCCGGGCTGATGCTTTAAGGGAAGCTGACCAAGTTTAGTGACGAAGTCTTTGCCCGTTTCATTCGGCTCAAGAACCCCAGCTGCAGCAGCTGCACCTACACCAGATTCTACATAAGCTATATCTACCGGCGTATTGCCGAAAACGCCATAGGTAAGACCGCCGGTATGACTCATCAGTTCCCGTATGGTCATCTTATGATTAGCTTCTTCAGTGATCATGCTACCGTCGGCGTTATCTCCTGCATAAACCTGCAGGTTCGCCATTTCAGGAATGTACTTTTCTACAGGGTCGGAAAGTTTAAACTTACCCTCTTCATAAAGAATCATCATCGCTGCGCCAGTAATAGGCTTGGTCATAGAATAGATTCGGAATAGAGCGTCATTAGTCATTTGCGCCTCTAGCTCCATATCTCGATAGCCAACAGACTCAAAATGCATGATTTTGTTATCACGAGCAGCAACCGTGACCGCCCCCGCAAGCAGACCATCATCTACCAGCCCTTGCATTGCTTCCGTTACACGATCTAATCGTGTTGAATCCATGCCAACTTCTTCCGGAGCAACCATTTCCAAAGCCGAATCGACTGTTTCAATGACCGGGCTACTGGCACTAGTGGTGTTACTGGGTGCTGGGCCACAGGCAACAAGAGCACCCAATAACAGGAGCACCGAAATGCGCATGAATCCATTCGAAATAAATCGCGAGACATTAATCATAGGTTTTACCTTTTTATATCCATCTAGAGGAGTGACTTTCATAGTACATATTCTAATAGAGCGCAGATTATGAACCCGCATTTCAATTTAGTCTATTGGAGCTTAAATGAGGTACTTATTTGAACAAACGCCAGCTTCGTATGCGGAGGCCAGTTTGGGGCAGAAATAGCTTAAGCATGCTTTGCAGAGTTGTTACTCCGAGTGTACCCTTGAGGGTCATTTACGCAATTAAGACCGCAATCCATTATTGAACGATTCACCTATTTATTTATAGGGGAGTCAGCTTTAGAACTTGAGAGGAATAGGACTATGTTTCGCAATATATTAAAATTCGCCGGTACTGCTCTGTTGGCAACAGCAGCAGCTAGTGTAAGTGCGCAATCCATTTACAATGCAGCCAATCACGACTATCGAGTCGTGACGGTAGCCGACGACCTTGTACAGCCTTGGTCGATGGCTTGGCTACCCGACGGCGATATGCTTATTACGGAAAAACCCGGTCGTCTGAGAATCGTTCGAGATGGAAACCTTCTACCGGAAGCGATACCAGGCGTGCCTGAAGTATTTTATGAAGGGCAAGGTGGGCTTTTCGATGTTCTACCTCACCCTGATTTCGATGAGAACCGCTGGGTCTATTTGACCTACTCCAAGAAAACTGCAGACAGCTCCGCGACAGCAATTGCGCGCGGTCGATTGGAAAATGACCGACTGACAAATGTTGTAGAAATTTTCGAAGCTCAAGCATCGGGTTTTGGACACTATGGCGGCAAGATAGTTATTGATATCAATGGTTATATCTTTTTCACTCTAGGCGATCGCATGGCTCCTCCAATAGGAGATGAAGATGCTCTTCGCGCTCACCCAGCTCAGGACCGCAGCAATCATCAGGGCGTTGTAGTTCGACTAAATGACGATGGAACAATACCCAGCGACAATCCGTTTGTCGGACAGGCAGGAATCCTTCCCGAAATATGGAGCTGGGGTCACCGGAGCCCACAAGGTTTAGCGATCCATCCAGAAACAGGAGACCTTTGGGAATCTGAACACGGCCCTCAAGGCGGCGATGAAATCAATCGTATTGAACCAGGCAATAACTATGGCTGGCCTGTAATTGGTCGCGGCGTAAACTATGGCGCTTTTGGTAGACCGATCCACATTGGCATCAGCGAAGAAGGCATGGAAGAACCTACTCATTTCTGGGTACCGTCCATAGCCACTTCAGGCCTTATGGTTTACACCGGCGATAAATTCCCAAATTGGTATGGCAATATCTTCTCTGGCTCTTTGGCCGGTGAGCAGCTTGCGCGTTTGCAGCTGACATCCGACTACCGCAATGTAGTAGTTGAAGAAACCCTAGCCTATGACCTGGGCAGAATTCGCGACGTACGCCAAGGCACGGATGGCTTTATATATTTAGCTATATCAGACCGTCGAGGTGAGCCAACATCAGTTGTTCGCCTAGAACCTGCTGACTAAGCCACTGCTTAGAAGTTAGTTAAACAAAGGGGCTCATTAGAGCCCCTTTTTTATTTCAGTTTTTCCCCACTCCATCCTCGCCACTACTCCCACACTTAACACTAGACGCAAGACAATTCATTTGTTGTTTGCCATCCAAACTAGTCGTAAAGCAAAGCATCCCCCTTCGACTAGTTTGCCTAATCAAACGCGCAGCATTTAAGACCAAGAAGCGCCCCCAAAGTTTCCATCCAGTAACACGCCTGATTGAATGCGCAGCATTCAAGACCGAGAAGCACCCCCACCGTTTCCACCAACAAAGATCCCATCCAGTAACACGCCTGATTGAATGCGTAGCATTCAAGACCGCGAAGCGGCCCCGAAGGGGCGAAGCTTTTGGCTCAGCCAAAAGGTGAGTCTCAATGACCTCGGTCAGTGTCATTTCCAGTGACCCAAAAAAAAATCCCCGCACTCATCGAGTACGGGGATTTCCCTTATTTTAATGCCTGACAATGACCTACTCTCACATGAGGAAACCTCACACTACCATCGGCGCAAAGCGGTTTCACTTCTGAGTTCGAGATGGGATCAGGTGGTTCACGCTCGCTATTGTCGTCAGGCAATTCTGACATCCGGCTCGCTCTTTTTAGTTAGCGAGGCAGATAGATTCTTAACAATAAGATAAATGAAGATTGTGCTGTTTTTTAACTTGCGCAACAAGTTGGCTTTTGGTCTCTGTTTCCAGAGTCTTCAAGCGTTTCTGTACGTTAAAGTCGAGGTTGCTTTTCGTCATACAAGCGATGGTGTTAGTAAACCTTTCGATCTAAAACCCATGATTATATGGTCAAGCCTCACGTGCAATTAGTACTGGTTAGCTCAATGCATCGCTGCACTTACACACCCAGCCTATCAACGTCGTCGTCTTCAACGGCACTTTAGCAGGATTAAATCCTGAGGGAAATCTCGTCTTGAAGGGGGCTTCCCGCTTAGATGCTTTCAGCGGTTATCCTGTCCGAACGTAGCTACCGGGCAATGCTACTGGCGTAACAACCCGAACACCAGAGGTTCGTTCACTCCGGTCCTCTCGTACTAGGAGCAACTCTTCTCAAATTTCCTGCGCCCACGGCAGATAGGGACCGAACTGTCTCACGACGTTCTAAACCCAGCTCGCGTACCACTTTAAATGGCGAACAGCCATACCCTTGGGACCGGCTTCAGCCCCAGGATGTGATGAGCCGACATCGAGGTGCCAAACACCGCCGTCGATGTGAACTCTTGGGCGGTATCAGCCTGTTATCCCCGGAGTACCTTTTATCCGTTGAGCGATGGCCCTTCCATTCAGAACCACCGGATCACTATGACCTACTTTCGTACCTGCTCGAGTTGTCACTCTCGCAGTCAAGCACCCTTGTGCCATTACACTAAACTGACGATTTCCGACCGTCATTAGGGTACCTTCGTGCTCCTCCGTTACTCTTTAGGAGGAGACCGCCCCAGTCAAACTACCCACCACACACTGTCCTCACGCCCGTTTCAGGCGCTAAGTTAGAACCTCAACATTATCAGGGTGGTATTTCAAGGTTGACTCCACGCTGTCTAGCGACAACGCTTCAAAGTCTCCCACCTATCCTACACAAATAAGGTCAAAGTCCAGTGTGAAGCTATAGTAAAGGTTCACGGGGTCTTTCCGTCTAGCCGCGGGTACACTGCATCTTAACAGCAATTTCAATTTCACTGAGTCTTGGGTGGAGACAGCGTGGCCGTCATTACGCCATTCGTGCAGGTCGGAACTTACCCGACAAGGAATTTCGCTACCTTAGGACCGTTATAGTTACGGCCGCCGTTTACCGGGGCTTCGATCAAGAGCTTCTCCGAAGATAACCCCATCAATTAACCTTCCGGCACCGGGCAGGCGTCACACCCTATACTTCCTCTCACGAGTTTGCAGAGTGCTATGTTTTTAATAAACAGTTGCAGCCACCTGGTCACTTCGACTCTCCTCAGCTTAGGGAGTAAATCCCATCACCAAAAAGAGCGTACCTTCTCCCGAAGTTACGGTACCATTTTGCCTAGTTCCTTCACCCAAGTTCTCTCAAGCGCCTTGGTATTCTCTACCTGATCACCTGTGTCGGTTTACAGTACGGTCGTTTCTTACCTGAAGCTTAGAAGTTTTTCCTGGAAGCATGGCATCGACCACTTCTCTCGAGGGTTTCCCCAGGAGATCGTCATCGCGTCTCAGATTAACGAGGGACCGGATTTACCTAATCCCCCTACCTACACGCTTAAACACAGACAACCATCGCTGTGCCAGTCTAGCCTTCTCCGTCACTCCATCGCAGTAAGAACCGGTATCGGAATTTTAACCGATTTCCCATCGACTACGGCTTTCGCCCTCGCCTTAGGGGCCGACTCACCCTGTCCCGATTAACGTTGGACAGGAAACCTTGATCTTTCGGCGGGGAGGTTTTTCACCCCCCTTATCGTTACTCATGTCAGCATTCGCACTTCTGATATGTCCACAAAACCTCACGGTTCAGCTTCAACCACTTACAGAACGCTCCTCTACCGCTCAGCACTTCCTTAAATACACTCAATTCTTTTGAATCAGACTCAACGTAAGGAGGCGCTTGGACGTCCATTGGCTACGCCAATAAACGTCTGCGCTTTACGCAGAGTCTTAGTAAATGTATTTAAGTGAAGTGCTGAACCCATAGCTTCGGTTATTCATTTTAGCCCCGGTATATCTTCCGCGCAGGCCGACTCGACTAGTGAGCTATTACGCTTTCTTTAAAGGGTGGCTGCTTCTAAGCCAACCTCCTAGCTGTCTGAGCCTTCCCACATCGTTTCCCACTTAATGAATATTAGGGACCTTAGCTGATGGTCTGGGTTGTTTCCCTTTCGACGACGGACGTTAGCACCCGCCGTCTGTCTCCCATGATAAAACTCACTGGTATTCAGAGTTTGCATCGGGTTGGTAAGTCGGGATGACCCCCTAGCCGACACAGTGCTTTACCCCCAGTGGTTATTCATGAGGCTCTACCTAAATAGATTTCGAGGAGAACCAGCTATCTCCGAGCTTGATTAGCCTTTCACTCCGAGCCACAACTCATCCCCCCATTTTTCAACATAGGTGGGTTCGGTCCTCCAGTTGATGTTACTCAACCTTCAACCTGGTCATGGCTAGATCGCTCGGTTTCGGGTCTATTACCAGCAACTAATTCGCCCTATTAAGACTCGGTTTCCCTACGGCTCCCCTAAACGGTTAACCTTGCTACTGACAATAACTCGCTGACCCATTATACAAAAGGTACGCAGTCACCCATCCGAAGATAGGCTCCTACTGCTTGTACGTACGCGGTTTCAGGATCTATTTCACTCCCCTCACCGGGGTTCTTTTCGCCTTTCCCTCACGGTACTAGTTCACTATCGGTCAGCTAGGAGTATTTAGCCTTGGAGGATGGTCCCCCCATATTCAGTCAGAATTTCACGTGTTCCGACCTACTCGATTTCATCACAATGGACCTTTCGCGTACGGGGCTATCACCCTCTATTGCCAGACTTTCCAGACTGTTCCGCTAAATCCACTGTAACTTAAGGGCTAATCCCATTTCGCTCGCCGCTACTTTGGGAATCTCGGTTGATTTCTTTTCCTGCGGGTACTTAGATGTTTCAGTTCTCCGCGTTCGCCTCGTTAACCTATGTATTCAGTTAACGATACCCGATAAATCGGGTGGGTTTCCCCATTCGGACACCTCCGGATCAAAGCATGTTTGACTGCTCCCCGAAGCTTTTCGTAGTCTACAACGTCCTTCATCGCCTCTAGCTGCCAAGGCATCCACCACGTACGCTTAGTTGCTTGACCATATAATCATGAATTCTACTGTTTCATGTCCGAAGACAATTCACATTCAAATCAATGTCTCGTTTTGTATACCGAGACCATAACTACATCGAAAACTACGCAACCTATAACGACTTGTTTCGTACAGATACTTTCGCACTTGTTTCACTTGTTAAATTACAGCATACACACATTTGGGCTGATGTCTCTTGAGCGGCTTGTTAGCTTAGGTGGTCATCACAATCACCTTTACCAATAAACCCAAGACATCAAACAAACATATATATATCTTCATTCATCGAATTGTTAAAGAACGGTTAGTTGATCACTTTTTTAAACCAAGGGGTTAAAAACCAAAAGGTTTAAAACAGTATAACAACTATAACACCGGAACTCTCTTTTGAAGTGTTCCAGATATTGGTGGGTCTGGGTGAATTCGAATCACCGACCTCACCCTTATCAGGGGTGCGCTCTAACCAACTGAGCTACAGACCCAAATCTTTTTGGGGATAATTTAATTTCAACCGGTCAAAGCGACCTCACCCTACTTCCAATAAAACCAGGGGAGCGCTCTAAGCAACTGAGCTAAAAACCCAAATTTGTTTCACGTTCTTTAAATAGCTAGATTAAGTAATAGAGGTAGGCACTTTACTGAAATGTTTCTGTCTTTCGTTAAGGAGGTGATCCAGCCGCAGGTTCCCCTACGGCTACCTTGTTACGACTTCACCCCAGTCATGAATCACAAAGTGGTGAGCGCACTCCCGAAGGTTATGCTACCCACTTCTTTTGCAACCCACTCCCATGGTGTGACGGGCGGTGTGTACAAGGCCCGGGAACGTATTCACCGTAGCATTCTGATCTACGATTACTAGCGATTCCGACTTCACGCAGTCGAGTTGCAGACTGCGATCCGGACTACGAAACGTTTTATGGGATTAGCTCACTCTCGCGAGGTTGCAACCCTTTGTACGCTCCATTGTAGCACGTGTGTAGCCCTGGTCGTAAGGGCCATGATGACTTGACGTCGTCCCCACCTTCCTCCGGTTTGTCACCGGCAGTCTCCCTAGAGTGCCCAACTAAATGATGGCAAATAAGGACAAGGGTTGCGCTCGTTACGGGACTTAACCCAACATCTCACGACACGAGCTGACGACAGCCATGCAGCACCTGTCACTGTGTTCCCGAAGGCACCAATCTATCTCTAGAAAGTTCACAGGATGTCAAGACCAGGTAAGGTTCTTCGCGTTGCGTCGAATTAAACCACATGCTCCACCGCTTGTGCGGGCCCCCGTCAATTCATTTGAGTTTTAATCTTGCGACCGTACTCCCCAGGCGGTCAACTTATCGCGTTAGCTGCGCCACTAAAGGGATTACCCCCCCAACGGCTAGTTGACATCGTTTACAGCGTGGACTACCAGGGTATCTAATCCTGTTTGCTCCCCACGCTTTCGCACCTCAGCGTCAGTATCGATCCAGGGGGCCGCCTTCGCCACTGGTATTCCTCCACATCTCTACGCATTTCACCGCTACACATGGAATTCTACCCCCCTCTACCGTACTCTAGCCTGACAGTTTTGAATGCAGTTCCAAGGTTGAGCCCTGGGCTTTCACATCCAACTAATCAAACCGCCTACGCGCGCTTTACGCCCAGTAATTCCGATTAACGCTTGCACCCTCCGTATTACCGCGGCTGCTGGCACGGAGTTAGCCGGTGCTGCTTCTGTAGCTAATATCAATCCACCAAGCTATTAACTTAATGGCCTTTTTCACTACTGAAAGTGCTTTACAACCCTAAGGCCTTCTTCACACACGCGGCATGGCTGGATCAGGGTTGCCCCCATTGTCCAATATTCCCCACTGCTGCCTCCCGTAGGAGTCTGGGCCGTGTCTCAGTCCCAGTGTGGCTGATCATCCTCTCAGACCAGCTAAAGATCGTCGCCTTGGTAGGCCTTTACCCTACCAACTAGCTAATCTTACGCAGGCTCATCCAATAGTGACCGGTCCGAAGATCCCGGCCTTTCCCCCTTAGGGCGTATGCGGTATTAATCCGGTTTTCACCGGGCTATCCCCCTCTACTGGGTAGATTCCTACGCGTTACTCACCCGTCCGCCGCTCGACGCCTGGGAGCAAGCTCCCATCGTTTCCGCTCGACTTGCATGTGTTAAGCCTGCCGCCAGCGTTCAATCTGAGCCATGATCAAACTCTTCAGTTTAATCTTACAATTGTCATTTGATACTACTGTCAGTACTACAAGTCCGAAGACTTACCAACAATTCAAACAACTGATTTTTTACTCAAAGATTTACAACTACTGACAATTTTTCCGGATTCCGAAGAACCTTTCAAAATTGCTTAATATTTATAACGCAGTTGCTCACTTTGATTACTATCTATAACTATGTACAGATAACACCCCAGCAAGCACCCACCTCTATTACTTAATCTAAATTTTTAAAGAACATGGAACATCCGTGCCTGTAGACACAGAGGGAGCGCATTATACTTGTATAGCGCCGATTGGCAAGGGATTCAGCGAGAAAAAACGGCTTAAATTGAAACTAATTTTAATACTGCAGAAAAGGCCAGCTGGAGACCTCTATAAAGGCTGGTTATTTGCCGTAAAATAGAGGGTATTTCCAGTTTAACTATCAGCTCGTCTACTAGCTGAGCTTAGCCAGATGAAACAGCTTTTTGCCTCTTTTCAGCACAAAATACTTGCCGCTAAGGGCATTGTCAGCCGAAAGAGTCAGGTCTTGAGACTCTACAGTCTGCCCATTAACGCTAACCGCATTGTTACCGATGAACTCTCGAGCCATCTTATTGGACTTGGCGAGGTCAGTGGCAACCAGTACCTCGATGATGCCTTCAGCGCCCTTCTCCACTGTGGAGCAAGGCAGGCCATCTAATTCCAGCTGCTGTAGATCATCATCCGTCAGCGAGGCGATATCGCCGGAGAAAAGGGCCTGACTAATACGGGATGCCGCTTCCAAACCGGTATTACCATGAACTAACTCGGTAACGCTCTTGGCCAGAATCCCCTGCGCCTCAGGCCGCGCCGCTGCGGCTTCATCACTGCGCTGAATCTCTTCAATCTCAGCCGGGCTAAGAAAGGTGAAGTATTTGAGGTAGTTGTAGACGTCCGCATCGGCGGTATTAAGCCAAAACTGGTAAAAGGCGTATGGCGATGTCTTCTTGCCATCCATCCATATGGTGCCACTTTCAGACTTACCGAATTTTGAGCCGTCAGCCTTGGTCACTAAAGGCAATGTAGCGCCGTATACCTGCTGCTGATTCATCCGACGAGTCAGGTCGATGCCACCAGTTATGTTTCCCCATTGATCGCTGCCGCCTATTTGTACGGTGCAGTTGTAACGCTTGTTCAATTCGGCGAAATCGTAGGATTGCAGGATCATGTAGCTGAATTCGGTGAAAGAGATGCCCTCCCCTTCCCGCTCGATGCGCTGCTTTACCGATTCCTTCTGAATCATGGCATTGACCGAGAAGTGCTTGCCTACATCACGCAGGAAGCTGAGCACATCGTAGTTCTGGGTCCAATCGAGGTTATTCACCAATACCGCAGAGTTGTCGCCGCAATCAAAATCCAGAAACTGGCTAAGCTGGGGCTTGAGTCGCTCCACTCTGTCTGACACAACATCAGTTGAGCTCAGCGCGCGCTCTGAATCCTTGAAACTTGGGTCGCCAATCATGCCGGTAGCGCCGCCAACAAGGACAATGGGCTTGTGTCCAGCCATCTGAAAACGCTTCAGGGCAAGAAGTGGCACCATGGATCCAATGTGCAGGCTTTCGGCGCTGGGGTCGAAACCACAATAGACAGTCCGGCTCGCTCCATTGAGGTGAGATGTTAAATCCTCACCGCCGGCAAGCTGCACGATTAACTCGCGACCCTGTAAATCACTGATTATGTCTATGGCTGAATTACTCATTTTGCTGCTGTCTACCCGTTCTATTACTAACTAAATTGTCATTTTTGCCGACTCAAGCAGAAGAAACACTGCTTGCTACCCTATATATTGGAGCCTATCGGGCTCGATTATTGGGGCGTTTAGGCCTTGGAAAAGCGGCGATTTTACACTAGAACCGGCTGAATGTGCGGCGCGGCAGGAGAAAAACGTCTGGGAAAAGGCGCCCAGATTGCTATAATTTCGCGCTTTCGCGAGTAAAAAGAGACTAAAAGTGCAGCAACGTATTATGCATCTTGTTGAATACATTAAGAATTTTGTTCTTAATCACTACCCGAGACAGTATGTCTATGGGGCCAGTGTTTTGACAATATTGTTCCTCGCCGTCGTCTTTTTACCCTCCCCAAGCGAAAATAAGAGCGAAAATGGCCAACGAAACATCCCTTTAGCCATCGATTTAAGCCAAACCGAACTGGAAACAAATATCAGTTCCGGCAGCCAGCTTTCCACCACACAAAACCTGTCTGACTTCGTCGTTCCACAAGGCACTCCTCTACACACTCTTCAAGGCACTCTTCAAGGCACTCTTCAAGGCAATACAGCAGAACCAGAGCCCATGCTCGCCGACGTCACTCTTTGGAAGAATGTAGAGGTAGAGAGCGGCGATAGCATTTCTGCCATCTTCACCCAGGTTGGCCTTAGCGCGCAGGACATGTTCAAAGTACTGAACAGCAGCGACGAAGCCAAAGTGCTCAATCGAATTTATCCCGGCTATCAATTGGACTTCATGATTCCTGATGAGGGTGAGCTCGAACAACTACGCCTATTCAAGTCACCGCTCGAGGGTTATCTGTTTACCTTAAGAGAAGACAGCTACGACGTAGAGACAATTCTCAAACAGCCTGAGTACCGCCAGAATTTTAAAGTAGGCACTATTAACGACAGCCTGTTCATGGCCGGACAAAGAGAGCAGATTCCTACTCAGACCATCATGGAGATGGCTAATATTTTTGGTGGCGTAATCGATTTCATTCTCGACCCGAGAACTGGAGATGATTTCTCCATTCTCTATGAAGAGAAATACCTCGATGGTCAGTTCATCGGCAACGGTGAAATACTCGCAACCCGCTACACCAATCAAGGCCGAACTTTTACCGCTATTCGTTATATAAATGAAGAAGGTGAAGAGGGCTATTACAATATTGAAGGCGAAAGCATGCGTAAGGCTTTCCTTAGAAGTCCTCTCGATGTTTTCAGAATCAGTTCCAACTTCAATCCACGCAGACGACACCCGGTACTGAATACAATTCGTGCTCATAAAGGAACAGACTACGCAGCAAATCGTGGCACGCCAATTCGAGCTACCAGTGACGGGCGGGTAACTCATGCCGGTCGTAATGGCTCATTCGGAAACTTGGTAGTGGTTAAACACGCCGGCGGATTCGAAACCAAATACGCCCACCTATCAAAATATGCCAACGGCATCAGCAAGGGCGACCGTGTAAGACAAGGCGACATCATCGGCTACGTTGGATCCACGGGCAGCGCCACCGGACCTCATCTACATTATGAATTCCTGGTAAACGGAGTTCATAAAAATCCGAGAACTATTCTCGACCAACTACCCCAAGCAGTGTCGATTGATGCCGCAGAGATGGACAGATTCCGCACCCAGACTACTGGACTTCTGCAGCGTTTTAGCGACTTGAATGAAACCAGGCTGCTAACGCTGAACCAACCCAGCGCCGACTGAGCAAATCCAAAATGACAGAAACCAATTACTATGTTGGGCTGATTTCCGGCACCAGTGTGGACGGTATCGACTGCGTGTTAGTTCGTTTTGAAAACAACGGCACAGTTGAATTAGTTGATAGCGTCTTTAAATCCTGCCCACAGCAATTAAGAGAAGAAATTCTAAAACTCTGCACCGGCAAGAACATAGAGCTCGAAGAATTGGGTCAGGTGGATGTTAGCCTTGGGAAAGTTTTCGCCGAGGCGGTCAATGAATTGCTAGAAAAAACCGGTATCGATGCATCGAAAGTTCGCGCTATCGGCAGTCATGGACAGACAGTATTTCATCACCCAAAAGGTGATTCTCCTTTTACTCTACAAATCGCAGACCCAAATATCATTGCCCAACTCACAGGCATTACTACCGTGGCTGACTTCCGTCGTCGAGACATGGCAGTTGGCGGTGAAGGTGCGCCACTGGCTCCCCTGCTACATCGAAATTGTTTTTCTTCCAGCGAAGAAAATCGCGTGGTCGTTAATGTCGGTGGAATTTCCAATATCACGGTGCTGCAAAAAAATGGTGAGTGCCTCGCTTTTGATACCGGCCCTGCCAATGTGTTAATGGACTACTGGATCGGCAAACACAAGGGTGAGAATTACGATGCGAACGGAGATTGGGCAGCCACCGGCGAAGCTAATGCAGATCTGTTAGAACTATTACTCGATGAAGAGTATTTTCTAAGACCCTACCCCAAGAGCACAGGTAGAGAACTGTTCAATGGCCCCTGGCTAGAACAGAAACTAAAGGACTTTAGTAATACTGAAGAACTTACCGCCGAAGACATTCAGGCGACGCTACTGGAATTCACCGTCGCTTCAATCGCTCAAGACATAGAAAATATTCTGAGCCCTGATGCGATATTTGTTTGCGGTGGCGGAGCCCACAACAAAACCTTTATGGACAATCTGCAATATCAATTTGAAAACTGCACAGTGGAATCCACGACCGTTGTGGGTATAGACCCTGACTGGGTTGAGGCGATTGCCTTCGCATGGATGGCTCAGCAAACCATTGATGGAAAAGCCATCGATACCAGCGCATTCACCGGTGCTACTGAACCAGTTATTCTGGGCGGCATCTATCAGGCCTGATGGATTCTGCATTCAGGCTTCGAAACACATTCTTCAGGAAAGCGTCTCTTAGAACCTACACGCAATAAGTAATTAGATAGAGAAAGATGATCCGCAACCACAGGTGGTGGTTGCCAGAGGATTGTTGACGATGAATCGAGACCCTTCCAGCCCCTCAACATAATCTACTTTTGAGCCAACAAGATACTGGTAACTCAGAGGGTCGATCAGCAAGCTGGCGCCCTTGTTTTCGACGACTGTGTCGTCTTCGTTCACTTCTTCATCAAATGAGAAGCCGTACTGAAAGCCAGAGCAACCGCCTCCGGTTACGAATACACGTAGTTTCAGATTGTCATTACCCTCTTCGCTGATAAGGCTGTGCACCTTATCTGCTGCATTGTCTGTGAAAGACATGATTACCGGGTTATGTGATTGAACTACTGACATCTAGGTATTGCTCCATGAAACTTCCAGACCCTTTCCTGATACGAGAGTCCTGATACTACGGGCCTGATACGAGAGTCCTAATACAAAAGACTCTCTGGACACTCTCTTATATGGGGGTGGATTCGATTATCTCAATAACCGAGCAAAACAGTCAACTATTAGACTCTGTTTCACTCAGAATTGATTTGCGCTCGAACCTATTTGTTATCTACAGATGAAGAGTCGAATGAGCTGGTTTCAAAAGACAGAGCCTGTTTATTCAAGCCTTGTCTATCCAAACCGAGTTTTTGGGCATCGCTGAGCTGCGAGCTGAGGTGCATCAGATTGCCATTTACTTCCGAGCCCATCACCATCTCGATCAGATTATAGTAAACGTTTCCGACTACTACGGCCTTAGAAGCCAGCTCTATGTGATTGGCACACCGAACATCGCCCTGCACCAGTCCATTTACAATTGCAGTTGGCACGCAGATCTCACCATCCACACAGCCGCCTTCGGCTACACGGATCAAAGCTTTGGAATCATCCTCTGCATAGATGCTGCCTTTAACCTTACCTTCTATGATTAACTCGCCACTGAAGTGAATATCACCAACGATCTCGGTAGATCTGGACACCAGGGTATGGGCGTGACTGTCTATAGGTTTCTCTATCACTTTTTTGTTAAACATATTCTTATCCTCTTGTACTGCTGCTTTCTGCAAACTTGGTTCGGCAAACTTAATACTGCTTACTCGGTCCGACTAACTTTATCCGGCTAAATAAATTTGCTTAAATTAGCTCAGCTGTCTTTAATCGATTGCCCAGCTAAAATTCTGATTGATACTCTTCTCAACCGGCTCCACTGACATTGCCGCTATCTGAAATCGTTCAGGTGTAAATCCTTCCGGCAGCGTCAGCTCACCTTCGATGTTCTGAAAATATTTGAAGCGTAAACGGATATCCAATTGATCTTGTTCTTCAGAGATATCTTTTAGTGCAAGCACTTTCTGGGTTTCGCCTTGCTGGCCCACCAGGTTCACATTCACATGGCCTTCCAGATAACTGTCACCATCGGCATCCTGTTGCCGCAAAACTAGTTTATATCGAAAGAGATCACTCTCTCGTATTCCATCAAGATCGAATTGGCTAATAACCAGGCCGGTGCCCTCGGTCTCCGCCGAAACCACACCTCGATAGTATGTAATGTCCTGCTCAAGCTGGGCTACGCGACCTTGTAGAGTGCCAACGGTAGACTGAACTTCCACCGTGGCTCTTCGGTCCATCTCGCTAGAGCGATCAAGAATCGTAACCTGACGATGCAGTTCGGCATTTTCAGACTGAAGTGCCGCAAGTTCATTATTCAAATTCTGCGTTGCAGTGGCCACTGCTCCCTGGTTTATCAAAGTTTGGTAATTGCCATAAACAAACCCGCCCACAGCACTAACCGAGATACCCAGGATAGCCGCAATGGCAATAAACAGGCGACGGTTCGGCCGGTGGGGCACCACAACCATTTTTTCCTGCTTACTACCTTTGACTACATTTGGCACCGGGAGTTCTCCGTGGGCTCGCTATTTTTTTAACTATTACTACTGATCCTGACTCTCACTTAAAAGTTCTTACTTTAAAGACTACTAGCTACTGGATTCTTTTCTAGGGCATTAAGGAAATGCCATTAAGGCCCGTAAGCTCGTCAATGCCGAACATGATATTCATGTTTTGTATCGCCTGACCTGAAGCGCCTTTAACTAGGTTGTCTTCGGCTGACAGCACAATGATGGTGTCGGTCTCTGCTGAATAAGTCACCGCAATCTCACAGCGATTGGAGCCTTTTACATCGCGGGTTGCCGGGAACTGCCCCTGAGGCAATACGTCCACGAAAGGCTCATCGGCATAACGCTTTTCATATAAATCCTGCAGCTCATTCACATCTACTTTCACACCGTTTTTCACAGGCGCATAAAGAGTGGCCAATATTCCCCGAATCATCGGCGTTAGGTGAGGAACAAAAGTAAGCTTGATTTCGTCCTCGCTAAAATTATTCAGGCTCTCACAAATCTCGGGATGGTGACGGTGTCCGCTCAGCCCATAGGCCTTGATTGATTCGGTGGATTCTGTGAGGAGAAAATCCTCCACGGCCTTTCGACCTGCGCCACTAACACCGGACTTGGCATCGGCAATAAGACGGTTGCACTGCACCAGATTGTTTTCAACCAGAGGAAGAAAGCCCAGTTGAATCGCCGTTGGGTAACAACCAGGCACTGCAATTAGATTCGCTGTCTTGATCGCTTCTCTGTTAATTTCCGGTAAACCGTAAACCGCATCCGCTACTAAGCCAGGTGCAACATGCTCAGTCTTGTACCACTGTTCCCAAAGAGGAATATTCTTAATACGGAAGTCGGCAGACAAATCGATAACGCGCACACCGGCATCCAAAAGTTCACTAACCGTGTTCATAGCAACCGCGTGAGGAGTGGCGTAGAAAACCACGTCACATTTGCCAAGCACTTTCATATCCGGTGCTGAGTATTCAAGGTCGATGTGACCGCGAAGATTGGCATAACGGTCACTTACTTTTGTACCCATTAGCTCACGCGAAGTAACTATTGTTACCTCGACATCGTTTCGCGGTGCCAGCAGGCGGAGTAATTCAACTCCTGTGTAGCCCGTGGCTCCAATAATTCCGACTTTGATCACAGCACGCTCCCGCGTATTTAGTATTACTTATGTTTGACGTTTCAGAGATAGATTTGCGTTCTAGCCTTTTCGTTAAAAACGACTGGGCTGAAACGCCGGGATGAGTATCTTACACCCCGGAGCAAGGATTGCAACGATTTGAAGCATTACATTGCGTAAAATCAACAGCTTAGAGCTAATTTACCCATCCCCATCCGGGCGGTATTAGTCTATAATGGCGATCCATTTGAGTGCTCAGGAGAGCCGAATGCTTTGGGTTAAAGCCTTTCACATAATCTTCGTGGTTTGCTGGTTCAGCGGAATTTTCTATTTGCCGCGATTATTCGTCTATCACGCCATGAGCGAGGATCAGGTGAGCAAGGACCGCTTCGTGGTCATGGAGAGGAAACTGTTTTGGGGAATTACTACTCCCTCGGCAATAGCCACCATCATCTTGGGTACCTGGCTGCTTATGGCAAATGCCACCTACTTTATGGCCTGGTGGTGGATGCATGCAAAGCTGGGACTCGTGGCACTTGTAGTGGCCTTCCATATTTATTGCTGGTGGTACATGAAGGCATTGAGAGAAGACTCTTCAATTCGCACTCACGTATTCTTCCGCATATTCAATGAGCTGCCGGTGTTTATGTTAGTTGGCATCATTGTTCTAATCGTGGTGAAACCGACTCTATAGAGAACAATGCCCAGGAGTTGATTCAGCAAATTGCTCAATCAAACTATTGAACAGTTAGGCGAGCCATAAAACCTATTAGCTTTATAACTTTTAACTTTTGACCTTCAAGAAAGGAAAGACTTTATCCATGAGTAATGAAAAATCCAGCGAACTCTTTGAACGGGCACAGCAACATATTCCAGGTGGCGTTAACTCCCCGGTACGAGCCTTCAAAGGCGTGGGCGGGAATCCTCTCTTTTTTAAAGCAGGAGAAGGCCCCTTTCTTATCGATGCCGACAATAATCGCTACGTCGATTACGTAGGAGCCTGGGGTCCATTAATTCTGGGCCACTGTCAGCAAGACGTTGTTAAAGCGCTTCAACATCAGCTACATCAGGGAATTGGTTTCGGGGCATCAACAGAAGCCGAAGTGAAGATTGCAGACAAGATCTGCGAGATCATGCCTGCTATCGAAAAAGTAAGGCTGGTTACATCAGGAACCGAAGCCACTATGAGCGCGATTCGATTGGCTCGCGGTTACACCGGCAGAGACAAGATCGCTAAATTCGAAGGCTGTTACCACGGCCATGTGGACGGGCTATTGGTAAAGGCCGGCTCCGGCGCTTTAACTCTGGGCGAGCCAGATTCATCGGGCATTCCCAAGGCCTACACCGACCTCACCCACGTTCTACCGTTTAACGACATCGGAGCAGTTGAAAGCTTCTTCGCCGAACACGGTGATGAACTGGCCTGCATAATCGTTGAGCCTGTCGCAGGAAACATGAATTGCGTGCCACCGGTTCCGGGCTTTCTTGAAGCCCTCAGAGAGCAATGCACCAAGCACGGCGCCGTACTAATTTTTGACGAAGTGATGACAGGTTTTCGAACCGCTCTTGGTGGAGTGCAGTCTATATTCAATATCACACCTGACCTTACCACCCTGGGCAAGGTAATCGGTGGCGGCCTACCCGTTGGCGCATTCGGCGGCAAGGCAGAGATCATGGACCGAATAGCTCCCACTGGCCCGGTGTATCAGGCTGGTACTCTGGCAGGAAACCCACTGGCGGTAGCTGCTGGTCTTACCATGTTGGATAAAGTCTCCGAGCCTGGCTTTTACAATAATCTGGAGACCAGACTCGCCGCGATGCTTGCCGGTCTTGAGGAAAGAGCCGCAGCTGCTGGCGTTCCATTTACCACCAATCAGCAAGGCGCCATGTTTGGCTGCTTCTTCACTAAAGAAGAAAAAGTAACTAAGTTCGAACAAGTAATGGCTTGTGACGCAGAGGCGTTCCAGGTTTATTTCCACACCATGTTAGATAACGGAGTTTACCTGGCACCTTCTGCTTATGAAGCAGGGTTTATTTCCAGCGCCCATAGCGACAATGAAATTCAACTAACTCTGGACGCTGCAGAGAAGGCTTTCGCCGCCGTTGCTAATATGTAGGCAGTCATTAGCTTCTTAAGATCAAAATATTTAGTTCCAAGACTTACAGGAAAAACAGAATGTCGAAATACAGTGTATATGGAATGGGTAATGCTCTGGTGGATAAAGAGTTTGAAGTTGATGAACAGTTCTTCACTAACCACAATATCGAGAAGGGATTAATGACTCTGGTTGCCCATGAACAGCAACAGGAATTGTTAAAAGTTCTTAGCGACAAATTCGGCATCAAGAAACGTGCAGGAGGTGGCTCCGCTGCTAATACTCTCTACGCCCTGAGCCAATTCGGTGGTAGTGCCTATTTCTCTTGTAAGGTCGCGAACGACGAGCCAGGTGATTTCTACTTGAGCGAACTCGGCGATCACAATATCGAAACCGACAAGCAGACCCAAGGTGATGAGGGTACTACCGGTAGATGTCTGGTTATGATCAGCCCCGATGCCGAACGCACCATGCACACCTATCTTGGAGTTTCGGAAACAGTTTCCCCGGCGGAAATAGATCACGATGCGGTTCGACAGTCTGAGTACATCTATATAGAAGGCTATCTAGTGACTTCACCAAGTGCCATGGCAGCGATCACCGAACTCAAGCAATACGCCGAGACCCACAACATCAAAACAGCGATGACTTTCTCAGACCCTTCCATGGTGGAGTACTTCAGAGACAATGTAATCGAGGTGCTGGGCAACGGAGTGGACTTATTATTCTGTAACGAAGAAGAAGCCCTGCTCTGGTCCGGCAAAGACAACATCGAAGAAGCTTGTGACATGATGAAGGCAAAGGCTCAGCAATTTGCCATCACTCGCGGCCCAAAAGGCGCCCTGTTATTTGATGGTGAAAACTTTATTACAATAGCTGCACATGATGTTGAGGCTATAGACACTAACGGTGCGGGCGATATGTTCGCCGGGGCCTTTCTCTATGGCCTGACAAACGGGATGGACTTTGAGACAGCGGGCAAGCTAGCCAGCCTGGCATCGGCAAATGTGGTTTCGAGATTTGGCCCGCGTCTAGAGGCCGATATGCATCAGGAAATTCTGAATAAGGTGATTTCTTAAGATTACTGCTTAAGCTAACTGCTCAAAATAGCTTCGTGATATAAGCGCCTAAATAGCCACTGAAGACTGTCGACCACTAGCAGACCAGGACGCGATGTCCTGGCTTCTTGTTTGAAATTAAGGAACCAGGTCGTCGATAAAACTTTTGACGCCATCAAACCAGGAAGTCTTTCTCGGAGATTGCTTGTGAGCATGCTCTTCCTGGATACCCTGAAATTCTTCCAACAATTCTTTCTGACGCTTGGTGAGATGCACCGGCGTCTCGATAACAACACGGCATAGAAGATCACCGTTGCCACCGCCTCGAATCGGGGTGACGCCCTTATTGCGCAATCGAAACATTTTTCCGGTTTGAGTCTCTGCAGGAATCTTCAGCTTAACCCGGCCATCCAACGTGGGTACTTCCAATTCACCACCAAGAGCCGCATCAACAATACTGATAGGCATCTCGCAATGAAGGTCTCTGCCATTTCTTTCGAATATCTTATGAGGTCGTATGGACATCTCAACATAGAGATCGCCTGACGGACCGCCGTGCACTCCAGCCTGACCCTCGCCAGTAAGGCGAATTCGATCACCGTTATCTACACCCGCCGGAACTTTAACCGACAGCGTCTTCTCTTCC
>Ga0209252_1000768_pt1 | contig 23467 bp, 26 predicted proteins | sample SaaInlV_135m_DNA_3_FD_184673 | JGI IMG/M metagenome (GOLD analysis project Ga0209252, IMG submission 184673) | Marine microbial communities from expanding oxygen minimum zones in the Saanich Inlet - Saanich Inlet SI074_LV_100m_DNA (SPAdes) (version 2) | ecosystem: Environmental > Aquatic >... | reverse complement strand
TAACAAACCTAATCAAAAACCTAACAATAACAAACCTAATCAAAAACCTAACAATAACAAACCTAATCAAAAACCTAACAATAACAAACCTAATCAAAAACCTAACAATAACAAACCTAATCAAAAATCAAAGAAACATAATTAGTTCCCCGATTTTGATAAATGAAGATGTACGATCTTCCATGTTGGCTTTCTAATTAATACAAATGTAGCCCTACCTGGAATTGTGATATGTTCTCCTGTGAATGCTTTATTGTCTACTAGCATTCCTTTTTGTATTAATTCAAGTGCAACTATTGCAGTATCTCCAAAAATGTTAACTTTCACATTATTAATTATGTAATCATAATCTGAAATACTAATGAATCTTAATTCTTCTAACGCTACCGTTGTCGAAAAATCTTTTAGATCATATGGTGGTACATCGCTAAAACTTGAAAAAGATGAATCATTAATTTGAATATCTTTTAAAATTTCTAATTTTTTTGATTTCCCAATTTCAAAAAATGATTCTACAATTTTTATAATTTCTTCTTGTTCAGACACGTTACATCATTTCTAAAAAGGAAGCCTTATTAGTCGATCGCCTGATTTTGATTCATTGCAACAACACACAACAATTAGCACTTTTGGTATCTCATTGTTAGTTGATCTGCTGGTGTAATCTTACAGCCAATTTACCGATTTAAATTAGGATTATGATTGATAATAATAAAATGGAAAATATGATCGGCGCAACTGCGCTAATGAAATCATTGGAAAAAGAAGGAGTAAAGGAAGTCTTCGGTCTACCGGGAGGTGCGAACCTTCCAATGTATGATGAATTGGGAAAAAGTAACATTCGTCATATCTTAGTAAGACATGAGCAATCCGCCGCACATATGGCTGATGGTTTTGGTAGAGTAAGTAGAAAACCTGGTGTATGTTTTGCAACTTCTGGACCTGGTGCAACTAATTTGTTAACTGGAATTGCAACTGCACAAGCAGATTCTGCACCAATGGTTGCAGTAACTGGTCAAGTTCCTGTAGCAATGATTGGAAAAGATGCATTTCAGGAAAGTGATATAATCGGCATGGCTAATCCAGCATTAAAATATTCTTATCAACCAAGAACTCCTGAAGAAATTCCAACAATGGTTAAACAAGGATTTTACATTGCAGAAACTGGAAGACCTGGTCCTGTACTATTAGATATTCCTAAAGATGTTCAACAAAATGAAGGTAAGTTTACTTTTCCTGATGAGGTAAGAGTTCCTGGTTATCATCCTTGGGCTGATCCTGATATTACAAATACGGCACGTGCAGTTGAATTATTGTTATCTGCACAAAAACCAATAATCCTTGCCGGAGGGGGTGTAATTATTTCATCTGCATTTGCAGAATTACAGTCAATAGCTGAACTATTAATGATTCCTGTAGTAACTACCTTCAAAGGTAAAGGCGCATTTCCTGAAAATCATCCTTTATCATTAGGTCCAATTGGAATGCATGGTCACGCTGAAGCCAATAAATTAATGACTGAAGCTGATTGTGTTTTAGCGATTGGAACTAGATTTTCAGATCGTTCTGTTGGTACGTTTGCAGAGTTTGAAAAGAACTTAAAAATTATTCACATGGATGTTGATCCTGCAGAAATCGGAAAGAATCAAACAACTTCTGTAGCTGTAGTGGGAGATGTACGTGCTTCGTTACGTATATTTGGAAAAATGTTGATGGATAAAGCTGTACGTACATCAGATGATAATCCTTGGTTAAAACATGTAAAAGAAGTTAAACAATACTGGCGTGAAAATTTGAAAATACATCCTGGCGAAATGGGGGCTGCTAAAATTCTTAGAAAATTAAGAGAATTACTTCCAAACGAATCTATTGTAACTACTGAAGTAGGTCAACATCAAATGTGGGCCTCATTATTTTTTGATGCAATACATCCTGGAACTTTCTTTAGCTCAACTGGTTTGGGTACCATGGGTTGGGGCTTTCCTGCAGCAATTGGTGCAAAGACTGCACGTCCTGATGTTCCTGTAGTTGACATTGCAGGTGATGGTAGCTTTAACATGACTGAGAATTCACTTGCAACTGCTGTATTGGAGGACTTACCTGTAATTGTATTTTTGATAAATAACTATTCTTTAGGAATGGTTGCACAATGGCAACGAACATTCTATGACCGCCGCATGGTTGGTGTTGATCTAAAAAAATGTCCTGATTATGTTAAATTAGCTGAATCATACGGTGCACAAGGATTACGTGCACAATCAATGGATGAACTTGATAGTGCAATTAAAACTGCATTGAAAAGTGATGTTGCAACTGTAATTGACATACCGATAGATCCTGAAGAAGATGTATTGCCATTTGTTGCACCTGGAACTGGATTAAAGGATATGATCTTACCATCATAATGTGATAGAAATGGTTTGGGCAATTTTATCAATCAAAGTGGAAAATAAACCTGGAATTTTGTTTAAGGTTACACATCTTTTTAGATCACGTAATTTTAACATCGATAGTATTTCGGTAGGTGTTACTGAAGATAAAAAATATTCTCGAATGACTATTACCACTATTGGTGGTGAGAAACAAATCACACAAATTGTCAAACAACTTGACAAAATGATTGACACAATTGAGGTTCATAGGTTAGATGTGAATAACTCTGTGTATAGAGAGTTGGTAATGTTTAAGATTAAAGTAAACAAACCAGAAGATAGTATGGAAATTAACAAATTAGCCAGTGCATACTCTGCAAAAATACATGATGCCAAAAAGGAGTCAATTATTGTAGAAATGACTGCAACCCCTCATCAAATTAGTGCCTTTGAAGAATTGGCAAAGAAATTTGGATTAAAAGAAATGGCACGAACTGGTATAACTGCATTAGAGCGTGAAGAGCATGAACATTAGAATATTTGATACCACCTTACGTGATGGAGAACAATCCCCCGGTGTTTCATTATCTCCCGAAAAAAAATTAAACATTGCAAAAAAACTTGACGAATTAGGTGTTGATGCAATTGAAACTGGTTTTCCGGTTATTTCTGAAGGTGAAAAAGAAGGTGTAAAATTAATTGTTGCAGAAGGACTTAACGCCGAATTATGTGGATTAGCTAGAACAAACAAAAAAGATATTGATGCTGCTGTAGACTGCGGTTTAAATTACATACATACATTCATTGCAACTTCTGATATTCATTTAGAGTATAAATTAAAAATGACTCGTGATGAAGCTTTGCAAAAAGCTATTGAAGCTGTAGAGTATGGAAAATCTAGAGGTTTACAAGTAGAATTTTCTGCAGAAGATGCAACTCGAACTGATAGGGAATTTTTGAAAAAAGTTTTTGGATCTGTTGCTAATGCTGGTGCTGATAGAATTGATATTCCTGATACTGTAGGTTATTCAACTCCTCAATACATTGGTGAAATCACCAAGGATGCAATTGAAGTTTCAAAATTGCCAATTAGTGTACATTGTCACAATGACTTTGGTTTAGCAGTAGCAAATGCAATTTCTGGTGTACAATCTGGTGCCTCATGTGCTCATGTCACAATTAATGGAATTGGTGAACGTGCAGGAAATGCATCTCTAGAAGAATTTGTTATGGCATTGACTAGTTTACAATTTGAGAAAAAATGGAATACAAATATCAACACAAAATTAATTTATGAAACTTCTAGATATATCTCAAAATTAGCAGGAATGTCTGTGCAACCAAATAAAGCAATAGTTGGTGAAAATGCATTTGGTCATGAATCTGGCATTCATACTCACGGCGTTTTGAATAATCCTTTGACTTACGAGCCAATTAGTCCTGAAATTGTAGGACGAACGCGTTGGTTACAGGTAGGAAAACATGCTGGAATCCACGGTATGAATGCAATGCTCAAAGAGTATGGTGTTGAACCAAATGAAAAACAAACAAAGCAAATTTTAGAGAAGGTAAAGGTATTGGGTGACCAAGGAAAACAAGTCACAGAAGTTGAATTGTTATCTATGGCAAATGAAGTGATTGGTAATAATAAATTAAAACGAATTGTTCAATTAACAGGGTTTTCTGTATCGACAGGTGTTGGAATAATGCCTTACGCATTTGTAAAATTAAATATTGATGGACAAGAATTTTCTGCAACTGACTTTGGTGTAGGTCCTGTCGATGCCGCATTAAATGCAATACAGAAAATTACAAGTCAGATAACTGATGAAGTAAGATTAAAGGAATACAAATTAGATTCTATTTCTGGCGGCGCTAATGCATTGTGTGAGGTAACAGTAAAAGTTGAAGATGCACGTGGTAGTATTATCTCATCTAAATCTGTGGGTGAAGATATTGTCACAACCAGTGTACAAGCTATGGTTGACGGAATTAATCGTATAATGTTAAAAAATATTCTAAAGGAAAAGAAGATTTAATCATTACAACATTTTAGGTGATTGTGTATGTATAACATTTCTTTAATAACCGGTGATGGAATTGGTCCTGAATTGTCTGAATCTGTAAATACAATTTTAGATACAATTCATGATAAATTAAATGTCAAATTTGACATTAAAACTCTTGTAGCTGGTGATACTGCACTTAAAAAAACTGGTAATGCATTACCTGATGATGTTTTTGAATCGATCAAATCATCTGATGCATGTTTGAAAGCTCCTGTTGGAGAAAGTGCTAAAGATGTAATTGTTGAATTAAGACAAAAGTTAGATTTGTATGCAAATATTCGTCCTGCAAAATCATATCCAAACACGCCTGCTTTAAGAAATGATATTGATCTTGTAATTGTACGTGAAAACACTGAAGATCTTTATACTGGTCAAGAGTTTCAGATAGATGATACTGCTGTAGCATTAAGAATAATTAGTGAAAAAGCATCAAAAAGAATTGCAAAACATGCATTTGAAACCGCAATGGATAGAAATCAACAAAAACGCGTAACATGTGTTCACAAATCAAACGTTATGAAATTAACTGATGGTATTTTTTCTAAAAGTTGTGAGGATATATCCAAGGACTATCCTGATGTTCGTTTTGATCAAATGTATGTGGATGCATGTGCAATGAACTTGATTCGAGCTCCTCATGAATTTGATGTAATTGTGACTACAAACTTGTTTGGTGATATTTTATCTGATGAATCGTCTCAAGTTGTAGGTGGATTAGGTATGGCACCTGCTGCAAATTTAGGTGATAATTTTGGTTTATTTGAGCCCGTTCATGGAGCTGCTTTTGACATTGCTGGTAAACAAATTGCTAATCCTACTTCATTCATACTATCTACAAAAATGATGTTGGATTGGTTGGGCTCAAAAAATAATGATTCTGATTGTATTTCTGCTGGCAAAAAACTTGAGGATGTAGTATTAGATTTGATAAAATCTGGCATTACCACTAAAGATATTGGTGGAGAAAATTCCACACAGGAATTCACTAGTGAAATTACCAGTCGATTATAGTACTGTTAATTTTTTCTTCTAGTTTCCCAACCTTTTACTGATGCATAGCTTCGTTTTAGTGCTGCGAGATCGTGACCTATCCATCCCAATATTGCGGCTCTACTACGTTCTTCAGTTGTCATTCTAATTGTTCAAAATACAATTAAATCTGATATCTAACACTGTCACCAATGTTTGTTTTTTTTATCTAATTTTTTACAATAAAATTTATGGTTTGAGCCTATCTGGATCTCTTGGATACAAAACTACCTCTCGAACATTGTCAATTCCAATTAAAACTGTCATCAATCTATCTAGTCCCATGCCCCAACCTGAATGTGGCGGCATACCCCATCCAAATGTTTTCAGATGTTCTTCAAAGCTTGTAGGATCTAGATCTTGTTCTTTTAATCTGGATTTTAGCTGTTCTGGATCATGTAATCTTCGTCCTCCAGATGAAAGTTCAAGATATCCATATTGTAAGTCAAATGAACGTGAAAGTGTAGAATCATCATCTTTTTCATGAATGTAAAATGGTTTTAGCTTCATAGGCCAGTCTGTCAAAAAGAAAAATCCTGGATGTTTTTGTCCTAAACTACGGAGATGTGAATCTTGTAAATCATCTCCAAATTCTATCTTGATATCCATGCTGCCCAATTCTTCTAATGCCTGTGTGTATGTCACTCTCTCAAAAGGTGAAGATGGAACTTTAATTTCATATCCGATCTCTTGTTGTTCTGTTTTACAATTTTCAGATGTATTTTTGAAAACATCCACTATGATGGATTCTAAGACGTCCATCACGTCTGTATAATCCATCATTGCAGCTTCAATGTCAACACTAGTAAATTCACTCAGATGTCTTCCTGTGTGTGATTTTTCTGCTCTATAAAATGATGAAATCTCAAATACTCTTTCTAATCCAATTGTCATTTGTTCTTTATACAATTGTGGACTTTGAGCCAAGTATGCTTGTTGCCCAAAATAATCAAGGCTGAACAAATCAGCTCCTCCTTCACTTGCACTGCCTATAATTTTCGGGGTATTAATCTCGATGAATTTTCTTTTAATGAGTGTCTCTCTAATTGATGCTAAAACTTTACTTCTTAGTTTGAAAATTGATGCTGTTTTTTGGTTTCTCATATCCAGAGCTCTTGAATTTAATCTATTATCGATGTCACTCTCTAATCTTCCAATTGGATCTATTGGGAGTGGATATTCTGCTTTTGCAAGAACTTGAATCTCTGTTGCAGAAACTTCAAAATCAAAATCCTTTGCTTTGCTAGCTTGTATTTTTCCTAATATTCTTACAACACTTTGTCTGTTTAACCCTTCTAGCAAACTCATTGAATCTCCTTTGACTATAACCTGACACATTCCTGTAACATCTCTTACAGTCAAAAATGCCATTTTCCCAAGCTTTCGAAGATCTACTACCCATCCTCCAAAGATAACATCTTTTCCTTCCATGGATGAATTTAGATCTTCAATGAGATGTGTTCTTGAAATCTCCATGTAATGATGAAAATACACACAAGTAAAAACTTAATCTAACCTCTCCTAACTAAAAATATGAGTTTTATCGCAATCAAAAACTTGACTACTCGTTATAATACCTCAAAAGGATTAGTTCATGCATTAGAGGATGTTACATTTTCAATAGATAAAGGGGAATCAATTGGAATTGCAGGTGAAAGTGCATGTGGTAAAAGTACACTTGGTTTGTCAATTATTCAAATGATTTCAAATGGAAAAATTTATTCTGGAAAAATTGAATTTGATGGAAAATCTTTACTTGATGTGCCATCTGATGAGTTTGATAAAACTATACGTTGGAAAGAAATTTCTATGATTTTCCAAGGTGCGATGAATTCTCTTGATCCAGTTTTTTCAATACAACAACAATTTGAGGAAATTCTAAAACAACATAATTTTGAAGGCGATTCGAAACAATCCATAATTCAATCTTTGAACTCTGTTAATCTGACTGAATCTGTATTGAAGAAATTTCCTCATGAATTAAGTGGAGGTATGAAACAACGAGTTGTTATTGCTATGGCATTAATTTTAAAACCAAAGTTTGTGATTGCGGATGAGCCCACTACTGCACTGGATGTTCTAATACAAGCTCAAATTGTTAATCTCTTTAAAAAATTAAAAAAAGAGGGTCAATCATTTATGATAATATCTCATGATTTAGCAGTTTTATCGGAGGTTGCTGAAAAAATTGGAATTATGTATGGGGGACAAATGATTGAGTTTGGAACTTCAGAACAAATTTTTCTTGAACCAAAGCATCCCTATACAAAAGGACTGTTGGAATCTATCCCTGTCTTATCAAAAAACACAAAACCAAAATTTATTCCAGGAATCCCCCCAAATTTGATAAATCCTTCTGATGGTTGTAAGTTCTATGATCGATGCCCTGAAGCAATGGACAAATGTAAAAAAGATCCTCCAAAAATTAAAACTAACACTGGTTATGTTTCATGTTGGCTTTATGAATAGATTAAACTGAAAGAATAAAGTTACAAAATTTATTTCTATATTTGTAAGATTTTACTCAAATTTTGGTGAAACAATTTTTGTATGTATTTGGATTTGTTTTAAGTTGTATTTCCATAATCCATTTTGAGAATTTATGTACTTTTGTCATGTGTTCTGTAATATCGTCACATTCTGTTTTACAGCTTTTACACAGGTACTTTACCATATTTTTTTTTAATTATCACTAGTATAGAAACCGATCTATTTCAAATGATTAATTTTACGTATAAAATACTTGATTCAAGCGTAAATAAGCCAATTTTGAACTAAACCGTCAGCAGGCCATACATGAGCTTAGGCATGCATGGTCTTACAGCCAACAATTATGACTCTTTTTGATTAAATTTGATTGTTTCATTAATTGATATAGTGGTGTTAATTGACAAAAACTAAGATGGAAACAGGAACCGTAAAATGGTTTAACCAAACAAAAGGCTTCGGTTTTATCGAACGCGAAAATGAAGACAAAGACTTGTTTGTCCATATGACAGAAGTCGAAGGTCGAATTAATGACGGCGATAAAGTTGAGTTTGAGATTGGTGAATCAGAAAAAGGCCCAGCCGCAAAATCAGTGAAAAAAGTAGACTAAGATTAGTAATTTTAATTAATTTTCTTAACAATCTATTATCGAGTAACTACTATATTTTTTTTTAATTTTTATAAAATATTATGAATAGCGTTTAACAATTGGAAGACACGAGTCTATAATTCTGAGCATTTCTGAACGGATAACTTTTTTGTCAATTGTAATCCAAATTCTTTTTGAAGAAATTGCAAATGCAATTGTTTGAACTTCTGTTCTTTCTTCCCAGACAAATTCTGTATCTCCTAATTGATCGTCAAATTGTTCTTCTAGTTCTGTTTTAATTGCAATTTGAGCAAATTGGTATTGTGTCTTTTTTTGGTCTAATAATGGATCTAAATCCTCTCTTCTATAGTATGACAGAAGTTGGCCTGTTTTACTAATCACCCCGATAAATCTGATATATGGGCTGATTTTTGAGATTAAATCTGCTATTTCATAGTCTTCATTTTCGGTCATCATCTAATTGCCAATTTTCGAATATTTTAATGATTAATTAAATTCCATTTTTTTATATACGGTTGTAAATTTTGTAATCTATTGGATCTTTGGGACTTTATTCCATTCTTTTCCTCAGAAGTTGGATATCTCGGACTTGCGTTAGTTAGTTTTTTTGGTTCTTTAATTCCTTTTGTACCAATTCCATCTTTTATCCTATTAGTTACCATGTCTGTTGGTGATCAGTTTGATCTACATATCCTTGCAATAATTGCCGCAGTTACTGCTACTGTTGCAAAACAAATAATTTTTGTAATTAGTTATGGTGGAAGAAAAATTATGTCTGAAAAAACAAAACAACGTATGTTGCCATTTCAAAGATTGGTTAAAAAATATGGTGCTGCAGCTGCGTTTGTTGCTGCTGCCACGCCAATTCCAGATGACATCATATATGTTCCACTAGGATTGGCAAAATACAATCCATTAAGATTTTTTATTGCAACCTTAACAGGAAAACTTGTTTTATGTTATGCAATTGTTATACTGGCTCATTACTTAAGCGGTCCTGTAGTTGACCCAATCTTTGAAATGTTTGGAATTACAGAGCCAGAAGATTTGGATGATCCTACTCCGATAATTATCGGTATTGTCATTTTTGGTGCTGTAATGACTGCTGTTGTTGTATTGATGTTAAGAATGGATTGGAGTCGTATACTTGGACGTTTTCTTCCTTGGACTCTAGAAGATGACGATAAAGATCAAAAATAATCTTTTGGCATAATACTAAAATTCCATTTTTTATCAGTCGCTTTCGTAATTCCAATTCTGGGTGATTTTTTAATTTTTTTTGGAATGATTCCTTCACTTATGTAAATTGAAGACTTTTTTGTTAAATTCAGATTATTTTCTTTCATTGAAATATTCATAGCCATTGTTATTTTTCCGGGTCCGTTTGCAATTTTGTTAATATCTTTCATACCTCTATTCTTAATCATGATTTTAATTCCGTCTTGTGGATAAATTCCTCGAATTAGAACTGCACCGGCATTTTGTTTTTTACTTTTTGCAACCACATTTAGCATAAAGTACATTCCATAAGTAAAGTAGACATAAGATATTCCAACCGGTCCAAACATGATTTGATTTCTATTTGTCAAATTTGTTGCTGCATGACTGGCAGGATCATCTCTTCCTCTATAGGCTTCAGTTTCAGTAATTATACCTGTTAATTTTAGATTTTTTATTTTCCTTGTTAATTTTTTTCCAATCAATTGTTTTGCTACTGTTACAGTCTCTCGTTCATAGAATTCTTTTTTTAAAATCATCTTTTTTTAACTACTGTGAGGACATCCTCATCAATTAAAACATGATTTAGGCTGACTCTTTGTCCTCCAAATTTCACACTTTTGCCCCATACTAATCCAAATCTAAAATCTTTTTTCATATTTCGATGTAATTTGTTACAAACATCTGCAACCGTGTTTCCTTTTCTCACGATTAGTGGTTCCTTAAAATCTGTCTCTCCGCCCTTTGGTCTAAGATATACCCGAATGAACTGTAATTCATTGTAAATTCTTTCTTTTAATTGATTGATATTTTTATTCGAATCAGCTGAAGTTGGAATAAAATCTGTTTTTAATTTTTTTGATACATCTTTTAGAAATTTTTCATCAACCAGATCAATTTTATTTAAAATAGTAATTCCTTTTGCATATGTCTTATTTCCATTTATGAAATCAATAAGCTGCTCTGATTCAATATCTTCTTTGATAACCACTCTTGCACTAGTATATCCATAAATGTTCAAAATTTCTTTCAATAATTTCTCTGACATTTTTTTCAATTTTTTTTGCTGAGCAACTGCAATTCCTCCTGTTGTTGATTTTTCAATTACAATATCTGGGGGCGTTTGATTTAATCTGATTCCAATGTTTCCTAATTCATTGATTAACACATCTTCATGATATGGTTGAAAAACATCCAGTACCAATAAGACTATGTCTGCACTTCTAGCAACTGAAAGAATTCTCTTTCCTAACCCTTTTCCAGTTGATGCTCCTTTAATGATTCCTGGTAAATCTAAAACTTGAATTCTGGCTCCTCTATAATTCATCACTCCTGGCACTACTGTTAATGTGGTGAATTGATATGCGCCTATTGCTGATTTTGAGCCTGTTAACCTATTCAACAACGTGGATTTACCTACACTGGGCAATCCAATAAAAACTACTGTAGCATCTCCCGTCCGCTTTACATCAAACCCATCTTGTTTTTTGGCACTCTTTTTGACCTGTTCGGTTTCTTGTTCTCTTTTTAGTTTAGCAATTTTTGCTTTTAGTAATCCGATATGATGTTCTGTCGCTTTATTATTTTGTGTTCTAAGTATTTCATCTTGTATAGCTTTAATTTTTTCTGGAATTCCCATTAGTATTCAATTTCTTTACAAATTAACTCAATATCAAAGGTTTCTAACGCTTTACTCATTAATGGTATCTAAAATGAAAGATCATTGAAGAAAAAAGTTCTTGCAGTAGATATTGATGGAACCGTTACGCTAAATGGATTTGGAACAATTCATCTAAAGGCTCTAGAAAAACTAAGAAATTTAAAAAATGATGGGCATCATGTAATTTTTGTTACAGGTCGTTCTTCAGTAGAAGCATACATTCTTTCAATATTTGGTGGCTTAACATTGCTTGGTGTAGGTGAAAATGGAGGTTGTATAACTCATGGAGAAATAATGACTCATAAGTTACTTGGAAATAAAGAGGAATGCCAAAATGCTTTTTCATATCTAAAAGAAACACTCAATGAAACAATTTTAGAAAAACCTGTATTTCCTAGACTCACTGAAGTTGTTTTAGATAGAACTTTTGATATAAAAAATGCCCAAAAATTATTAGATGAAAAAGGGTTCAATGTTGGATTATTTGACAGCGGTTATGCGTATCATATCAATTCTTGTGGTATTGACAAAGGTTCGGGGTTAATCAAAGCACTTGAGATGTTAAATGCAGATCTTGAAGATACAATTGCCTTGGGTGACAGTGAAACTGATGTTCCATTATTTAGAACTGTAAAAAACAATATAGCAGTAAATAATTCAATTCCAGAATTAAAAGAAATTGCCAAAATTGTAACTACAAAAAATTCAGGTGAAGGTCTATTGGAAGGCTTAGATATGATATCGTCTGAATTCTAATTGTAATGGTCTTTCTCAAATTACTTGAAAATATAAGAAATAAAACTACTGAAATATTAGATGCTAAAAATTATGGCCCTGTTAAATTTTCAGTAGAATCTGCAAAGCCTGGATTTGGAGATATTACATGTAATGTTCCATTTCTACTCTCAAAACAACTCAAAAAAAGTCCCCAGGAAATATCTGCTGAACTATCAAAGATGTATAATTTTGATGATATGCCACAAATCAAAAATGTTGAATCACATGCTAGTGGTTATCTGAACTTTAGCATTGATTATACAAAATTCAATGACCTTGTCATTAGTTTGTCTCTTCAAGAAAATTATGGTGCGCTTGAATTTGGAAATAATGAAAAAATTGTTGTGGAACATACTTCGGTAAATCCAAACAAAGCCTTGCATGTTGGTCATATAAGAAATATAATTTTAGGAGATGTTGTATCCAAAATATTAAAAAAAGCAAACTATGATGTCCGGGTACTGAATTATGTGGATGATTCTGGTCTTCAGGTTGCAGATATTATAGTTGGTTTTACAGAACTTGGTTTTTCACAAGAATCTCCTAATAATGAAAAATTTGATCATTATTGTGGGGATACAGTATATGTAAAAACTACTGAAAAATATGAAACTGATAAAGAATTAGAAAAAAAACGACATGAAATTCTAAAACAAATTGAAGATAGTTCTAGTGAAATTTCAAAAATTGCACAGACTATAACTAGAAAAGTATTGAACGAACAATTGAAAACGGTTTGGAATTTAGGGGTTTTCTATGATTGTCTAAATTTTGAATCACAAATAATACATTCAAAATTATGGGAACAAATTTTTGAAAAACTCAAGACTGATAATCAAATTACATATGAAGATACAGGGGATAATGCAGGTTGTTGGGTAATTCCTGCTGCTGGTGAGGATGATAAAATTTTGGTAAGAAGCAATGGGGTTGCAACATATATTGCAAAAGATATTCCGTATGCTGCTTGGAAGCTTGGATTGATTGATGATCCGTTTTCTTACAAAATTCACTCTACACAAAAAAATTCCCAAAAACTTTATGAAACAACATTAGATGGTGATAATAAATTAAATTTTTCTGGAAGTAAGGTAATTACTGTTATTGATAATAGACAAATTCGTTTACAAAAAATAGTATCTGGATTGATGACAAAATTCAAAGAAGAAGGTGCATATACACATCTGGGCTACGAATCTGTTACTTTGAGTGCTGATACTGTAAAATCATTAGGTCTATCTACTGATGGTGAATCTATGCAAATGTCTGGACGAAAAGGATTGTATGTAAATGCAGATACTGTGCTTGAAATTCTTACAAAACGTGTTTATGATGAATCTAAAAGTAGAAATGAAACTTTATCTGAATCCGAACTCCAAAATATTGCCAACATTGTTGCAGTTGGAACCATTCGCTATGAAATGATAAAGCCTGATCTGGACAAAATTATTACATTTGATTTAAAAAATTCACTTCGTTTAGAAGGTGATACTTGTAGTTATATTCAATATTCATATGCACGTGCATCTAGAATTCTTGAAAAAACAGACATAAAGCCAAATTTTGATTCGGGGTCTGAATTGTTATCGTCTGAATATGAAACAAATCTAATTAAAAAAATTGCAATGTTTGACGTTCACGTAAATGATTCTGTTAATAATTTATCGCCTAAAGTAATTGCAAAATATTCGTATGAATTGGCAGTTACTTTCTCATCATTTTATGAACATGTAAAGGTCTTAGCATCTGAAACCCCTGAATTACTAAATGCAAGATTATGTCTTATCGTATCATTTCAAAAAACTCTAAAAGCATCATTGGATTTGCTTGGAATTGATGCTCCTGAACGAATGTAGTTAATTTTTTTTTTCAGAACTTTTGTATCTCTTTAAAAGAAATGCATGTTGGACTGAATACTTGTTATCTTTTGCATCTTGTTTTAATAATTCGGCATCATTCAACATAATGCCTTGTGCAGCTAAAAATGCATCATCCTCTCTACCTAATTCTTTAAACGCTTTTGATTTTTCAATTGCGGCTCTAGTAAATTCTGGCATAATTTGTTGAACTGTATCGTAATATGGAATTGAATCTTGATATCTTCTCAAATAACTTAGGGTTACTGCCATATTCATCAATGCATCGACATTTGTTTTATCTAATTCCAGCGCTAAGTCATATAGTGTTAATGCATCTTCATGTTTTCCTGTCTTGTTAAGTGCGATACCCTTTGTAACCAATGCATCGACATCTTTATCATTTTTTGATAACCGAATATCACAACATTCTAAAACTTGCTCATGTAATTCTAATTTTTCTAATGCACGCATTTTATTTTTTACGGCATGTTCTTCATTTAGATCCTTTTCTAAAATTTTATCACAACATTTTACGGTGTCTTCATATGCTCCTACAATGTAATACGCTGTGCCTAGATTTTGTAATGCAATAGGGTCGTTTGGGTCTTTTTCTAGTATTTTTTGGCAAAATTCTATTGCCGCATCAAATTTCTTGGCTGCGAATAGCTTTTTTAATTCTGTAACTGTGTCTATCGTTGGAATGTCCTTCATTTCTACTCTATATTCGACTCTTGAATTTTTATACTATATTCTTTGATAAATTGTATGGATACTCGAATTAACATCGCTGTGATAATTGGTGTTGTATTTGTTTTAGCCTTTGCTGTAACTCTAACTCAATACGAGAATCAAGCCAAATCCCAAGATGAAGAATTTGAAATAAGTGAAGAATTAATCACTCATTGGATAGAAAAATACGATCCATCCGAAAACACAATCTCGGTTACTGGTAGTGCAACTGTATCATCTGAACCTGATACATTAATTGTAGTTCTTGGGGTGGAATCTGAAGCAAAAACTGCCAATGAATCTTTATCTAAAAATTCTAATTCATTAAACTCTGTTATCTCATCGTTAACTAACTCTGGAATATCTAAAGATGATATTCAAACGTCAAATTTTAGAATCAATCCGTTATATGATAGTATAAAAGATTCAAATGGAAATTATCAACAAATTCTCATTGGTTATCGTGTCTCAAACATCTTATCTATACAAACCGATAAGATTGATTCAGCTGGAAACATTATTGATGTAGCAGTATCATCTGGTGCAAACCGTGTTGATAATGTTTCTTTTCAATTGTCTGATGATAAATCTCAAAAAATTAGTGATAGCCTAATTGCTAATGCAATAACTGATGCCACACAAAAAGCAAAAAAAGCACTGGTTCCATTGAAGCAACAAATTGTTGGAGTAAAATCTGTAATTATACATGATAATGTAATGCCATACTTTGATAGTCCCATGAGATCCTCCTTCGATGGAATGGTGATGGAATCTTCAATGAAATCTGCACCAATAATGTCTGGTGATGAAGAAATTAGAACTAATGTAAGTGTAATTTTCTATATTGCCTCAGAGTAATTATAGTCCCTGACCTTCAATTTTTGTCAATGTTAATGTAGAACGAATTTTTCCAATTTTACGAATTTTACCTGTAATGGTTTCTCGAATTTTTTCAATTGACTCTGATGATATTTCTGCAATAATATCATATGCACCAAATGTACCCTGAACTTTTTTGATATCTGAAAATGTTTTTAGCTCTGAAATAATTTGTTCTTCTGAACCTAATTCACAGTTAATCAAAATGAACGCTTTACTCATGGTATCAATTCATTCTCATTGCAGTTAAATTTTTTTTCCTAAATCTAATATACCACATGATCTTCTGTCCTAACTTACAATGTATGAAAATCTATGGCTAATTCCTTTGGGGTTTGTAGCTGGAGTATTAGGCTCTATTGTTGGGCTTGGTGGTGGAATCATTGCTGTGCCTGTAATGACTTTTGCTGGATTTCCTCCTTCACTTGCTGCAAGTAACAGTCTTTTTGCAGCTTTTAGTAATTCTGTAGCATCTACTGTATCCTATGCACGGCAAAAACGTGTTGAATTTGGAATTGGAATAAAACTTGGGTTAATGTGTATTCCCGGAACTGTTTTGGGTGCACTTGTATCTGATGTAATGACTCCTGTATCATTTCAGATTTTATTTGCACTTGTATTGATTGCTTCTGCTGTGTACATTTTTGTAAAACGTGCAGTAGATGAAAAACCATACAATCAAACTGTCTTGATGATGGTAATTTCTGCAGGTGCAAGTCTCTTCGCAGGTATGATCTCTAGCTTGTTTGGAATAGGTGGTGGAATTATTTTTGTTCCTTTAATGGTTATTGGAATAGGCATTCCTATGAGAAAGGCTGCTCCTACGGCGCAGCTTGTCTTGATGTTTGCATCTCTTAGTGGTCTTTTAGTACATTCTGCATTAGGACATCCAGATTATTTACAAGCATTTTTGTTAGCAATTGGTGCATTTGGTGGAGGTTTACTTGGTGCTAGATTGTCATTAGAAATTAAAGAAAGAAAATTAAAAATTCTTGTAACTATAGTTCTTTTAGTCGCTGCAGTAAAATTGGTTATCGATTCGATGGAGGCTCTTTTTTAATCCTGTAAAGATTTTTTTTTGATGTCAAAACTAATTCCCCACCTTCAAAGGTTGCCTCAAAATCTACACTAATCAAACCATATTCTTCATCAATGTCTCTTTTGTCTGAAATTGTAAATTTAAGTCGTATAACTTGGTCTGTGTAAACTGGTCTTACGAATCTGGTTTGTCTATTTTTCCATTCTTCATCTCCATCTATTCCATATAGCACAATATAATTTCCATAAATTTGTCTTAATCTTGTAAATTCTCCTTCCATTCGTGAAATAATTGCTCTTCCTGAAATCACTCTATCCTCATCTTTTCCAGAGTCTATCTCAAACATTGCATTTTTTATTCTTGAAAATCCAAGGTATTCGTCTAATTCTTTTTTTGAAATACTTGTTGTCGAAACAAATTCGTTTCCTACTTTTAATGATTTGAATTTTTCCATTTTTTTTATCTTGATTCATCAGGACAGAAAATTACTTCTGCACTAGATTTTGAATCGTCAGATATCAAATAATTCACGGCATCTGTAATTCTGGCATTGTTTGGTTCTTTACCGTCTACTGTTCCTGCTAATACTAGGAATACTCTGACATTTGATTTCAATACATCACTTAGTTCTTGGTTTACCGTTGTTGCAAATGGTCTTAGAGCGCCTCTGAATACCTCTACTTTTGCTCTTTCTCCGCCCCCTATCTTTTTACCATGTGGTAGGTCTGGACCAATTATTATGATACGTCCTTTTGCATCTTTGAAAAGTCTTGGATCATCTGAGCCATTAGGAACAAAAATACTCATTGCGTTTTGACTTACAGTAGCTGGAATGTTGATGAATTTCTCTGTCAATTCATCCCATTCGCTTCTAGATAATTCTGTTAATTTTGAAATTAGTGGAACTTTACCTGTTATGTGGATAAATATTTCAATATCTCCTTTTGATTTTGCAGTGTTGAACCATCTTGTAATTTCTTCATTATTTGAAAAATTAATTACATGTGAATGGAATTTATTTGATATTGAATCTTGAATTATTTTTGGGCATTTGTCTGAAATGAAACAAATTGCTTGACCTCCATTAGATTGAACATTTGTTGCAATCTCTTCAGCTTTCTTTGCATCTTCTTCATCTGTTACATCAATTGTCAATACTGCAATTTTTGATGAATAATCATATTGTTTTACAGTTTCTGGTACTGATGTGATATGTGATCTTACTGGATAGAAAACCCTGTCTCCTGGAATAATTTTTCCATTTAGAATTTTTGCTTGATCATCATCTGATAGTGTTAAAACTGTGGTTGCAACTTGATCTTGTGATAGGAATTGTTGATCTGCAATCATTGTTGAGGTATTTTTCTGAATTTTTTCTGCAATACTTTGAACTTTGTTTAGTAAATTTGTTAGTGTACCTTCTTGTTTTCCTAATTTTTCTGCAGCTGCTTTAATTCCACTCTTAATTGTATTGTCGTCTTCTCCAAGCAATCCTAACAATTCATTGTTTGCAGCCTCTACTTCTGCAGGTTCTAAATCTTCAAATCCGCTAACTCTGAGAAATTCTGATGCTGCTTTTGGATAAACTGTTTTGTAAATTCTATCTGAATGAACTGGTCCTGGATTAGTTCCAATTGAAATTATTCCTTTTTCAGTTAATTCCCACGACATAGCTTCCACCAACCTATTTTTTGCACCTTGTGATGCTGTGTACGGGCCTCTGAATCTATATGGTCTCTGTTCTAATGGTCTTTCTTCAGCAAAGAATGTTGAAATTGTAATAATTTTTCCTCCCTCTTTCATAACTTTCAATGCTTGTACTGATGTCCAAAAAGTTCCTGTAAGGTGAATGTCGACTGTACTTCTAAAATCTTTTAATGATGCATGTGAGAAGCATGTTACTGGTCCTGAAACTCCTGCATTATTTACTATAATGTCTACACAAATGCCATCATTTTTTAATGAATCAAACATGTCTGTAACTGATTTTTCGTCACTAACATCTACTCCTGAAAATATTTTGACAAATCCTTTTGAATTTTTCTCATTAATTATTTTAGTTAGCATTTCTGATGTACTTTCAAGCGGCTCTTTTCTTCTGCCTAAAATGATGACACTTGCTCCATTTTCTATGAATTTTTTGGCGACCGTCATTCCTATGCCGGTTCCGCTACCTGTGATTAAAACAACTTTATCTTCAAACTTCAATCTGACAAAAATTTTGTTAGATTTCCAATATTAATTACTTGTCACTAGAGAATTATCTTTATTTGAGGGTAATCTTGAAGATAGCTAATGCATGATACAGAACCTGAAACATTTGTTATTCAATCAATGCCTGAAAAATTCTCAGATATGTTAAAAGAGATCGCAATAGATTCAACTCCAAAAGAAATTGCAACTGATGATGTTGAAAATGATGATTATTACAGTAGGGTGTTTTCACAAACAACTCGTATGGTTACAAACAAGGGCTGTTTAGATGTCATTGGAACAAACATTGATGTCATTCAGATAATACAGAAGGGGTAATCATGCAAGATCCAAATCCACTTCCATGGGGCGCACAGGACCGTTTCCAAGCTCACTTTATTGTTAAAAGACAGGCCGAAACGTCTCTAGACCTTACAGCACGAACTATTTTACAAACATCTGGACATTTTGGTACAAAAAAAGTTACCAAAGTTGAATGGCAAGGTGGACGAATTGCAGATACCTTAAATTCTGACTCTGTCTTAAACGAGCTTATAGCACAACAATCTGTAGATGATGCAACAATAACCGTTGACCCTACATCAAAAGGTGTTAGAATCTATGGAAAATGGAAAAATAGTTTTGAGTTCAAGATATCAAAAGCACAATTTGAAATATTTGATAAAATAGCTGGTCATATCAAAAGTTTCTAAGCTTTCCACCAATCAAGTGCAATATAGTCAACTTTTTCTTTTCCAAAAGGAATTGCTAAAATGAATTGTTTCTTAACGCTAGAAGCTAATCTTCCTGCTAATACGATGTCGGTTGATGTCATATTTTCATTTCTATTGTACACTTGAACTAAAAATGGAGCATGATCAATTCCTGGTCCTTTCTGGTAAACTGCAAAATCACATCCAAATTTTATACCTGGGTTTACGATGTACCCTTTATCTCTAAAATCCTTGTACACTTGAAATTTTTTTTCAAAATTATGATGTTGTTCTTGACAAATCTCAAACATTTTCTTTATTGTAAGTTTTTTCTTATTTTTATAAATTTGAATTTTTGATTTACTCATTAAATAATATCCTTCTATCAAATCTAAAATTAATGGAACGTTAATTTCATCTAATTTTGGTTTTGGAATTCCAATTGGTTTGCCATAATATCCTTGACTGAATAATTTTTTAGAATCGTCTAAATTCCATACAATCAAACGATTCTCTAGTAGTTCTGTCTTCAAAATTATAAACTCAATGCCAAAAGAATGAATGAATCTGAAACTTCTTGGCATTTATCTGCCATTTCTTCAATTCCTTCTATTGTATCTTTCATCAATAACATTTCACTTGTAGTAGAAATTTCAAGTGCTTTCAATACCATTTTTCTATATTTGATATCTATTTCTCTTTCTAGTTTTTGTGTATCTTGTGCTAATTCAATTGATTTTGCAGAGTCTGAATTTAGACTTCTAATAATCTCATTTAATTTGTAAATTTCATCTACCACTAATTCAATTAGCTCTGTTAGATCTCCTTCTAATTTTGATGATTTTAGTGTGGTTGCTTTAATGTTTGATAATTTGAATGCAATTCCTGTGATATACCCTGCAATTTCATCCATGGTGTAAGCGGTATTTAGAAGATTTTCACGGTTTAGAATTAAACCTCCCACATCTGCTACATCTCTGGTAATCTTTCTTCTCAAACTCTCGACTTCTTCTTCTAATGATGCAATTTGTTCTAATGCATCTTTAATTCCTGCTTTATCTTTTTTTACAATTAATTCTGGTAATTGTGATAGACTTCTTCCAGCATTCAATATCCTATTAATTTCGTCTTGTAAAACGGCAACTGCTTTTCGTTTTGCCTGTACTTCTAATTCCCCACTGTACATAACAAGTTATCATAACTTTCGTACTGAATATTAAGGCTTGGTTAAACGAATTTAACTTAATCCTGATTTACTGTCTTTTTTTGTCCTTTGTAGAGGGCTATAACTTCCTCATCTGTTGATGCATCTTCTGAATTTTTCTCCGTTCTAATTTTTCCTGTAAATTTTGGGAATCGTAATGCCAGCCCTGTATTCTCTTTTAGCATATTTAATGCTGTTTTATGAATTGGACTTTGTGTGATTTCTGATGCGACAATTTCTATAACTAATTCTGGTTCAAACCACACATCAGCTTCCATCTCGCTAACAATTCTCGGATTCTTTTTCAAAGTAACCTTGGGGGAAAGAATCTGATATAATTGATCTAAACTTTCATCTGTAAAACCTGTTCCAACTTTACAAATACTCGGAAAAATATCATCTTCATCATTGTATGTTGCTAGTAATAATGTTCCATATTTGCCGGTTCGCCGACCTTTTCCAAAAAATGCCCCAACTACTACTAAGTCAAGACTATCTCCTAATTCATTTTGATATTCTCTTTTCAGTTTTAACCAATTACTTCCTCTAATACCTGCTCGATATGTAGAATCTAGATGTTTTAGCATTAATCCTTCACATCCTGAATTAATTGAATTTTCTAAAACTTCTAGAACTTGTTCTTCACTTTCTATAATTGACATTGGAATAAGTCTGGCAAAGTCATCTTGTTTGATAATTTTTTCTAACAATTTTCTTCTTTCTTCATATTTCATTTCCATACAATTTTTTCCATCTGAAAATAATACCTCAAAGAAATTAACTGTGATAGGATATTTTGATACGGCTTCGTCAATTTCATATTTTCTTCGTCTATGCATTAATTCTTGAAATGGCAAGAAATCTCCTGAATTTGAGTTCATTGCAACCACTTCTGCTTCCAAAATTGCATCATCTGAAATAATTAATTTTGAAATTTTTTCAACTATGTCTGGATAATATGATGTAATTATCTCTAAACTTCTAGAAAAAATTTCTATTTTGTCTTTCTGTTTATGAATTTGTGCTCGTTCTCCATCCAATTTGTATTCTGCAGCAAATTTTTCTTGAAATTTATTTACTGTTTCTTCTCCACTTTTAGTTCTATCAGCTAACATTGGTCTAATCGGACTAAATAATTTAATTTGAAATTTTTTTATCTGTTCTAGACCTTCAGTTGAAATTATTTCTGCAACTTTTCCTAAATCACTTGAAACGTTGTATGCATTTTCTATTATCTCTCGATTCTCTTTTTTTCCAGTAAATGCAATTGCCAGTGCATCCATAACTGTATTTTCTGCAATACCTAGGCGTAATGTACCGAGTAAAATCTTTAAAATAAATTTTGATTCTTGAGGTGTTGCATCATTTAACATGCTTGAAACATATTTCATTTTCATTTCTTGTGAACCTTTTCCTTCTAAATTTGAAATTTTGAATAATGTTTCGTAAACTTTCTCTAACGTGATTGTCTCTGATGCAAATGTTGTTTGAATTTTTTGATGTAAAATATTTTCTGCAGTTCGTCCTAAATCTCCTCCTTTGTTATAATCCTCTTCAATTTTTTTTAATGGTATGCCTGATGATTTTGACATGGCTCTCATCACAAGTTTTTCGGCTATGCCGAGTTCGACCCCTTCAAAATTAGGTCTTAATTTTCCTTGAATAAGGTATATGGCTTTTGAAATTACATCATCAGGAATTTCTTGTATTAGTTTAACAAGAATGTCTGTTTTCTCAAGTCTTTTACTAGTTGCTTCCATTTTCTGAAATGCGTCTGAAATAATTGAAAATTTCATGTATCGTTTTAGTTTTGACGTTTTATTTGATTAACTTTTGTACTAAATGTATCTGAACATAACTTTTTTTCGATCTTTTTTAACATCTGATACTAGTGCAAAATTATTTAGTGGATATGCCTCTTTGTGTTGTTTCATAAAACTCCATGCTACGTCGTGATTTCTAAACTCGGTTCGTAATCCCGGCAAAACTGTTTCTTTTCCATCAATATCAAATGCTACTATTGTGTAATGTTTTGGTCTGTTATGTGGACGTGCTTTTAGGAACCATGCAACTGCAAACGCAAATGCTGTAACTATGATGAATCCTGCACCTATGTCTTTAAAGACTGGCCAAAAAATATCTGGAATTGTTTGTCCAAATAATTGAACTACGATATGTGAAAATGTCAATACCGCAGCAATCGTCATTGCAATTTTTGTGATAGTATGAGATAAGAATGAAAATTGAAATTCGTATCTTGAAATCATGTGTATACTATAACTACAATTGATTTAATCTTTACTTAGAATGTATGGGGATCTTTAGTCCGGATCTTCATAATTTTCTTTTCTTTCACTGGTATTTGTTTTTGAATCCATTGGAACCATTTTTTCTTTTACTACATCCATTCTATCTTTGTATCCTTCGGCATATTCTAATTCATCTGGAACAAGTGTTGCAGGATGGATAAATCCTTGACTTCTAATTGCAAGTGCCTTGATTGTTGCTTGTTCTCTTATGTAATCCCAATCTGGTGTTGAGAATCCATCAAATGGACCTGTAAACTTTCCATCATGCATGCTGAACACAAGTGATTCGACAATTGGAATACAGAAATTAATAGTTGCTG
>Ga0209252_1000765_pt1 | contig 23511 bp, 23 predicted proteins | sample SaaInlV_135m_DNA_3_FD_184673 | JGI IMG/M metagenome (GOLD analysis project Ga0209252, IMG submission 184673) | Marine microbial communities from expanding oxygen minimum zones in the Saanich Inlet - Saanich Inlet SI074_LV_100m_DNA (SPAdes) (version 2) | ecosystem: Environmental > Aquatic >... | reverse complement strand
CAGTACTTCCATTACCAGTATAAGAACCAAACTTGCTGTAACCAGTTTTCTCTGCGAAGCAGTAGGCAATTAGCGTTGTACCATTTTGGTTAGTATCTGCTGTGCTACCAACAGTAAATACAGAAGAAGTTGGTGCAGTATCATTAAATCTTAATGTACTTGTTTGTGCTGCTCCTGTTAAATCTAATTCTAAAAATTTTGTAAAACCTAAACTACCATGACCCATAACCCATTGACCAGCTACACTTCTTCTCTTAATAAGAACAACCTTTGGAGCAGTTGATAAACCATGTTTAATCGTTGCACCTGCTGTACCATTACCTGTATAAGACACAATACTAAACCCAGCATCAGTATTTACACTTCCAGAACTATCAATACTTCCTATTCCAGTTGCACTTGCGTCATTGGTAAATGATGTTCCAGCTTTCCAGTTCCAAGATGCGTAAGTACGACCTGAATAATTTAACTCTCCTGTTGTTCCTGTCATTGTAAAGCCATCTGAATTAAACTGCCAACTTACTCCTGTGTCGTACTCAGCAACTGCATTATTAGAACGTAAGACTTTATCTCCTCTAACACTATCAACAAGAATATGATTATCGACAGCATTTCGTGTTTTATTCCAACTAAAATCAGGTTGAAATCCAACTCCTGTAATAGATTGTGTTGAACTATTACCACTATAAAGTTTAGTATTAAAATAATCTGTAGATTTATTAATTGTTGTGTATGCCATTATAAGTTTAATCCTTTTGTTGAAAGTGCTGTAAATCCGTTTGGAACATCATATTCAAATATTCCAATACCACTTGCGTTAGTTCCTGCACTAGATACTGCTGTTGTTCCGAAGTAGCCATTACCGAAGTTGAATGAAGCAGTAAATGTATTACTTCCAGAACCATCCCCAATATTAATAAACCAAAATCCGTTATCAGTTATTGAAGAAAAATCTATTCCACCAGTTTTATTTGCACCAGAAGTTGGGTCGCCACTATCTTGCCAAGAACCAGAATTTTTTCTAAAATAAAGTGCTTTATTATCTATGTCATAAGCACAACTAACTATATCTCCATTGACTATTGCTGAACCATAAGTTGAACCTGTTTGTCCTATACTTTTACTTCCATCCCAAAAGTAATAAGCTACTCCTTGGTCAGCACCACCATGATTAGGATAACTTCCTAATTGTCCATTATCACTTTGATTAACAATACCTAAACCTGCTTGACATTGTGCATGAGAACTAGCAGTAACTTTTAATTCAAAATAATATTTTCCAGATGACATTCCTAAATTAGAAACACAACAACCTCTTGATGCAGAACTACCATAAGCAATAGTATTATTTCCTTGTGATAAAGTATAGTCATTTGGTTTTACTAAAGGATTAAATGTAGCAAAAACATTACTTGGACAATCTTCTGTTTTTGTAAGTGTACCACCACCAACTGTATAATTATTAGAATTTGGGGAGCTATCTGTAATTGTATTACCATCTTTTAAAATCCAAAAACCATTTGTTCCATAAGAAACACTTGGAGAAGTTTTAATTTTCCATTCTCCAGTTGTGCTATCTGTTTCTCCAAAATATGAAGCATCATAAGAATAACCATCGCAAATATGAAAATGTGACATTGAACCATTCCAAGATTGTGAACCACCATTCCAAGCACCTATTGTAGTTGGATAAGATGAATTAGGTGCATTAAGTACACCATTTTGTCCAATATAAGTTGCTGTACTAAATGAAGTTTCTTGAACACCATTAATATAAATTTTAAATCTATCTTCTTGTGCTAAAGCATTTGTTTCTGCTCTACAAACTAAATGATACCATGCGTTAGTATCTCTAAATAATCTGTTTGTAATAAATCGCATAGTATAAGAAGCACCTGCCATATTTTCTATTTTTAGTCTATCATTGCCAGCTGTTGCTATTCCAAATCTATTACTTCCATCATAATAACTTAAATAAAGATTTTCGTCATCTGCTCTATCATGCGAAGCACATTTAAACCAAAATGATATTGTAAAGTTTTTATCACTATCGCTTCCACCAGAAAATGTTTTTGTTAAATATGTATTAGGCATTAGTTAAATTGTCCCCCACCTGTTGCTCCAACACTAATAGTAATGCTGAAAGTTTTTGTTGTTGCTTGTGATTGACCATCTGTCAAAGTCACTTGAATATTTGAATAAACTGTTTCTTGTGTAATTGATGAACTTTCTGTTCCTGAAATAACTCCTGTTGAAGTATTTAAAGATAATCCTGTAGGTAAAGTACCAGTAGATGACCATACTAAAGTTGCATCTCCTGTACCTGCTACTGTAACTGAAATTGCTGAACCTTTAGCAAAAGTTCCTAATGAACCTGCTACTGTTGATATAACTGGTGCATCTGAAACTGTAAGTAAAGCTGTTGAACTTCTAACAGCATTACCATCTTCTAATTCTATTCTTAAAAAGTATGATGCGTCTGTTGCTATCGTTACATTAATTGTTAATTGTGTTGCACTATTTCTTGTAATTGTATTTGGATAAGAAATAACTCCATTTGAATTTATAATTTCTACATTAGGTACACCAGAAGAACCAAAATTAGTTCCTGTAATCACTACATCTGTAGCTGTATTTTCAATAGTTGAAGGAGATATACCTGTAATAGTAGGTTTTGTTTCTCCTACTGTAACTGAACCACCCAAAGAAACTGCTGAACCATTTATTGTAATAGCACCAGAACCAGTTAATCTTGCATTTGGTACTGTTCCACTTGTAATGTTTGTTCCACTTAAATTTGTTAAATCAATATTAGAGTTTAAAACTGTAGAAGGTAATCTTGCTACGTTAATTGTACCTGAATTAATTGCTGAACCATCTACTGCCGCAACATTAAATGTTCCATATCCAACTACTGATAAATTATCTCCGACACTAGCACCTGTCGCCAAAACCACGCTAGTACCAGACGTAATTGTAATATCAGCACCATTTAATCTTACTCCATTCAAATATACATCTGCAAATCCGCTATCGTAGGCTAAAGTATTTCCATTAATATCTGAACCAGTAAATGTTGTTTGGTTTGCTGTTGCTGTGTATTCATATCGTTGTGAAGTTCCATTAACTGTAGAACCTGCGGCCGCCCAACCACTTGATTTATAAACTTTTAATTCATTTGCTGTCGTGTCAAAATATAAATCTCCAACTGTTAGTGAAGATGTAGGTGCTGAACTTGAAATTCTATAAACATCAGCAAAGTTTTGTACTGCTGCTAAATTAGTAGATACATTTGATACTGCTGCATGAGCAGCTGCTAAACTACCTAAACCACTTATTCCTGCAAGTGTAGCCATATTTGTTACATTTGTAGATGTACCAAGTGTAGCCATTGCACTAACATTAGATGATGTACCTAATAGCCCCATATCTGTAATTACAGCACTTGTTCCAAGTAATCCCATTGCAGTTACATTTGCAGAAGTTGCTAATAAATCCATGTCAGTTACTACTGCTGAAGTACCAAGTAATCCCATATCTGTGATAACACCAGAAACACCAAGTAATCCAATTTCTGTTGCTTTACCTGCTACTGCTGTAACTGAAGAATCTATACCACCTACAATATTAACATTTGCAATATTGTTTGCTACAACTTCTATTTCAGAAGTAGCTTCATTTAAATCATCTGCTACAGTTTCTACTTCTGAAACTGCTTCTGCTAAATCATTTGCAACTGCAACTACTTTTGCAATATCTGCTGCTACTGTATTTACTGAACCTATATTTGATGCTACTAAATTTATATTAGTTGCATTTGAATGAACCCCAGATACAGCTGTTGAAATACTTGAAACATTTGAAACTGCAGAGGCTATTCCTGCAATTGTTGTAATATCAGTTATATCTTGAGCAAATTCTAATCCATTACCAGAACTATTTACTGATAATACTTTGTTTGCTGCAAGGTTTGGAAAAGTAATATTAAAAGTATTTGCTGTTGTTGCTGCAGCTTTAGGAGAGAATTTTAAATCTCTTTCTACTTGCTGAATCATAGCAATAACTTTATCTAATTCTGTATTTAACGAGTCAATTTGAAATGCACCTGAAGTTGGAAAGTCTGTTGATCTTGCTACTGCTAAATCTCTATAAATTGTAATAACATCATTAAGGGTAGCCCCTCCCCCTAAAGTAATTGATCCACCACCAGAAACTCCTGCTCCTGTTACCGAATATTGTGAAGCCGATGACGGTGAAGCATTAAAAGTTAATAATGTTGTACCATTATATACTTTAATGTCAGATGTAGTAAAAAATTCGAATGGTACAGAAAAACTTGTTTGTCCACTTGTTGATGTATATTGAACTCGAGGTTCTGTATCAGATATAGTAATAGCCATTATTTAAATCTTAATCCTTTTTGTATGTCGTCAAACAACCAATCGAGATACCATACATTCTGAAAAGGAATTAACCTACGCACATTTTTGGCTGTGTGGTGATTATATTTATTTCCTCCAACATCAAACATGATGTCAAAGATGTTGTAAATTTGACCACCTGAAGCTCCAAAGACTGTTCCCATCTTCCATCTATTTGAAGATCCGTATGGTTTTTTTTCTCCTAACATTGGGCTAATACCAATTCTATTATCAGTTAAAGTTTCTATTGCTTTGTTAACATCAGTATAAATTCCTGCTAATCCTGATCTATCAAAAGCATTTAGAAGTTTTTGTGTTAATGATAATTTTGAATAATCTCTATTAAATCTATATTTATGGTAGATACCATCAATAAGCATACCAGAACCCATAAGCATCATAGATCCAAATAAGAAATCTAAATCTTTTTCTTGCATACCTCTCATCAACATTCTTTGAGTTGCTGACATAGCAAATTTTTTAAATTGGGCTATTGTTGAACCTAATTCTTTACTCATCCATTTAGGAGTATCTCCTAAACCTGGAGTAACAATTGTAATATTAATATCTTTATTAAGAGCTGCACCAAAAGCATCAACAGCTTGTTTATCTGACCATTGAGATGTATTAGCCATAAAATTACTTTTTGTTTTAGTACCATGTTCATTAAATTGATTTGCTATTCTTCTAGCCATATCTTTATCAATACCTGAAGATGATAATGCTGTTTTCCATTTATCTGATAAACCACCTTTACCCCAAGCAATTGAATCTTCTAAAATTCTAGAACCAATAGTAACAGAAGCCATAGACTTAGCCATTTCTGTCCATCTTGACATAAGGTTAACATACATAAAATTGATTGCTGATACTTTACCCATACCACCTTCAAATTTATTTGCTAAACCAAACATATCTCCTACATCTGCAAATAGCATAGCTCTTTGACCTGTAACCATATCAACTGCTTCACCAAAAGATTGAGCTTCTTTTTTACCCATCTTAAAAATTTGTCCATCTCCAAGAAAATCTGAAAGCATACCAAATTGTGTTTTAAAACCTCTTTTAATTCCAGAAGTCATAGTAATACGAGCTACATCAGGAATGGCTGCCATAAACCCTGTAAGCATAGTTAATGCGTTGTAGTGTTTCATTGTTCTCATTGCTACCGAAGTCCATGCATGAGGATTAGCAGGTAAACCATATGTTCCTTTAATAAGCTCTATCCCTGCTTCAAGATCTCCTAATACTTGATCTCTTTCCTTTAAAAGATTAGCTCTAAAACCTTTTGAATCTATTTGTTTTGTTAAAGATTCAAAAACAACAATTTCATTTTGATCAAATATTGCAGATTTTTTTTGTAAATCTATAACTATAGAATCATATCCTTGAGTCTTAGCCCATCTATATGTTAAATGATTATTATCTCTCCTTAAAGTTTGTAGTGCAACTATTTCAGCATCTTGAATAGTTTTTATAGCTACAGTATTATCCCATAAACCATTAACAAATTTAATTATATCTTTATCTGTTTTAATAACAAAAGGTTTGTTTAAATTTAAAGTAGCTTTAACTATATCGTCTGAATAAAAAGATGCTTGTTCAATATTATTAGCCCAACTTCTTCCTTTAGTTCCACTTATATTAATATTTCCTTTAAATGGTTCTTTTGTAATTCCTCTATATGCAGTAATCTTAACAGGTTTACCAGTTTTAATATCTTGTGAAAATTTTTTATTAAAAGAAGTATCGTTAAATTGCACAGGTTTAACTTTAACTTCATTTGATACTATTTTATTTGTTGGTTTACCCACTCCTATTTTCATGTTGTATTCATTTGCAACACTCATAAGACCAGGATTAAATCCAGCCATTTCACCATCATCAATAAACCTATAACCTAAACCATTAGGATCTCCGTATTTTTTTGTAAGTAAAATGTCAGGTATCATTTGTCTTGCATATATTTTTTGTAAAGCAAATATGTCCGACATAATCATACCAGCATCTATTAATTCTATTTGTGCTTGTTTATCTAAGTTTAATTCTCTAGATCTGTTAGCTCTTGCATATCTTGGATCTTTAAATACATATCTTTGATTAGCTTCATAATCTCCTTTTCTTGGTTTGATAAAAGGAAAATGATTAGATAGATCTTCAACTAATTCATTTAATTGAGCTTTATTAATAGGTACACCTTTACGAGCATAAAATCTTTCTATTATACCTCTAAAATGATCTTTGTTTTTATCAATAGCATTTTTAATATAAACAATGTTAATGTAATCTTTAACACCACCACCTTCTTTAATATTTTTTAATCTTTGTGTTAATTTATCAATAGTAGATTCTATTCTAGTTAATGAATATATTTCATCAGGATCACCATACTTAGATTTAAAAGTAACAGATCCTTCTTTCTTTTTTCTTAAATTTTTAAGTTGTTGATTCCAGAAATTTAATTCTGATTGAACAGGTATTTCTCTAATTTTTAATTCATTAGCTAAAGCAAATAAAGGTTCATAAACTTTATCTTGTGTATGTCTTGCAGCTGCTGCTACTTCAGGAATTGCATGGTCAAAACTATTAAGTCTAGCAATAGTTACTTCTTTAGCAAATTGATCTTGATTTAACCAACCTTCAGATTGTGCAACTTTACCTCTATTTTTAAACATCATCATTAAATCTGTTCTAGGTACATCAGCACCAGTTTCTTTTTGTTGTCTTTGAACATATTTAAGATAACTGTCTTTAACTAATTTATGAGATTCAATTTCTCCTACTCTCATCATACGCATATCAGTTTCAATTGATTTACCTGTAGCACTAAATCCCCATGCTTTAGTATTTTTAAGTTTTAATAATGGAGTATCTAATAAATCTCCCATTATCTTTCTTGCTGTTAAAGAAGTGTTTTGTTTAATAACTCTAAATACTGGAGTCCATGGGCCATCTTCACCAAATATACCTAAATTAGATTTAACAAATTTTTCACCATACATTTGTTCTTTAGCAGTTTGTCTTATTGGTTGAGATGTAACATCAGAACCAACTGCACTTGGTTTAGGATCTGTTTTATTAGGATTAACAAATGTACCATCTATTGCTATATCACCTTCTTTTATAGGAGCTTTAGAAATATATTCTTCATCAAATTCTTTAATTTTTTTTTGTGTTTTTAAATTAGGTCTAGCAGTTAATTTATTTAACAAAAAAGGAACAGTATAACCATATGCTGCTACCATAGGAACATAACTATCATCTCTAATAGGATCCATATTTTGTTTAAGTAGTTCTTCTGCTAACATTGCAGAACCAACTATTTTTCCAACATTTCCAGCTTTAGTAAAAAACAAAGCACTAGATGGATCTAATGCAGCTCCTGTAATTTTACCAATGTAATGCCAAGGTGAAGCATAGTTTAAATCTTGATGTCTTTTATATTTTTCAATTATAGAAGATGTTTCATTGCTACTTTTACTAAAGTAAAATAAATGCATAAAATCTTCATATCCTTTTAATTGAGGATCTTGAGATGGATTGTAATTTTCTTCTGGTACAAAATCAGAATTATCTGACATATGTTGGTAAGCTATTGCTGGTAAATTTTCTGTTTCAAAACCACCTTTAAAATCTTTCCACCAATCAAATTTTACAGGTTCAGTTTGTTTACTACCTTCGTTTGTCCAAGGTCTTGGAAAAAAGACTGTCATTATAATTTGCCTAATTCACCATTGTATGAATTAATAGCTTCATCTATTCCTCTAAATATAACTGCATTTACATAAGCATTATTAACTCCAAATTTTTCATTAAAATACTCAACACCCATTTCATGTTTAGTTATAAATTTTAATAACGTATGCATTTGATTGGCATCCATTAAATCTATTTTAGTATCTCTATCTAATGTTGGATGGTTATCTAAAGCATCAAAATAAGATTTCATATCAGTTGCATATTTAGTTCCAGTTAAAATTTGTTCTACAGTAGGTACTGAACTATATTCAGGAGCTACTTTATTTAAAGATTCAGTTAATACAGAATGATTTAAAAATAATTTAGCTGCAGCTCTAATACTATCTTTAGGGTGTGAAAAAACAGCAAATATTCTACCATCCCTTCTATATTTTAATGGTATTTCTCCATCCCAACTATCTGAGCTAATTGATGTCCAATTGTTTGTTCTATGTGATAACCTTAATTCTGTATTGTTATAATTTGTTAATGCATAATCTTTAAAATTTAAACTCATTGCATTTTCACTTAAAACCATTTTTTCTGGTGGTACTGCAGCAGAAGTAACTTTTTCTAAATTAGATAAATCTCTATTTAAGTTAATCTTTTTTTGTTGACTAATACTGTCGTTAGCTGTTTTAGCTGCTGAAGATAATTCAGTTGCAATTTCTCTTAAATCTCCATCAAAGCCCATCATTTTTGCAAGAAAAGCAAAAGGTCTAACTTCTTTAGGTTGATCGTCAATACCAGGAACATCAGGATAAAATCTATAATCACTTAGTTTAATTCCATTTCTAATAACAGTGTGTAAAAATCTTTTACCCCAATCAGATCTTTCATGTTCTTCTCCGTTAAACCAAACTTTATCTCCCATTTCTTCATATATTTTATTTGTAGTATCATTGATTAATGTAGCCATACTACCTTTAACTGTTTCTCCACTTTTACTAAGATCAGTCCATCCAATAGGTTTAAAATTACCTTCAATTGGAATCATAAAATCACCATCCCATAAAGTTAATTTATATGCAGGTCTGTCATTTTCATCGTTATACATTTCTCTATCAATTGAAATTTTTACATCTTCATTATTCTTATTATCAAAATATTTATTTAATATTTCTTGAATATCGTTCCAATTATTTGTGCCAAATTTATCTCCTTTTTCTCCTTGGTATAAATTTGCATTTTCAGCTTTCATTTTATCAAATTTGTCATACCATTTATTCATTTCATCTAAATTTTTGTTTTTTTGAGCCATGTATCCTTTGTTAAAAACTTCTGTTAAAGCTTCTTCTGAATGAACTTCATCTCCTCCAGCAGTCATAAATGCTTTTTTAACATGAGCATAAATATCGTCATTGTTAGGTTCTCCATATGTTAAATGAAAAGGATCTTTAACTAACTTAGGTTTTCCATCAGAAGTATTTGTTTCAATACCCCATCCTGATTGTTTTAATTTTCTAGTTGCTATATTCCATGCTTGATCTCTTAAACTTTCATTACCATCTTTCCAAGGATCTATTTCAGTACCTACTGTCATGTTTGCTAAAGCTTCATTAAAAAAACCTTGAAATTGTGTATAGGCTGCAGGAGGTGTTATGTTACTTGGAACCATTGCAAAAAATGTACTTTGATCTGCTGCAGTAAATAAATGTTTATTTAATTCACCTTTACCACCTGCCATCATTTCCATAAACCAGTTTGGTGAAGCTACTTTTGAGTTAAATAACTGTCTAAAGTTTAATGTACTATTTTCATTGTTAACAATACTTGTTAATCTTGTAGCTTTGTCATCATTATTAATGCCTTCTAATATATTAGTTGCTGTACCAAAATTACCATTTTTAATTTCGTCAATAGCACCTGTACTTAAAGCTTGTTCGTAAAAACCTGGATACTCAATATTAGGAAATAAATTTTTAACATATTGATATATTTCAGATTGTTCTGCAAATTTGTTTAAAGAAGCTTCATCTTTCCAAGATCCACCATTGTTAATAGCTAAAGCATTTGCTAATTGAGGTGGATAATAATCTTGTTCTGCCATTAAATTAATAGCAGTTTTAAAACCATCACTTTGTAAATCACTATATTTAACTTTATTTATATTGTTATTACCAAGTAAAGCTGTAGCCCATTCTTCTGGAGTAACTCCTTCATCAGCCCAATTAATTATTTTATTAGGATTTTGCATTGTTTTAGATACAACTCTTTGAGTGTTGTTTGCTTTAGATATATAATTAATTAATTCATCTGTAAGCTCTAAATTGTTATCTGCTGCAATTTTATTTGCATCCATAGAACCACCTATAAAATTTGAAACATGTAAAGGTTGGCCAACTTCTTTTAATTGTTTAATATTAGGTTTTATTCTTTTAGGTTTTCCATAAATACTTTCATTTCTAAATTCTTTATATCTAGCTAAAATTTTATCTTTAATACCATTTCTAGTTTCTTGGTCACTATATTGACTTTGGTACATTTTAAAAATTGGATTATCTTTATGTTCTTCACTTGTAAATTGATCTAATAAAGCTGTTGGGTTATCACCACTATTATATGAAGCTAACCATTCTAAAGCTTTTTTGTCATCATCACCATAAGCTGTCATCATATAAAAACCTCTAGCAACGTGTAGATCTTCTATTGCACCATTAATATTTTTCATATGCTCTTTGTCTGATCTTGTTTCTTTAGATCCTATTTTAACTAATAATTCGTAATCACTATGAGCTTGTTCATTAGTAGCTAATAAAGCTTTTATAGTTTTGTCATTTATTCCTTGTAATGATAAATCAAGTTCTGGTATTTCAGATGCAGTTTTAATTGCAAATTCTGCATTTTCTTTATTAGTTTGCCACACTTGAGCATTATCAAATTCAAAATTTTGTTCATCTAAAGTCATTCTTCTATTAGATGCATGAGATATTAAATCAGCTGAAGCACCTGATAACATAGCATTAGCTTGTATCTTGTATGCAGGTGGTACTTTATCTAATAATTCTTTGCTGTAAGTATCTACAGCTTGTTTCATTAAAGAAGGATCATTTCTAGTTTTGTTGTCTTCAATAAGACTTGCAAAATAATCTCTAGTTTTAATTTGAAAATTTTGAAAATAATTAGCTTGAGCTGTTGCTGCGTGTTCTTTTTGCATTCTATCTAAAGTTGGCTTAAATGCATCTACAGCTACACTAAAATTACTTTTAGCTTTTACATAAGGAACATTACTATCTAATGTTTGTATTTTAATTGTTTCTTTTCCTGTTTTAAGAGTCATAAGTATCTTTCTTATATTTAGCTTCTACCCCAGCACTTGCTATAGATAGCCATCCACCAAATTGTTCTTGTTTACGTTCTGATTTTCTTAAATTTTGAGCTATTGAATATTCATTAATTTGATTTGTTACATTTAATCTAATTCTTGTAATATCTTTATCTGCTTTAATATCTTGTTGATCTTGAACATTTAAAAATCCTCTACTATCATCTGAGTAACCTGCACCTGCAGCTACAGCTAAGTTATGAGCTTTAGCCATTCTAAGATCATCAAGTCTATCAGCTTCTTCTTGTGCAGCTCTTTCTGCTGCAAGTTTTTTTCTATGTTCAAATTGTTGTTGTTCTATTTTAGATTGCTTTTTAGAAGCTTTAATATCTGAAACAACTTTAACTGCCTGTAAGGCAAACATAGTTACTGGATCAGCACTCATGCAAAAACTACCTCCACACTCATACCCAAGATTTTCATAGGTAAAGGATCATCTTGAGAAATTGTTATTGTTGGACTTTTATTATAACCTAAAAAGAAAAACTCTTTCTTTTCTGTTACTGGAACTAGGTCAGAGCCACCTGAAAAACCAACTTGTTGTACTACTAAAGATTTAGAGGTGCTGTCTGCAGCTTTAACAGTCATATCTAAAGTTGAGTTTAAATCAATGATGGCTCTTGATATTCTTCTTGGAAGACCTGTTAATGGGCCTTCAGGTAATTCTTTATCTATAGGCATAGTTTCAACAGTAGGAATAAAATTAAATCCTACTTTTAAAGCTGTAGCTTTTGGTGCATTAACTAATGTAATTGTGTCCGAACCTGATACTGTAAATGTTCCAATTGAACTATTACCTTCAACTACATTAATAGACTCGTTTGTATAAATTCCATTTACTGTGTGTAAAAAACCTTTAGTAAAAGTTACTACAGCATTATCTGATGGAGTTGCTGCTAAAGTTTTATCAAGAGTTAAACTATATTCTCCTGAACCATTATCTACTAAAGATTGGATAGTATATTCTGTTGCATTACCAACAATAGTAAATGCTTCATTTACTTTAGGTGCTGAAGTTAATCCATCAATTACTACTACTGTTCCAGATTGAGAACCACCATCTACAAGAGGTGTTCCTCTTTGAGATAATGTAGAAGTTGTTTGGCAATCAAGTGTTGTACTATCATCATCTGCAAATTTTTCTAATGTATAAACAATAGAACCATTTAATGATCTTTTACCAATAGTAATTAAATTTTCGTTAAGAGCTGCAATAGATTGAAAAATATCTCCAGATCTTGTTGACCATTGTACCCACCCTGCTATTTTTTCATCTCTAACAGAATGAAATACAGATAACTTACCTGCATGTGTTGTTCCACTATTTAGGAAAAAAGCATATTGTTCTGGTCTTGTTAAATTACCTTTTAGAATAGCTATTTCTTTTGGGCTATCAATTAAATGTCCAGCAAGAATAGAAACAGAAGTTGATTTATATCCATCTTCTAAATCAGAATAAACAAACTCTCTAATTGTTTTACCATTTTTTTGTACAAAACCTGCTGCTTGGTCAAACATTTTAGGTGCTGTTCTAGATATTCCATATGGTGATTGTCGTTTAATACTTATGTTAGCTTGTGTAATAGTATTATCAGAAGCAACTGGTACATAGTATTCACCACCATCTGTAAAAATTTGTAAGTCTTTACCTGATAACATATGTCTAACTTCATTAACTTGGTCGCCTGATATATCAATATCTATAGCATCTGCTGAGTCTGCGTCATCAACATCAAAATTAAAATACTCAGATATTTTAGATGCAAGTACGTTTGCAGGTTTAGAATATAATCCACCAAACCATAATCTGTTTGCATGAAAAGTAACTGCTTGAGGATAACCTCTTAAAGTAGAAATAGACTGTTCATCCCAGTCAGTTGTTGCAGTTGTATTTGTAAGAGTTTCATTAACTGTAGCTGTAACTGTTGTTGCATTTGTATAACCAGTTATAGTCATAGTTTTCTTATCTTTTCGTATTCGAACTCCTACCCATGATGCTGTAAATGTACTAGCACTTGCTGTAACTGTTACCGAACCTGATGTTCCAGAAGTAGAAATAGTTGTCGCTGATGGAGCATATTTATAATATGGCTCATAAACAGGATAACCAGTAGAATGAGTTTGAAATGCAAATTCTCTTACAATAAATGAAGTTGCACTTTCTCTAAATATTTCTCTTGTTGGTCTATTTCTATGTGTAATAAAAATAGTATCTCCAAATTGTGCAAAATTTAATTCAAATAATTCTGCAGTTACCCAATTACAATTTGTTGTGTAGTTTGATGTAATAGCTGAACCAGAAGTATTATATACATCCATTCTACCATTAGATAATACTACAATAGCTACTTCATCATCAGAAAATATAAATGGAATAATTCTAGATTCTGCAGGAAGTGTTGCTAAATAAGAAGTACCTGGTCTTCTCATTAAACCACCTTCTGCTAATAATGCAAAATTTTTACATTCTTTAGCACCTTGAAAATATGAACCAACATCTGTTCTATTTACTAATAAAGGACTAAGCTCACCAGAAGAAAAATTAGTAATTACCGTTCTTAATGTTCTTCCCATTATCCATCCGTTCTTGTAGATCTTCTTAAATTAATAAATCTAGTTGTGTCTAAAACTTTTGAAGTTGTTTCAGCAGAATCTATATTTTTAGCTACAAGAAATTGTCTTTCAGCTAATTCTTTAAATTGTTTAATCATTGCTGAATCTCTAGCAACAGAACCTGCAAATACAGCAGCTAATTCATATTCTAATGCTAATCTAAAATGGGGTGGAAAATAAGATTCATCAACTTTGTAAATATAATCCATAACAAGTGAACTTGTTGATCCATAACTATTTACATAAATATAATCTTGGTATCTTGAATAAGGTATAACATAATCATTAACAGTAACTGATATAATTTGTAATACTTCAGGACTTGTTGGCATTTGATATGCATAATCATATCTTCCTGTTGGTGTACTAGTTAATAATGATAATGTTGATTGTGTTGTAGCAAATCTCCATCTATGTCTTGTAAGAGATGCTTCTGCTATATCTGTATAAATATTAGATGCAACTAATGCTTCAGTGCTTCCATCTGAAAAAGATGATATAGGTTGTGCACCTATCATCACTAAAGCTCTTGCACATATGTCTATACTTGTTGTTGCCATAATTTTTTAAATTGTAATCTAGGGGGATTACTCCCCCTAAATTGAAATTAGACTATGCTAATTTTGATGTAGTAACAGTTGTTGCACCAGTTGCTGAAGTAACCACGATTAAATCAGACTCCATAGTGCCACCTACTCCAGCTGCAACAAGGATCATATCACCTTGTTTTAGCTCAGCGTAAGCTGAATTGAAGTAACCACTACCTACTATAGATGAAGTCGCATCTCCGTCAGTATAAAACCAAAGAGAATTGCCACTCATCTGTGCTACCTTTTTAATAGGATTGTCAGTTGCGTATGCCATATTATTATTTCCTTTTAGTTATTATTCTGCACAAAGTTGAACTCTAGCAGCATCACCATCGATTTGTACTGCACCTAAAGATAACATTGAAGTTATTAGGTGAGATACTTTCTCAGGGATGTAGTTAACTTCTGTTCTAACATCTGATCCAATTCCACAGCCAATAGCTGATTTATGGAAGCAAAGTGTTTTTCTATCAGAAGATGGTTTTGATAAACCAGAGTGTACGAAGAACAAGAAGCCCATCCATCTTTTAGCAGTCATGCCAGAAGGGAATGGAAGATCTTGTGGGCCTACGTATTCTACTCTAGAGAATTGATCTATTGATAATAGATCAGACCATTGTTTAGGCCCAACTACCCAGTATCTTTGATTATCATCTGGAACGTCATTTCCGTTGAAAATTTCCATCATGTTTTTTGCTTTAATCAAAGACATACCAGTTGCTGAACTTGATACGTTATTAGCGATAGATGTTGATCCATCTAAAACATCCACAAGCACTTGATCAGTTTTTCTACCTAGTGCGTATGCTGCTGAAGATGCAACAACTTGTCTTTCGTCAATGTTTACCTTTAACTCGTCTAACTTATCAACATAATCAGCTGCATAGTAATCAGTCAAAGTTGCACTCACATTACTGTGAGAAAGATCCATAGCAACTACTTCAGCATGTCTTGCTTTAGTATTTGCAGATCCTTTTGCTACTTTTTGAAACTTAACAGTAGATCCATTGACACCGTTAACTGTTCTAACAAGGTTCTTTAATTTGCTTCCCATTCTTTGGTAAGCCATATGAACTTCTGCTTCGAACTGAGTTATAAAGGCATTAGTTATTGATGTTGCCATTATTGTGTCCTTTATTTGTTATTGTTAATGTACCGATTATCTTTTTAATGCAGGGGATTGTTATCCAAGAAGGGCAATCATTGAACATTTTAAAGGTCTTAGAATTAGAGATATTCTAAACAACATATAGTTGGCAACGCACATTAAATCCAATATTTAGGAATGGTAATTACTTCTCCAAATTCTATTTCACCGTTGTCATCTTGAGAATAAGTACCAAACAAAGTAATAAAAGCATCTGTTTCTTTATAGATCCAAAAGTCACCTGTTGTGCAAGTTACAGGTTTAGCAGCTTCCATTTGTTTTAATGAAATCCAACCTGTTTGGCTTACACAATCAAGCCACTTAAATGGTTTTTTTAGTTTTTTATATTTAAACTTACTGTCCTTTATATGCTTTTTCATACAACTCAGTAACCCTTCTCACATAACCTGGATCTCGTTTATTTGAATCCCAGTATCGAGGATCATTTAGCATTGATTTTAAATCATCTTGAGTTGCTTGTGCATCAATAGCTGTATTAGATGAAGGCATAGTAGAGTCTTTAGTAAGTTTCATTAATTCTTCTACTACTTTAACTCCATCAGCTGTACTTGCTAGATCTTGTATTGTATTAAAGCCTTCTTGACTTAAATGTTTTTTAGACCACATAGATGCAGCTTCTACTCTTTCTTTACCTGCATCTCCTAACTTTTGTTTTTCTAATTCTGGATTAGGTAAATCAGCTACTGCATTATTAACAAATGCTTTAACACCATTGTCATATTGTTCTTGTGATAAACCTGCTTCTTTTGCAGTTTCACCCCACCATTTAACTATAGGCATATCTTCATTAATTGTTAATTTAGTATTATCCATTTCAGGAACATTAAGTTTATAACTTTCAGGAACATTTTTTAGCTTTTCAGCTTCAATATCTGTTCTAATTTGTTTAGTTAAATCTTCTGTTCTTGATCCTAATTTAGCTTCTAGTGAATTATAACTTGATGCTAAATTTTCTATGTTAACTTGATTGGACTCTGTGTTCCAAAATTTATCCTGTACATATTCAGGTTTAGTTACCTCAGAACTTTCTTCTGTGGCGACTGGTGCATTTGCATTATCATCTGCCATCGTTTTCTCCTTTTTTTAGTCTTGTTTTTATTATTCCAACTAAGAATCTCATACCTTCGATATGAAACAATTGGTTGCTAGTAACATTAGGCCCAGCAACAGCTTCAGTTGTTATTGATTGTAAGTATTCTAATACCTTCTTACCTTCATCACCTTTAAATACATTAGCGAAATGTTTATTTAAGATCTGCTCATCTTTTGTAGATCTTGAATAACCATCTATGCTTGTTGTAATTTTAGGTTTATCTTTGTTTAGTGCATCCCATGTCATTCTATGCTCCTGGTGGAGCTTCTCCTCCTTCTTCTGCTGATTGTTGTAGCTGAGTCATTCGATCAGCTAATTGTTTTTGTTCCTCCTCATCTCTAATAAGTTTTTCAGGAAGGTTCATTTTTTCTGCTAAATATTTTGCAGTTTCATTTTGATCCACAATTAAATTAATCATTTGTGGGCCAAACGTACCTGCTATTATTTCATTGAACCTAGTTACATCTGCAACATCTTGTAAATGTTGAGCTTGTGCTAGAGGTGATCTTGGAGCTATTTTAACTTCCCTACCATTTACTTTAGGGATGTCTATTCTACCTTGTTTAGATAAAATTCTAATAATTCTTCTTAATAATGGATTAATTAATTCAGATTGTAGTCTTCCAAAAGATGCACCTATTTGTCTTGATAGATCAGCCATTCTTTCAGAAACTTCTGTTGCTGTCATTGGAGTACCTTCAGGTCTTCCAAGAGCTTCCATATATAAAGCTTTTTTAATATTTTGCCTCATGTCATTTAAAACCAACTGAGCAACATCAAAGTTAGATGCTGCTTGAATTGGCAATAGTCCTTTAGAACCTGGAGCTACAGGTATTAAAGATCCTGGTACAAGGGAAATGTTATCAGGATTAATTACACCATCGTCTTCGTAAGTATAAACACCACTTACAGACATCTGTGCATTTTGTAATATTAATTCTATAGTTAAGTTACAAGTTTTAATAGCACCCATTGCATTAAATACTGGGCCTCTACCATAAACTTCTCCAGATGCTTTATTCCATCTAAATACTAAATATGGATTTGATCCATCACCTGAATATTCTTCTTCTAATAATATGTGTTTAGGATTTTCCATAACAACACAGAATTTATATTTCTCTACATTGTCTTCGTGAATTTTATAAATAGCTTCAATTAACTTAATATCTTTTTTTTGTTTTAATGGATCAAAATTTTCTGGTAATTTAGCTTTAGGATATAGCAAATGTATTTCAGTTGGTTTACAAGTTCTTGTTCTGTAAACAGTATCAATTTTACCATCAGGGCCATTCATTAAACAAACTCTTGTTAATGGTACTGAAGTAAATTTAATTGGGTTAATTGCATCACCTTCTTCAACAAGAAGTATTCCTGTACCAATTGCAAGATCCATAAATGCTTCATGTATCTCTTGGTTAAAATTAGATGTTTGTAATACTTGAAAAACATAATCAGTAATTTTATCAAGCTCTTGATTGATTCCTGGTCTTTGTTCTGGTGGAATTTCAGAACCTGCTTGAAAATCTGCCCATCTAGCAAATGTAGGAGTAATACCTGCTTGTAGTCTTGATGCAAATTCTTGTACTCCAACTACTGCAGTTTCATCAAAAATTTTATCTGTTCTTTTTTGACCTGGAGATTCATCATAAAAAGATTCTCTATTTGGTAAGCAATATTCATATGCTTCTTCAAATTTATCTTTCCAATAATCTTTAACACTTTGAGCTTCTTTATACTTTTTAAGTATCTCAGTTACTTTGTCTGTAAGACCATAGTTTTGTGTATCTTCAGTTTCTATATATGCCATTAGTTCCTTTATATTGGATCAAAATAACCACGACCACCTGCATTACCAAATAGTGATCTTGATCCTTTTAATCCTTTTACTTTTTTATAATCTTCTTCTTTTTCATCATCTGTTCTTGTATCTTTTTCTGTTTCAGTTTGTGATTCAGTTTCAATTTGTTTTTCTGTTTTTCTTTTTGGTGGATCATTATCTTTACCAAAATTAGGATTTACATTTCCATATGCATCTGTTTGTCCAGACAATCTACCTTCTATATAACCACCATAAATTTCATTTTGTTTATCTACTGATAAATTTTGAAATTCTGTTTTAGAATATTTAGTACCTTTATAAGTAACTCCTTTTTTTGAAAGGACACTATTAGAAAAAAAAGTTCTTGTTTTTATAGATCCTTTTTTAAAAGCTTTCTCTAATGGCTTAAGAGTTAAAAATGGAGTATCTACTTTTCCAGAATTAATAAATTCTTTTTCTTTAGTTCGTCTATCTTCTCTTTGTTTAATTTCTGTTTTTACTTCAGAGTCAGATTTACCTTCCCATACTTTATCTTTATTAAAAGATTTAGTAGTTTGGGTATTTTCCCATCCTGCGTCAGAGCCTGTAGCTCCTTTATCGTTACTCATTAATTTAATTCTTCCTCGTCAAAATCGGCATCAAGATCATCATCTTCATCTGTTGCAAATAGAATATCTTTAAGATCATCAAATAATGATTGTTCTTCTGTATGAAGCTCATCTATTCTGTCTAGAATTTCTCTAGCTGTTTTTTTTGCCATTGATTTCCCTTTTCTGCCAAAATGACGAATATCCAGCTTTAAGCAACGCACAATATAACTGATAAGGTGTAATGATCCACCATCTATAAAATCCAATCAATCTCATAATAAATGATACGCAGGACAATTCTTTAATTCTCATTAGATGCCAGTCATCTTTTTTAGGACAAACTAGTATTTCAAAATCATAAAGCTTATCAAATAAGTTTTCAGCAGCTATTGGACTTAGGATAGTTGTTTCAATACCTGCATGATTAAACTCTACATGGAGCCATTTTTCTACGTTAATATCATAATGTAATGCTCCACAATGTCTAAATCCTGGTTTGGGTTTCCACCACCAAATCCATTTAGCATATCTTACAGTTCTAGCATCGCTAAAATAAACTAGCCATTCCTTTTGAACAGATCCCATACTTTCCGTGTTTTCTTTTTTTGTCCTGCAAATACATCCCATTCCTTCTTAGCAATAACAGATTTCTGTGTTTGCTTTCCTGAAAGAATAGTTCTTCCTTCACCAGCTCCCATCATTAAATATTGGAGTGCATCGTGAACGTGAGAGTATCTATTCTTTAATGGTTTTTCATCATAACGATCTCCTGATGTTTGGAGTCTTCTATAATGATAACCACCATTGAACCCTTTTTTTAAATTAATACATTTATTCTTATCCATTAAAAATCCAGCTTTACCATCAAGCAATCTTTGAAGTGCTGCATCAACAGCTTCTATTCTAAGAGCAACATCATTAGATGGTGCAGGTATAGCTTTTAATCCATAAGTTCTCATAATTTGAAAAGGTGTTCTCTCATCCGTCTGTGATCTAAAATCACCAGCAGGATCTCCATAGATATTCACTTCATATTGTTTGTAGTGTGTAGCTATCTCTTTTCTTAATAATTCAGAAAATCTCATAACTCCCATATCGAAACAGACAAGTTCGTTTAAGATGTGCCATCTTCCAGTCGCTAACCTTTGGGCAAAGACAGCTGCTGGAGTTAAGCCGAAGTCAATTCCTACATAAATAGGTTGACCATGGCTTAGTTCTAATTCATCATTAGCAACGTGCAGCTCTTGTCTAAAGTTTGGATAGACAGGTTTACCTTCTTCTATGCTTCCGAGTTTATTTAAAACATAAACATCAATCCATCCTTTTGTTTTACCTCTAATAATATTTGGATAGTATTTGGGTGTTAGGTTCTTTTTATTTTCTGCATTGTCATTGTTGTCATACGCAGTGGTAAATCCATCTTTATCTTTCTTCTCAATCAACGCAGGTGGTTGTGTATAGAAAGACCAGTTATCAGGTTTAATTAACATTAAAGCTTCATCCCTAGATATGTGATCTGGTACAGGAACATCACCTGCCATTATGGGCCACCAATGATCTTCTTCTGGTGCATTGGTATCGGCTATTACTCCGTACCATGTTGCACCTCCATCTCTCATAGATGGAAATCTCCCTACCCTCATTGTACAAGCATCAATAATACTTTTAGGTATTTCTCTAGCTTCGTTAATCCATACTCCAGTAAGCTCTAAAGATAATAATTTCTTTACATCTTCTGGTCTATCAAGAGCTAAGAACAATACTTCTAGCTCTACTTCGCCTTTATTTATTCTATGGGTATAAGGTACTGACCAAGCAAAATCTCCCCAATGATCTTCAGGGAACCAATCTACCCATGTTTTAATAGTTGTGGTTTTTAATTGTGGGTTAGTATTTCTAATTACTGCCCATCTAGATCTTCTTTTGCCTTCTTTGTTTTTAGCTTGTAATAAAGCTCTACGAAAAATTTCAATACAACAAGCTACTGATTTACCTGAACCTACAGGCCCACGCATTCCTCTAAAGAAGTCATCAGACTTCATAAATTTTTTAAGAGTATCGCCTTCTGGTTTATATTTAAAATCAATCGACATTTACACCAACATCTGCCTTAAGCATGTTATAAATAACTTCTTCACTAAAAGCTTCAATAAGCTTATCAGCTTCATAGTTAGTTATCATATTCTTTGGGTAGTGTTGAAAATGTACTTTCTTAATAATAGTTCTTAATCGGTTACGATCTTTTAAACTTAGAGTATTGAGGAACGACATTTTAACTGTTCTACCCTTTCCAATGTTATTTTTAATATTTCTTCTTCTTTGCCAAACTTTTCTTCAAATGCTTTCTTAGCCATGTGTATAGAGAAGTTTCCTTGATGATGGTCGTGGCATAACGGAATAACGTGGAAGTGACTCGTACGTCTTCCTATGCCAGTTCCAGGGGGTCTTATATGATGTAGGTTAGCTGGTCTTGAACAACAAAAGCATCCAAGCTCTGCTACCCAATTCATATGTTGTTTTTCTTTCTTAGTAGCCATTTCTAGGTTTTGGTTTAGGCTTCGGCTTGTTCTTGGGCTTCGGTTTTTTTGTAGCCATTTTCATACTCCTCTTTGTTGATTGATTCATAATTCGATCGGCAGCCATCAGGTGTAGCAGCACTAGCTTTTTGCATTGCAATAACATCATTGTCAGCTTCGAATAATATTTCTTTCTTAAATTCTTCTCCGTTCCATATTTTAACTAAATAATACATTTAACCTCTTTTTGTTGGAGAGGTCTAATTATACTGATTTAAAAAAAATTAAAACGCACACACAAGAAGTCCTAGTAAGAATCCTATCCAGAATCCAACTACACCTTCTCTGTAATGTAATGATAATACCTGCAATTGTTTTAAATATTTTTTCAAGACTATTTCTTTTTAGAATTTTTATGAGCATCTTTGTAAGCTCTTTGTAAATCGCCTACAGTTGGTTCTTTATACCAAGGAGCTTTGTTAGCTCTACTCTTAACTTCTTTATTAATTTTAATAACTTCATCTCCAGCACTCATATTGCTTTTAAGTTGTTTCCAAGTATTTTTAAGTTTATCTGACATAATTATTTCTTTTTTTGTTCTGCTAAGATTTCTTTTACTTCTTCTTTTGAAAAATTATCTTTCCAAGACCAACCTGCACGAGATGCAGCTGTGCTACCTATTTTAATAATTTTAGGTTTTTTTTTATAACTTTTGTCTGCCCAGTTTGAATTTCCCATAACCAATGTTTAGCAATATATGATATTTAAAAAAACGCACATTACCTGCCTTGTCCTTTATATCTCGTTTGTTTCCTTTGAAGCTTCTCGCTTTTGTTTTGCGTCTTTTTGTGAACACCTGGCCTTTTCTTTGGCTTATCCCTTGGGATGAAATGCGTAAACTTTTGTTTTGCCATATCTAAATTAACGAACCTTTGGGAGATTCTAAAAATTTCTGTCCTTGCTGACGAATGCTTTTTTTCACCTCTGTTATGTGTGCTACTCCACTAGTCATCTAACGATGGGTGTTTTTGCCCCCACCCCTCGAATGAGGGCTGTGACCATACTGTCGGCTGTACCGACATAATTAACTTAGGTCGATATTGATCTTAATATCGCCCTGTATATTGTGAGCTACCTTGTCTGGTGCTCTCATCCCCACTCTATCGAGTATATCTCTACTTGCTTCTAGTTGAACGTACTCACTCCTAGCTCCACTGGATAGCTCGATCATCTTCCTACTCGCACTTACTGCACCAAGTCCTAGACTTTGAGCAACTACTTGTTGCATATAAGTCTGTACCTTTGGTAAACGTAGTGTGCGAGAAGCACTTATTCTCCCAGCTTCTTTGCTTCCTTTAGCTGAATATCCTGCCTTTTCTGCTGCATCCTTGATAGAGCATCCTGTAGCTACGATAGTATCCACTAAAGCTTTCTGTTTATCTGTAAGATCTGTCATGTCTGAGCACTCATAATACGTTTATATTATTCTGCCCCTTCTTAACTACAGCTGTGATTTGGTCATGGCAACGCACATAATGGCGACAGCCAGGCTCTAGTGTACTGCGTACACCCAAGCCCAAGGTCTTGGCCCTTCGGGTAACGATCCTTGTCGCTGCTGCTCGGACTGTCAGCAGT
>Ga0209252_1000751_pt1 | contig 23742 bp, 29 predicted proteins | sample SaaInlV_135m_DNA_3_FD_184673 | JGI IMG/M metagenome (GOLD analysis project Ga0209252, IMG submission 184673) | Marine microbial communities from expanding oxygen minimum zones in the Saanich Inlet - Saanich Inlet SI074_LV_100m_DNA (SPAdes) (version 2) | ecosystem: Environmental > Aquatic >... | reverse complement strand
AGGAAATAAATCAGCTTTAACATGCTCTAGAAATTCTAAGGAATCACCTGCTTGTTTTTGCATTTCAAGGAGGCCTTGAACCCAGCGTGCAGCCCTTCGCTGACTGACTTCAATATAACTACTGTTCGATTTGTATTCCCAATGGGCTGCAATGCCGTAATTAGCCATCGCCTCCATTTCTTTTGTGCGAATTTGGACCTCAATTATCACCCCGTGCATTCCGATCAAAAGAGTATGCAATGACTGATATCCGTTGGCCTTGGGAATGGCAATGTAGTCTTTAAATTCACTTGGTATAGGCTTATAGATATTGTGCATTATACCTAAGGTTCGATAGCAGTCATCAACGTTATCGACGACTACCCTAAAAGCAAATACGTCCATAATATCGCGGAAGGACTTCTTTTTTTCGCGCATCTTTAAATAGATGCTCCACAGGTGTTTTTCTCTACCTTTAACTGTTGCGGAAACTGACTCTCGTTCGAGGCGCAGTTCAATTGATTGGTGGATTCCTGTAACCACTTCTTTGCGATTCTTTCGTGCGGCCTTCATGGCTTCACGTAAGCGCCGATGGCGGAGAGGGTACATAGCGGCAAAGCCCAAATCTTCGAACTCTAGGCGAATATCGTTAATACCGAGACGCTGAGCAATGGGAGCATATATCTCTAGGGTCTCTCGAGCGATACGGCGGCGCTTTTCAGGCGACAAGACACTGAGGGTACGCATGTTGTGCAGTCGATCTGCGAGTTTAACTAACATAACCCGAATGTCTCTGGACATTGCAAGAGTCATTTTTTGGAAACTTTCCGCTTGTTGTTCGGCCCTTGAAGCGGACTCAACCTCACTTAGCTTGCTGACACCATCAACTAAATCTGCAACCGTACGACCAAATCGGCGACTGATTTGTCCTTTTGTGATACCACAATCTTCAATAACATCATGCAGCAATCCAGCTATAACGCTTTCATGATCCATGCGCATGTCGGCAAGAATGTTCGCCACGGCTAAAGGGTGGGTGATATAAGGGTCACCACTTTGACGCATTTGGCCAAGATGACATTTCTCAGAGAAGTAATACGAACGCGTTACCTGATCGACCTTTTTTGGGTCGAGGTAAGAGGAGAGCTTGTCTGTCAGTCCATGTAGCACCGTATTACAGCCCTCCCCAACACCTGAGCTGAGCGTTAAATAGCGGGTTTTTGAGGAGCTTCAGTTGAAGCTTCTTCTGTTTCTGGCACGGCATCGACAATTTCATAGTCTTGCGGTATTTCAGTTAGGATAGCGGCAGTTACTAGACCCTGCTCGATTTCACGGAGCGCGATAACCGCAGGCTTATCGTTCTCTTCATCGATTAATGCGGGTCGACCTTCTATCGCGATTTGACGGGCACGTTTAGAGCCAACCATGACTAATTCAAAGCGGTTATCAACGTGATCTAAACAATCTTCTACTGTAATACGAGCCATCTTATGTGCCGACCTTGGTAATTAATAAAGTAATTCAAATGGTGTTTGCAACATTTTGTTGCGCAGACCTCCCAGTTTACCTAAACCAAGCCGATACGACAATAAATCTATCGTTAAGTTTTTCATTAGGAGGATCAGCTTAAGGGGTTGAGTGCAATAAAAAGGAGGTAAAGGAGTTATTAGGTTAATAAGTCATTTAACAGATCTTGGTGATCGGTTGCTGGGAGTTGGCATCGTTGCGCGGTTATAATTGACTCAAGCTGCGCTCGCGCCGTTTCGAAATCGTCGTTAATTATTAGATAGTCTGCGTCTATATAATGACTCATTTCTTGTGTTGCTGCGGCAATGCGACGATCTATGACCTCTCTATTATCTTGACCTCTGAGGGTTAGCCGCTCTTGCAGGGCTTGCTTAGAAGGGGGCAGTATAAAAATACTTTGACTGCTCGGGAAGTGCTTTCGCGCCTGTTCCGCGCCCTGCCAGTCAATTTCTAGAATGACATCAATGCCCAGTTCGAGGGTCATTCTTACCCAGCTCTCTGAGGTGCCATAATGGTTGCCAAAGACTTCGGCATGCTCAAGAAATGCATCATCATCTACCATCTTTAGGAATTTAGATTGATTAACAAAGTGGTAGTTCACACCATCTTTTTCTCCTGAGCGACGTTCTCTAGTGGTATGGGAAACTGAAGCCTGAATGTTATCGCCGCGAGTCAGAATTTCGCCAACTAGGCTGGTTTTACCAGCACCTGAGGGAGCGGAAACGATAAATAGTGTGCCTTGCTTCATAATGATGTTGATCCGGTATTGTTAAAACAGCTAAATTAATTAAGAACTATATTGCCTTGTTAGAGATTAACGCACCTCAGAGCGAGAGTGTACTAAAAATTGTTACCTTAGGGTGGCTAAAGGCACTGTAGAAACCCCACGCCGAGCTAATATGCTGAGATTGGCGAAATACTTAGGCGTTCCAGTAGATTCCATTTATCCTGAGTAATCGAAGTCTTCGATGAAATAGAAAGATAAGTGAGGTTATCTAGGTTGGAAACTCAGGCTACCCCAAAAGTATTACCACCCATAAAAGTCGGATTTCTAGAGTCTTGGCGGCTGGTAAAGTTAAGTTATGCTGACCCTCTTAAGCACGCTCAGTACTTACAGAAGAAATATGGGAATGTTGTCCTGCACAGGGTGGGAAACATGAATGTGGTCCATCTGTTTGGTGCTGATGCAAATCGTTTGAGCTTGTTAAATCCGGGACAGATACTATCTAACAAAAAAGCGTGGGATCAAATTATTGGGCGCGTTTTTCCTAATGGGTTAATGCTTCGCGATGGCGAAGACCATCGTTATCATCGCAGGCTTATGCAGGCAGGGTTTAAAAATCAGGCGATGCAAGGCTACTTCAAACAAATGGCGCCCCAGATAGCGCAGAGTGTTGCGAGTTGGTTACCTGATACTAAGTCTGAGAAAGTACAGGCTTATCCTATTATCAAGCAAATGACCTTGGACTTGGCTGCTACGGTATTTTTGGGAATGAACCTCGGCGCAGAAGCGACCAAAATTAATGAGAATTTTGAATCGACCGTTGCAGCCGCTATGTGGCGTATGCCCATAGCATTACCTGGAACATTGCTATGGCGTGGCATACGAGCCCGACAGTCCATGTGCGATTTCTTTTTACCGATGATTTCAGAGAGACGGGCAGGAGACAGCCAAGACTTGTTTTCGTTATTGTCTCGCGCGACAGATGAAGATGGTAAAGGATACACTGATCAAGAGATCGTAGATCACATTAACTTTCTGATGATGGCGGCCCATGATACAACCACCAGTGCCCTAACGAGTATGACCTATGCTTTGGCCAAGAATCCCGAGTGGCAAGAACGGTTATGGTCCGAGATCGAGAGTTTGGGCGTTGAGATATTGTCATCTAATGATCTGAGTAAAATGGTTGAGACCAGTTGGGTGATGAAAGAAGCGCTCAGGCTATACCCTCCGCTTTCAACATTACCCAAATTCAGTAACAAGCCTTTTGAATTTGACGGATATATGATTCCCGCTAAAGCCTTAGTGGTGACTTATCCTATACACACTCACCATTCAGAGGATTACTGGGATAGTCCTAAGCATTTCGACCCACTGCGCTTTAGTGACGAACGCAAGGAGCATAAGCGCAACGCATATAGTTGGATCCCCTTTAGTGGTGGAGCCCATATGTGTATCGGACTTCATTTTGCCGAGATGCAAATTAAGCTAGTGATGTTTGAAATGTTAAAAAATTACCGATGGACAGTGCCCAAGGAATATAAAATGCCTGTGCAGCAGTCACCGATCTCCAAGCCTACTGATGGATTGCCCATCACCTTTAGTCGACGTTAATAAAAAGTACAGATTTGAGCAGAAAGACATTGATATAAGTCTTGGGCGTTCGGTGAACCATAGCTGTGATTTATCCTTGTCCTTAAAGATAGGGCGCTTTATATTGGCTGAAAACTGCTTAGTAAGCGTGCCCTCGCTTAATTCCAATTAATGGCGTATTCAGGTAAACACATAATGAGATTATTAACATCCTTACTAATTAGCGTACTGTACATTTCAGCCTTGGTAAATGCTGTGCAAGCGGAAGAAACCGCTCTAAGGCTACACGACTTGAGAAACAACCAAGTGAACACGCCTACTATGGTGAGTTCAGGCTTACCAGACCGTGCACACTTCGAAGAGTTAAAATCTAATGGCGTTGTTAACGTAATCGATTTAATTCCTGGTGATAGAAGCGAGGAAAGTAAACTCATGGGAGCCTTGGGCTTACAATACCGAAATATTAAGGTGCTTTGGGAAAATCCGACTATCGAGAACTTTGACGATTATGCAGCAGCCATACAACGATTTGAATCCGAGGGTGGCGTAACACTAACGCATTGTCAGTTGAATTGGCGGGGCGCTGTTTTTACTTACCTCTATCGCGTGATTCACTTGCATGAAGCAGAAAATATAGCGAAACAAGATCTGGATGCAATCTGGCAACCAAACGACGTGTGGCTCAATTTTATCGAAGATGTAAAAACCAAAAACTTACAGTAGGTAGTCACCTATCAATACCTATTTCATAATGTAGGCTAGACTTAGATACTAATTCTAGTATTCCAACCATCTTAAAGGCAGCGAGAATAGACTATGGATTTAAAACAACACTACCAGCAGGCAGCTCGTGATGTCTGTCCTATATATACCTTTTTAGATTTACAGGTTGAGAGTATCGAAGGTGGTATATACCGGGCTCGCACACCATTGAATAACAACACAAAGAACCATGTAAACATATTCCATGCAGGTCCAATGTGGATGACTGCTGAATATCTAGGTGGTTTAATTGCTGCACACAATCTTGATGATCCTAAATATCAGCCGGTGATTGCCGGGCTGAATATTACATTTTTGCGTCCGGCAATGACTGACATTACTGCTGAAACAAAATTTAGTTCCGCAGATGCGTCGGCTATGAAAGTGGCATTGGAAAACACCGGTCGCTTTGCCTATACTCTTAATATCGTTATAAAAGACACTGCCGGCAAAGTGGTTGCCGAAGCTGATGGTAACTATGTGGTTAAGAACTTTTCTAACTTGATGTAGTGGTGGGTATTGTGACCTGGAGAAAGATTCAAAATAACAGTGGCCTTTGAGTGGCTCGGTCAAAGTTGAGGGTTACATCATGGGAAAAATTTCTATCGTGAATGTGATGGCACTCCTTTTATTAACATCTGGTTGTGCGCACAAAGAACTGAACCCTCAAGAAGCCCAAGCCTACGTTGACAAACTATGCCGATCTGCGGCCAATTACATTCCAGCCGCTGGAAATATGACAATGCTACCCAATGTCAGCTATTCAGAATGTATGGTGAATCATGGATATCTGGAAAAGCTGTCATCTCTATAGTTGATAATTACAGATGATCTCACAAACATAAATAAAAAGTGATTCATAGATTAGTGCCGTAATAGTACGAATATTGATTTACTGTATGTTTTGAATCTGCTCTCGCATTTGTTCAATGAGCACTTTCAGCTCCACTGATGCCTGAGTTGTGATCCCAGCAATTGATTTAGAACCGAGAGTGTTGGCTTCCCGATTTAATTCTTGCATGAGAAAGTCTAGTCTGCGGCCAATAGATTCTGAGCTTTTCAATACGCGCCGAATTTCGGCGATATGCAATTCCAAGCGGTCCAGCTCTTCGTCGACATCTGCACGATTGGCAATTATTACCATCTCTTGCTCAAGACGATCTTCGTCCAGTTGGGCTTTCATGCTAGCAAGTTTTTCGTTTAGCCGCGTGCGCTGATGAGCCAATATGCTGGGCAGGTTTTCTCTTACAATAGTAACCTGCGTTTCAATGCCAGATAGGCGTTGTTCAATAATGTCGGCAAGCTTGTCGCCCTCACGCTGACGTCCTTCGAGTAGCTGCTCCACCGTGGCACTAAAGGTCTCAACAGCAGCCTTATGAAGACTTTCAGGTTCAATATCTTGATCTTTCAGAATACCTGGCCAGCGCATAATCTCGAGGGGCGATATCGTCGCGGGCTGTTTAATTTGTTTGGCAATTTGTTCGGCAATATCTATGTAGCGTTTAGATAATTCGAGATCGGCGTTAATGCTGGCATCACTATTGTTAAATGCCATTTGCACCGAGCAATCCACCTTACCTCTCGTGAGTTTTTTGCGGGCTATTTCACGCAGAGACATTTCAATCTCTCGCAGAGTTTCAGGTAGTCTGAAGCTTGTTTCTAGGAAGCGATGATTGACTGAGCGAAGTTCACAAGTGACGGAGCCCCAAGGGAAGTCGATGGTATTTCTGGCAAATGCGGTCATGCTGAGTGGCATAGTATCTCCAATAGAGGGCAATAAGTCCGGTTATGGTAACAAAGGCGGCCACGCGGGTGTTAGATTTGCTACAATTCCGCCAGATTTTATTCACCAACACTTTCTAGGAACGATATTATGACCAGACCCAGTGGCCGAAGACCTGAACAGCTGCGCCAAGTAAAGATTACTCGCGATTTTACCTGCCATGCCGAAGGCTCGGTATTGGTTGAGTTTGGAAACACAAAGGTGATCTGTACTGCCAGCGTAGAACCAGGGGTTCCGAGGTTCTTAAGAGGAAAAGGCGAAGGCTGGGTAACCGCTGAATATGGTATGTTGCCGCGCTCAACTAATAGCCGCATGGGTCGTGAAGCGTCTAGAGGCAAGCAAAGCGGGCGTACCCAAGAGATTCAACGGCTAATTGGCCGCTCTCTTCGGGCCGCGGTTGACCTAAAAGAATTGGGTGAAAACACGATTAATATCGATTGTGATGTTATTCAGGCCGATGGAGGCACGCGCACTGCTTCAATTACCGGGGCCTGTGTTGCTCTGGTTGATGCTATTCGACATTTACAGCGAAGTAAGCGCATCATGGGGGACCCCTTAGTTTCAATGATAGCTTCCGTATCAGTAGGCGTCTATAAAGGTGAAGCAGTCCTTGATCTGGATTACGCAGAGGACTCCATCGCTGAAACTGACATGAATGTGGTGATGAATAGTGAGGGCGGCTTTATTGAGGTGCAAGGCACAGCTGAAGCGGCACCTTTCAGTGGCGAAGAATTAACAACTATGTTGGATTTGGCAAAAAAAGGAATAGCAGATTTGGTGCGAGTGCAACAGATGGCGCTGTCCCAGTAATCGGATTAGACTTATGACTGTGAATAAAAACTATAAAACTCAATTTATCGACAACGCTCTGGACAGTGGCGCGCTTAAGTTTGGCGAGTTCACGTTGAAATCTGGGCGTGTTTCACCCCATTTCTTTAATGCGGGTGAATTCTGCTCAGGGAAGGCGCTTTCGGCTTTGGGGCGTTGCTATGCGACGGCTATTGTTGAGTCTGGGGTGCAATTTGATGTTTTGTTTGGCCCCGCGTACAAAGGTATTACTCTCGCTGCCACCACATCTGTAGCATTGGCTAACGATTATGATATCGACGTTCCTTACTGCTTTAATCGTAAAGAGGCAAAGTCTCATGGCGAAGGCGGCACATTGGTCGGGTCGCCCCTAAAAGGGAAGGTCCTTATTATTGATGACGTCATTACTGCCGGAACTGCCATTCGAGAGGTAATGGCTATGGTTGAAAGTGCTGGCGCTTATGCAGCTGGCGTAGTGATTGGATTAGATCGCAAAGAGCGCGGAAAGACGGAACAGTCAGCTATTCAAGAAGTAGAACAACAGTTCTCAATTCCAGTGATTAGCATTATCGATATAAATGATATTTTGGCTTATTTAGATGATAAAGACGACATGGCCGAACTTATAACGGCCATTAAAACCTATCGTTCGACCTACGGTGTAATTTAAAAGATTACGCCGTAGTCATCAAACTTTAGAGCTAAGATTCAAAGATACCTGCCGTTAGTAATTGCCATTGTTCTGGCCAATGTTGGTTGGGCGAGGTGGCAAAATCACTTCTAACATACTGGCTAATTTTACCTTCTACACTGACCAACATTAGATTCGCTGCCACAGAAACGGGTACATTCAATTTTAAGCCATCGCGCACTTCTGCTTCACGCAGAGCCTGTTTTAGCTGTGACTCAAGACGATCGAAAAATTGGGCTACGCGACTGTGTAATTTTTCACTTTCAATTGCCAGTGCATCCCCATTCAGGATGCGCGTGATGCCAGGGTTCTTCTGACAAAACGCGATGACCAAACTAAGAATACGATAGCACTGGTTAACTGCATCTGGTTCTTCGCTGACGATAGATCTCACCCGGCCAAAGATAGTTTCTTCGATAAAGTCGATTAAACTTTCGTACATTCGTGTTTTGCTGGGAAAGTGCCGGTATAGCGCAGCTTCTGAAATGCCTAGTTCAGCGGCGAGAGCAGCAGTTGTGATCCGACCCTTAGACGTTTCAAGCATACGTGCTAACGCTTGCAAAATTTCTTGTGCTCGAGTGCCTTTTTTACCTGCCATTAGAGTGCTCCTGTTACTTCTTGATTAGTGATTAAAGTACCTACACCTTCATCGGTGAAAATTTCTAGCATCACCGCGTGCTCAACTCGACCATCGATTATATGTGCGCAAGAGACCCCTGATTTAACGGCATCAAGCGCACAGCGAATTTTTGGCAGCATGCCGCCATAAATCGTGTCATCGGCAATTAAATCGCCTACTCGGTCAACCGTAAGGCCGGTAAGAATGCCGCCTTCTTTGTCTTGTAAACCCTCTACATTGGTCAATAGTATAAGTTTTTCAGCTTCAAGGACCTCAGCCACTTTGCCTGCTACTAAGTCGGCATTAATATTAAAGGATGAGCCATCCTTACCAACGCCAATAGGCGCAATAACGGGAATAAAACCACTTTGAACTAGCATATCGATGACTGATTTATTTATTGACTCAACCTCACCAACATGGCCAATATCAATAATTTCTGGCACCGACATTTCAGGTGTTTGGTGAGACACGATCAGCTTTTTAGCTCTGATTAACTGTCCGTCTTTTCCGGTTACACCAAATGCCCGGCCACCAGCATTGCCAATCAAATTAACAATCTCTTTATTGATGGTGGCGCCAAGGACCATTTCCACGACATCCATGGTTTTACTGTCAGTTACCCTCATGCCGTCGACAAATTCTGATTTAATCGATAGACGTTCCAGCAGCTCTCCTATCTGAGGGCCTCCACCGTGAACAACGACTGGATTGATGCCTACTGCTTTCATTAGAACAATGTCTCGAGCAAAACTCTGCTTAAGACTTTCGTCCACCATTGCATTACCACCGTATTTAACCACCACAGTTTTGCCTGCAAAGCGCTGGATATAAGGAAGTGCTCTTGAAATAACCTGAGCGGTAGTGGCTGCTTCTTTGCGACTAAGTGACATAATTAAATATAATCTTCTAGTTGATTAATAAAAGGGTTTAGTTCTCTTCTAAAGCGGGTTTTTATTTCTGCCAGCTGAGCATCATCGTCCGCTTCAAAACGTAGGGTTAAATTGGGGGTCGTGTTGGATGCCCGGATAAGCCCCCAACCACCAGAGTATTCCACACGTATTCCATCCAGTCTGATTATTTTTCCACCATCAAATATACAGTTAGTCTGCAGACTGTCCATCAAGAGAAACTTTCTATTATCAGGGACCGGAATTAAGATCTCTGGGCTGTAGCTACTGGTCTTAAACTCAGAAACGATCTCGTCGAGCAATTTAATACGACCATTGTGCTGCTGGCAGAGAATTTCCAAAAGACGCATTCCTGTATATAGTCCGTCATCAAATCCACCCCAACGATCATTGAAAAAAATGTGGCCGCTAAATTCCCCACCAAGCACTGCATTTTGATCACGCACTGATTTTCGAATATGGGAATGACCGGTTTTGCAGACAGTCGGAAAGCCTCCGCACTCCATAACGAGTTCTTTAAGGCGCATACTGCTTTTAATATCAAAAACAATGCCGCCGCCTGGCGTTTTTTCGAGTAAGTCTTTGGCAAAAATCATCATTAACCTATCTGGCCAGACAATATCGCCACTTTCAGAAATAACAACTAATCGATCACCATCACCATCGTAAGCAAAGCCTAGGTCAGAACCCGTTGAGACTACTTTGGCGATCAAATCTTGCAGGTTTTTTTCATCAGATGGGTTGGGGTCATGATTGGGAAAGCTACCGTCGATATCACAATAAAGCGACTCTACTGCACAGCCAAGTCCCTTAAACAGGTCGATAGCAATGGGCCCCGCCACCGAGTTTCCAGCGTCGATAACGAGCTTAAAAGAGTGGTCAATAGAGCTGTTACTAATAATGTGTTGGCAATATTGAGAAATAATACCCTTTGTAATCTGCGGCGCTGAGACATCAGGCGAGACATTATTAGGCTTGAGTGCTGACTTTAATTCTTGTAATTGTTGGCCAGAAACCACTTCCCCATCAAGGATGATTTTAAAACCGTTGTAAGCAGCAGGATTGTGACTGGCTGTTACCATTACGCCACTTTTGCAGATAGGATCATGTTCAATTGAGAAATTTACTATAGGCGTGGTTACTTCACCGAGATTGATCACATGACAGCCCGCAACTTCTAGCCCAGAACATAGTGCTTCTGTCAGAGACTTTGAGCTTAGTCGAACATCACGACCGACAAAAAATGCTTGTTGATCTTGACTCAACGCAAGCTCTCCTAAAGCTACGCCCAGAGATAGGGCAAACTCATTGGTGATTGCACTATTTGCTAAGCCCCGAATATCGTACTCGCGAAATACTGACGAGTGCACTAAGGGATCTTCCTTATGAGGCAACCCACTTTGGCTGTAGTCGCTATTAGAGATGTGTAAATCCATATTAAGTCATCTAATGTTCGAGTCGATTAGTCCTGCGCGCTATGGCTAGACGCCATATGCGCAATCAGGTCTCTTGCTAGCTGAGTTTTACTTCTTTTATCAAACAAGGTTGATGACGTAGCATCGATCCAGCTCACTTCGTTTTCGTCGCTATTAAAGCCAATATCAGCGCGAGAAATATCGTTAGCGATGATAGCGTTTAGATTTTTAATCTGTAGTTTATCTTTTGCGTAATTTTCTACGTCAGAGCTTTCTGCGGCAAAGCCAACAACGTAGCAGTCGGGGTAAGCCTTGGATACGGTGCTGACAATATCGGGATTTTTAGTCAGAGCAATAGACATCGTATCACCCTGCTTTTTGATTTTTTGTTCTGCAATCGAAGCTGCTCGATAATCAGCCACAGCAGCCGTGGCAATAAAGAAATCGGCGCTCGCGCTCGCAGAGATTGCTGCTTCTAGCATCTGATCAGCGGACACTACCGACATTAATTGGCATCGCTCTGGAGCCGGTATGGCAACTGGTCCAGACACAAGCGTTACCTTGGCACCAGCATCTACTGCCGCAGCGGCTAAAGCGTAGCCCATCTTTCCGGAACTGTGATTGCTAATGAAACGAACTGGATCGATCGCCTCGCGAGTGGGTCCAGCTGTGATGACGACCTGTTTGCCTTCTAGTAGGCGATGGCTAAAAAAGCTAGCCGCTTGCTTTACAATGTTGTCTGGTGACTCCATTCGACCCTGACCCACATCGCCGCATGCCTGAGACCCTTCGTCAGGACCAATAGTGGTTACCCCCCGTTGCTGCAAGATGGCTATATTCTCCAGAGTAGCGGGATGATTCCACATAGCTTGATTCATTGCTGGCGCTACTGCAGTGATGGCCCGCGTTGCCAAATAAACAGCCCCCAACAAACTATCTGCTCTACCGTGAACCATACTAGCAACGAAGTCGGCAGTAGCCGGGGCAATTAACAGTAAGTCTGCCCAGCGAGCTAGTTCGATATGACCCATGCCTGCTTCAGCTTTTTCGTCAAGTAACCCAGTATGTACGGGATGACCGGAGAGAGCTTGCATTGTTAGCGGACGAATAAATTCTTCAGCTCCTGGAGTCATCACCACGCGAATTTCTGCACCATGATCTTGAAGACGCCTTACAAGTTCTGCGCTTTTATATGCTGCGATGCCGCCACTGATACCTACAATTATTCGTTTGTTTGACAGACCGTTCATTAATTGTCCAGACAGTATGGTATTTGGGATGTAAGATAACATTTTGAAAAGGAATTCTACAGTGATAAATAAGGACTTACTATGGCTACACGTCAATGGCCGCATCATCAAAGACCGCGGGAGAAGATTTTAACACTTGGAGTGAAGGCTCTTTCTAATGTGGAATTACGCGCAATTTTTTTGCGCACTGGTGTGCAGGGAATGAGCGCCATCGACCTATCGGAGAGTTTGCTGGAGCGCTTTGGTGGTCTTGGCCCGCTGCTGAAGGCAGATCAAAATAGCTTTTGCGCAGCCAAAGGCTTGGGCCTTGCGAAGTACTGTCAATTGCAGGCTACACTGGAGTTAACGCAGCGCTATCTTGGAGAGCAGCTACAACACAAGCCTATCTTCACCAAGCCTAAGCAGAAGGAAGACTATCTGGCGCCGCCGATCCCAGTCAATCTGACATTGCAATTACGCAATGTTTGAAGGCTGCGCTCGAATTAGTTGATATTCGATTGCTGGATCACTCTATTATTGGTCAAGGAGAGATAACTTCTTTAGCCGATTAAGGGAAAATTTAATTTGTAGTTAATGATAAAAATACGGCTAAATCCACTGATTACACCGTTTTCGTTTGATTAGGCGTTGTCTTTCTGGTATAAAACGCGCCTCTTTAAGAGACCGCCCAAAAACAAGGTGGTAATTTTCTGGAATACTTTTGTCACAAGGAGTTTTCCCTAGACAATAATCGGAATCAGAGGCAGGATAAATGTCCAGAGTATGTCAAGTCACAGGCAAGCGCCCAATGGCTGGAAACAATGTATCTCATGCGAAGAATAGAACACGTCGTCGTTTTGAGCCGAACCTTCACACCCACCGGTTTTGGGTTGAGGCAGAGAAGCGCTTTATAAAGCTGCGCGTCTCTACTAAGGGAATGCGCATCATCGATAAAAATGGCATTGAAACTGTTTTGTCCGAGCTTCGCGCTCGTGGCGAAAAAGTCTAAGGAGTTTACTGATGGCTAAATCAGCTCGAGAAAAAATTCGGTTAGTATCTAGTGCAGGTACTGGGCACTTTTATACCACTGACAAGAATAAGCGGAACATGCCTGAGAAGATGGAGATCAAAAAATACGATCCCACTATTCAAAAGCATGTGATCTACAAAGAAGCAAAAATTAAGTAGTACTCTTGGTATAGCAGCAGCTATTCTTAGCGTAGCAAAGAAATCCTGCCTAATGGTAGGATTTTTTTGTCGATTAATTTTATAGCTAGATACTGGCGAGGCATAAAAAACCCCCAAACATTGCTGTTTGGGGGTTTTTTAAAATTTTCTTACAACCATCTAGCGACAGTGGAAGAAATTAATCGGCAACTACGTTCTCAGCTTGAGCGCCTTTTTGGCCTTGAGTAACTTCCATCGTTACTGCTTGACCTTCTTTCAATGATTTAAATCCATCAGCTTGAATAGCGCTGTGGTGAACAAATACGTCACCGCCGCCTTCTTGTTCAATGAATCCAAAACCCTTACTGTCGTTAAACCACTTAACAGTGCCAGAAACTCTTTCCCCTGACATAATAACCTCACTTAAAAAATGTATACCGTTTAAGGCATTAAAAATATCCAGCCTCATCACGGGGCTAGCCAACACTTCCTTATCAAATTGTAAACTATGGGTCGGAAGCGACTCAGAATCATACAACCAAACAACACGGTAGTTGATCCGAGAGCGCGTAAGTGTATGGGTTTTTTATCGATTTGGCTAATTTTGTTTAAATTTAAGGCCCAAAAACGCTTATTTGGAGGTGTTTTTTTGTTAAATAGCGTTATTTAAGTTGCCAAACACGGGAAATATCTATTTTTGCGATTTTAAGCCATTTCTGGAGTGTTGCTATATTTGCCCTTAATATCGCATAAAAATATCTTGAAATATTTTCTTGCTAGAGGTTGAGCCGTCAAGACAATAACCTTATGTTACCATTAAGCACATTAAAATCATTGCCATTTTTCGGATTTTGCAATGTTGTCCAAGGCAAAAAAATTATGACTCCAACGTGTGTTTTTAATCTGGATTAAATGTTTCAACAAGGAAAATATTCGTAATGAATGAGGATGCCAATGATGGGGACGACGTCTTGAAGATGCCGAGCCCATCTAAAAACAAGAATCTAACGTTGTTAGTTTATTTATTACAAGCTTTGGGGTTTGTTACCGGGGGTCTAACGGCTATTGCTGCATTGGTCATAAACTACCTTAAAATGGATGACGTAAGTGAAAGTTGGTTAGAGGGGCACTTTCGCTGGCAAGTAAACACTTTTTGGTACGGTTTATTGTGGACTATTTTAGCGTGGCTATCGTGGCTTATATTACTCGGCTGGCTCAGTGCGGCAGTGGTCACTGTTTGGTTAATATATCGTATTGTTAAGGGCGCAATCTATCTCAATGATGATAGGCCGATTATTTTTTAACTGATCATTTAACCTTAGGTTAAGCCTTAACTAACTTGGTCTGAGATCAGGCATCTAGGAATTCATATGCAAAATTACCAGCATTTTGTTGGCGGGCAGGCAAGCGACTTGCCTTTAGGGAAGGTCGTTTGTGTGGGGAGAAACTATGCTGCTCATGCGAAAGAGTTAAATAATCCGATTCCCACCGAGCCCGTATTATTCATCAAGCCAAGTACGGCTCTGGTTAAACTTGACGAGCCCTTAGTCATACCGACCCACCTTGGTGAATGCCATTTTGAGGTGGAGATGAGTATTCTTGTTGGGTGGCCGCTAAGACACTGTAATCAAGAGACGGCGTCTGCTGCTATAGCGGGGATTGGTCTTGCGCTAGATCTAACTCTTCGAGACCTGCAGCAGGAGCTCAAAGAAAAAGGCTTGCCATGGGAGAAAGCTAAATCTTTTGATGGGGCCTGTCCGGTTTCTGGTTTTATGCCTATCACTCAGAGTACTAATTTACAAAATCAGCAGATCGTTTTACGGCAGAATCATAAGATAAAGCAAAATGGTAATACGGCGGATATGCTTACGCCGGTTTTAGCCTTACTGTCTTACATCAGTCAGTTTTTTACCTTGTTGCCGGGTGATATAGTACTGACTGGAACTCCTGTAGGGGTTGGGCCATTGAAACTCGGTGATCAATTAAGCCTCAGCCTATCGGAAAGTATCCACTGCATAACTGAAGTCGGATCCTCCGAAAGGTAATTCTATGAGCATCATAAAAGGTATTTACAAGCACTACAAAGGTAATCTCTATCAGGTTATAGAGGTAGCGACCCACAGTGAAACGCAGGAGGAGCTTGTTGTTTATCGAACGCTTTACGGTGATTACAGCATGTGGGTAAGACCCTTGGATATGTTTCAAGAATTAGTGTCGTTTGAAGGCGAGCAGGTGCCGCGATTTAGCTTTGTTGAGCCCAGTGACTAATGTTGATTATTTCTAGTACTGTTTCAATTTCTGAGACCGAGCTGGATATTTCGGCGATACGCGCTCAGGGACCAGGTGGACAAAACGTCAATAAGGTGTCCTCGGCTATTCATTTGCGTTTTGACATCAATCAATCTTCACTCCCAGATTTTTATAAGCAACGACTATTACGCTTAAGTGATCATAGAATTTCAAAAGATGGCATTGTCATTATTAAGGCTCAGCAGTATCGGAGTCAGGACAAAAACCGTATTGAGGCCATTGAGCGGTTGCAGCGATTGATTCAATCTGCCGGCTTTACTGCCAAGACGAGAAGGCCGACTAAACCAACACGAGGCTCACAAGTCAGGCGAGTGGACAAAAAGACGCAGCACGGTAAAAAGAAGACCATGCGTGGCAAACCTAATCTGGATTAGACTTTATGAGTGAACTTAATAGCCATCCGTTTGATGCGTTAACACCCGATGTGCTAATCGGTGCTGTTGAGAGCCAAGGCTTTATTTGTGATGGACGGTTTTTGGCGTTAAACAGCTATGAAAACCGCGTCTATCAGATTGGTATAGAAGAAAAGACACCCATGATTGTGAAATTTTATCGTCCTGAGCGTTGGTCTGACGAGCAAATTTTCGAAGAGCATCAATATTGCTTCCAACTTAAAGAGCAAGAACTACCCGTCGTTTGCCCTTGGATCAATTCAGAGAACAATAGTATTAGCCACTATGCGGGATTCCGGTTCGCACTTTATGAGCGCAAAGGGGGCCACGCGCCTGAGTTAGACAACCTAGACAACCTATTTATTTTAGGTAGATTGTTGGGTCGCTTCCATGGAGTTGGCGCCGCTAGCAAGTTTAAGCATCGGCCCACTTTAAATATCAAAAATTTTGGTTGGGACTCGTATTCGCTTATTAGTAAAGATTTTATACCAAAAGAGTTGAGCCCGGCTTATGATTCCTTGGCTCTGGATGTGCTAAAAGCTATCGATAGGATTCTTGCCGACTATGGTGAGGTTAATAATATTCGTGTCCATGGCGACTGCCATTCAGGCAATATATTATGGCGCGATGACTATCCGCATTTTGTCGATTTTGACGACGCGCGGATGGCGCCAGCCATCCAAGATCTATGGATGCTCTTATCGGGCGATCGCCAGGAACAGACTGCGCAAATGGCTGAAATCATTGAGGGTTACAATGAGTTTTATGACTTTGATTATCGGGAGTTACGATTAATCGAAGTATTTCGGACGCTAAGAATCATGCATCACAGTGCCTGGATCGCAAGACGCTGGTCAGACCCTGCATTTCCTCGGGCATTTACTTGGTTTGATTCCCCGCGCTATTGGAGCGACCATATTCTCGCGCTTCGTGAGCAGCTAGCGGCGCTTAATGAGCCGCCACTAGAAGTTCGGCTATAATGTTTTACCTGCTAAAGCTATAGCAAAATTATTGAAATTGACCTCAATATAACAGATATTATTGAGGCCTTGAGTGACAAACGATAAGCTAAGCTAGAATCACAACACTCTTGAATCAATGGGTGTTATTTACATAACATACTTAAGGACTAGCAATGAGTGATTTGCCGGTAGAATTAAAATATGCTCTTAGCCACGAATGGGCGAGGTTAGATAGTGACGGGACAGTAGTGATAGGCATTACTGATCACGCGCAGGCGGCTCTTGGTGATGTCGTTTACGTTGAGCTCCCAGAGGTTGGTGCTGAGGTTGATGCAGGGACAGAGATAGCTGTTATAGAGTCTGTCAAAGCTGCTTCCGATATCTATTCCCCCGTGACCGGGGAAGTCACGGAGGTTAATCTTGAGCTGGAAGAGGAGCCAGAGACCGTTAATCATTCTCCTTATGTAGACGGTTGGCTTTTTCGGATTAAGGCATCTAATTTAGACGAGCTTGACAACATGCTGGATGTTGATCGCTATTTTATGGTGATAGAAGACGAGTAGGAACCGCATAGCTGTGGCGATGAGTTTCACTTCCCAGAACCCAGCGATAGAATTTCCATGGCCATGGCAAACTAATTGCGAAGTGAAAGTATTTCCCAGTCTCGGCGCAAAGCCTCTTTGCGCAAAGCATCATCTGGGTCTACCGCGATAGGGTTGGCCACCTCCAGCAGTAAGGTTAGATCATTAATGGAGTCGCTATAAAAATAGCTTCCATCTAAGGTTTCATCATTTTGTTGTAGCCAGCTATTTAATCGTTCGACCTTCCCATGTTGATAGGTTGGTATTCCGACGATTCTTCCAGTAAAAAAACCATCTACGATTTCTGGGTCTGCTGCTAAAAGTTCTTCTATGCCAAGTGACTTGACGATAGGTTCGGCTATAAAGCGGTTGGTAGCTGTGATTACTAGTAGCCGGTCTCCCGCTAGACGATGCTGCTCTATGAGACGTGCGGCTTTTGGTAGTTTTAACGGTTCGATCATCTCTTCCATAAACTGACGATGCAGTTTATTGAGTTTATTTTGAGATAAACCAACGAGAGCCGTTAGTGAAAACTCAAGATACTTAAATATGTCCAGACAGCCATTTTCATAGTCAGCATAGAATTTGTCATTGATGGTTTTGTAGTGACCTTGATCGACCAAATTACGGTTAACTAAAAACTCGCCCCAGCTGTAGTCACTATCGCCAGCAATCAAGGTGTTGTCTAAATCAAAGATTACTAGAGCCATTAATTAAACCAGAATTATTAGAATGACTGAAAGGATAGCGACCAAACATCGGCGGCTCAAGAGAAAATTGCCGATACTCCAATACTATGGAACAATAGAAAGATGCATCATTCCCCATCACAGGTACAAAAATAGTGGTTGATAAAGACGGTTTCCGCGCTAATGTCGGCATTGTTATTAGTGATGGCAAGGGCAAGGTATTTCTTGCAAAAAGAGTGGGCCAACAATCATGGCAGTTCCCTCAGGGCGGCATTGATAAGGGTGAATCTGTAGAGCAAGCTTTATATCGGGAGTTATATGAAGAAGTGGGCTTGGAGTCTTCAGATGTGAAAATCATTCAGCGTACAAAAAGGTGGCTACATTACCGCATCCCCGAAGCTATGCAGCGTAAGCGCTCAAAACCACTTTGCATTGGTCAGAAACAGAAGTGGTTCTTTCTGCAGATGACCGGAGATGCGGCAAAGATTCGCTTTGATACTTCTGGGACTCCTGAGTTTGACGATTGGGAATGGGTCAACTATTGGTATCCGATCAACGCTGTGATCTCTTTTAAGAGCAATGTTTATCGTAATGCGCTACAGGAATTTTCCCAGCCAAACATGCGCTTTCAGCAGCAATCAAGAGGCGTCTAGTTATGTTGGCATCTCTGCGCGCCATTGTTCAAGAGGTTAATAGTGCTCGCAGCCTGCCCGAAGTACTGACGATCATAGTGACAGAAGTACGCTCAGCAATGCAGGCTGGAGTGTGCTCGGCCTATTTGTTTGATGAGGCGGACCAGCGTTATGTGCTGATGGCGACTGAGGGCCTTCGGCAAGAGTCGATTGGTAACGTTCGATTGGGCATGAGAGAAGGGCTGGTTGGATTAGTTGCAGCAAAGCAAGAGCCTTTAAACCTTGAAGATGCAGATCAACACCCTAATTTTGCCTATTTTGAAGAGACAGGCGAATCACCGTTTCATTCGTTTTTAGGTGTCCCCATCATTCATCATCGTAAGGTGCTGGGGGTGCTGGTGTTACAGCAAGAAACGCAGCGGCGGTTTGCCCCTGAAGAAGAGGCTTTTGTCGTGACGGTTTGTGCGCAGCTTTCTGGTGCTATTGCGCATGCTGAGGCCACAGGAGCTTTGCGCCAGCTAGCTTCTGCTGGACGAGGGAAAAGCCGTGAAGCTATATTCCAAGGTATAGCGAGCTCCCCTGGAGTGGGAATTGGCCGAGCAGTATTGGTGTCCTCCAGCACTGATCTTTCAGCCGTACCGGAGCGGTTCGCTAAGGACCACGCTGCAGAAATAAAAAGATTTCTTGAGGCTTTAAAAGCAACCAAGAGAGATATGCGTAATTTGGGTGATGGCTTAGCGAGTAAATTGAGTGAGGAGGAGTTTGCGCTTTTTGAAGTTTATATTCGCATGCTGGATGATCGCTCGTTAGTCAGAGAGGTGAAAGACACCATTAAGCAAGGTCGCGCGGCAACAAGCGCGTGGAGCTCTGTGATCCTCAAGCATGTGCGTACTTTCAAAAAAATGGATGACTCTTATTTGCGAGAGCGAGCGGCTGATGTGACTGATCTTGGTAGGCGAGTCCTTGGTTATCTGCAAGCCAAGGATACAGATCAGTCACCCCTACCACGGCGCATTGTTTTGCTGGGAGAGGACCTCTCGGCTACGGTGCTTGCTGACATTCCTGTTAGTCGGCTGGTGGGCATCATTTCACTCAAAGGGTCCAGTAATTCACATATGGCAATTGTTGGGCGAGCTCTTGGTATTCCTACCGTTATGGGCGCCGTTAACTTACCTTGGACTGAACTTGAAGGACAAGAATTAATTGTAGATGGGTCGACCGGCGACGTTATTAGTCGAGCGACTCGTGCAGTGCGCCGGAATTATGTGCAGCGTCAGAGAGAACAGCGACAGTTTAATAAGGATCTTGAAAAGCTTAGGGATATTCCCTGCAACACGCCGGATGGCAAACGATTTTCGCTCTGGGTAAATACTGGACTACGTCAAGATACCTTGCAATCCTTAAAAAGTGGCGCTGAGGCGGTGGGTTTATTTCGGACTGAAATTCCTTTTCTGATGCGCTCTAGTTTCCCTACTGAGGATGAGCAGGTAGAAATCTATCGAGAGCAGCTTGCCGCTTTTTCTCCACGGCCAGTCACCATGAGAACCTTAGATATCGGTGGAGATAAAGATTTGCCTTATTTTCCTATTGAGGAAGAAAATCCTTTTTTAGGGTGGAGGGGAATTCGTATATCACTTGACCACCCAGAGATTTTTCTGGTACAAATTCGAGCTATGTTGCGAGCCAGTGAGGGCATTAATAATCTACGCATTATGCTGCCCATGATTAGTAATATTCCAGAACTTGAGAGAGCGCTCCAATTGATTGACCGGGCCTATGGAGAATTAACTGAGGAGGAAGGGTACAGCATTAAACGTCCTCTCATGGGAGCCATGATAGAAGTACCCGCCGCTGTTTATCAGGTAAAGGAAATTGGCCGTCGGGTAGACTTCTTGTCCGTAGGAACTAATGATCTTACTCAGTATTTGTTGGCTGTAGATAGGAATAATCTCAGGGTGGCAGATCTCTACCATACCTTACATCCAAGCGTTTTGAGGGCGTTGAAATCGATTATCGAACAAGCTTCTTCGGTGAAATGCCAGCTCAGTATTTGTGGTGAAATGGCTGGAGATCCTCTGAGTGTTGTTCTTCTTTTGGGTCTTGGCTATGAAACATTCTCTATGAGTGCCAGTAGCTTATTACGGGTTAAGTCGATGTTGTTAAATGTAGCCTGTAAAGATGCGCAAATTTTAGCGCGGCGTGCGCTAAAGATGCCAGATTCAAGCACGATTTATAAGTTCATGGCTGAAGCATTAAATCAGCCAGAAGTGCCTAGGCTCCTTAGAGTGACACCTAAGCGTCGAGCAGACGCGCCCAAGCTAATTACCTAGTATTTTAAAGTCAAACTGATTGAAGTCCTTTCTATACCCTGCTTCAAAGCATTGTTCAGCTACATTAACCTCACCTTTTCCGGACATTATAATCGCGGTGGCGGCCCGAGTGCCGTAACCATCAGCGACAATAAAGGGAGAGGAAAGTAAAGATTCCCATTCCGCAGGGACCCCGGTGCTAGGTAATAGATGTGGGGCATAGGTTTTTTGCAAAGATAAAGAGTCAAGTAATAGCGGTAAGGCCTCGGCGTCCATTTCCCGACCTACTATTGCTTGTGATAGTTGCAGACGAGCATGCTCAACCTTGGGCCAGGGACTATCTAGGGCGTGGTTGCTTAGGGCATACACCCCGGGTTCTAAGCTAGTTCTTTGGCCGTTCTGATTATTTAGGTAAAGTAGGCATGCTCCATCGTAAATTAACAAATTAAAGCCATCATAGTCAGACAGTCGATTTTCAATTGAATCTGCCCACTGATGAACACTGTCAGTCGACGATAAAAACTCAGTGATCAGGTTACCTCGCGAGAGAGGGTTTACCTGGGAAATCTTATCGGTATAAAAGCCGCGAAAATTAGTCACAGCGGCGAACCGACCGTTGCGATTCAGGCCCAGCCATGTGCCACCTGCTTGTTGATCTCTACCTGCTAAAATCTGACTGCCAGCCCACCAATGCATCGGTAAGGTTGGGCGTGCGTAGAATTCGTCACGATTAGAGGTAACGATGAGAGGGGCATCGGAATGACTATGAAAAGCAACGGCAAGTAAACACATAATCGGAGTATAACTATTTCTGCTTTTGTCCGTCATCCTTCTTGGCAGTAATGGCTATAAAACGCTATGATCAGCGGAATAGTATTTTTGGAGCACCCCCCCCAATGCTAACTTATCCAACCATTGATCCAGTGGCTTTATCAATTGGTCCATTGCAAGTGCATTGGTACGGCGTGATGTACCTGCTAGCCTTTGTTGTGGCTTGGCGTTTGGCTCTGCGTAATAGTCAGAGGCCTTGGTCGCCTATTAAAAAGAATCAGGTAGAAGACTTAATTGTTTATGGAGCATGGGGCGTTATTTTAGGCGGTCGTCTGGGCTATATGTTTTTTTACAGTGCCGACAAATGGCTGGCTGACCCAGCCATGTTGATTCGTATCTGGGAGGGTGGCATGTCCTTTCATGGCGGTTTAGTTGGTGTTGCAATAGCCATATTAATTTATAGCCGAAAGTACCAAATTTCATTTCTCGCGCTGACTGATTTTGCGACGCCGCTCGTTCCGACAGGATTACTATTCGGCCGATTGGGTAACTTTATTGGTCAAGAACTCTACGGGAGGCCTACTGATGCGCCCTGGGGGATGGTGTTCCCAGCTGACCCAGAGCAACTCACTCGGCATCCGTCACAGCTTTATGAGGCAGCTTTAGAAGGGCTTTTATTGTTTTTGGTTATTAATTGGTTTGCTCGTAAGCCTAGATTATACGGCCACGTTACAGGATTGTTTTTGATTCTCTATGGAATTTTTCGGTTTGCGGTGGAGTTTGTCCGGCAGCCAGACGCACAGTTTTTGGGTCAGTCATCTCTCGTGGAATCTTTTAGTTGGATGACGCGCGGGCAGACATTGTGTATTCCCATGATCCTCCTAGGCTTCTGGTTTATGCGCAAAAGCCTCCAGCAGTTGTTCGACAATTCAGTGAGTTCCTCATGAAGCCATATTTAGACTTAATGCGACATATCCGGGATCATGGCGTTAAAAAAGAAGACCGCACAGGAACCGGCACAGTGAGTATTTTTGGTCATCAAATGCGATTTGACTTGGCCGAGGGGTTTCCTTTGGTCACGAGTAAAAAAGTGCATCTAAAGTCAATTATTCATGAGCTATTGTGGTTTATCCGTGGCGATACTAATATTCGGTATTTGGTAAACAATGGGGTGGGCATTTGGAATGATTGGCCATACCAAAGCTGGTTACGAGAGACAGGTGGTGATGAGGGTTTGGTTATGTACTCGCCCGAATGGACAGCTCAGAAGAAGTTGTTCATTGAACGGATTAAGGCGGATACCGACTTTGCTGATAAGTACGGTGACCTAGGCCCTGTCTACGGTAAACAATGGCGCGATTTCGGCGGTGTTGATCAGCTGGCACAATTAGTTGATGACATTAATGTTAATCCGGATTCTCGACGTTTAATTGTTTCTGCCTGGAATCCTCAGGATATACCGGTGATGGTCAAATCCGGGTTGCCGCCTTGCCATAGCTTGTTTCAATTTTACGTGGTTGAGGGGCGACTAAGTTGCCAGCTCTATCAGCGTAGCGCAGATGTTTTTCTAGGAGTGCCCTTTAATATTGCTTCATACGCCATACTCACGTTAATGATCGCTCAAGTTACAGGATTAAAACCCGGTGATTTTGTCCATACTTTTGGAGATGCTCACCTCTATCTCAATCATATGGATCAGGTTAATGAGCAGCTATCACGTACTACGTTTCCGCTAGCGACTCTTAAGATCAATCCGGCGGTGAACAGCCTGTTTGATTTTATTTTTGAGGATTTCGAATTGCAAGGTTATCAATCTCATGATCCCATCTCAGCTCCAGTTGCGGTGTAAATAATGAAACTATCGTTAATAGTGGCTATGAGTCGTAATG
>Ga0209252_1000742_pt1 | contig 23882 bp, 23 predicted proteins | sample SaaInlV_135m_DNA_3_FD_184673 | JGI IMG/M metagenome (GOLD analysis project Ga0209252, IMG submission 184673) | Marine microbial communities from expanding oxygen minimum zones in the Saanich Inlet - Saanich Inlet SI074_LV_100m_DNA (SPAdes) (version 2) | ecosystem: Environmental > Aquatic >... | reverse complement strand
TAGATCTAAAATCACTCAACATACCTCTAACAAACGGTGCAACAGTTCCATCAATGATTGACTATCCGACACAGACAAGTTCATTTGTAATGACACTTGTACTTGACACAGGATATGTAATTCAAAGTAATGCCGAGACATTGACACCATCAGCACCATTCACTGGCGAAATATCATTCAGTGAGGACAGAACTGTATATGATAATTCTGCTGACTGCCTTGCATCAGATCCTAATGCTACTTGGGCAGCACCAACAAACCCATTGTCCAATGCAGCATTTGTATGTAGTACATCATACAGTGAATCAGTACTAGAGTTTACTGTTCAGCCAGTAGGTGCAGATGTGATTATATCTTACCAACCACAGAACCTAAATGAGCCAGCAATTGTAAAGGCATTTACCGCAACCAGTTCAGCAATAACCGAGACAATGGATGTTGATCCTGAAACTGACTACTACGGCTCAATCATAGTAAATCCACAGTTTGAATATACAATTAATGCTGACCAAACAATCACTGTAGTATGTGATCCAAATGATATAATGTGTGAGAACGAGGACACCGATCCAAACACAGCAGGTGTACAGAATGACGTACCAAATGGAGTTCCATCAGAGAAAACCTTCAAGTCATTCAAGTCTCCAGAATCAACAAGACAGTTAGGAATTGAACCAATGGGCAATCTATTCGGAGTCAATATGGTATTCATATTTGTCATAGCATTGGCAGGCATATTCACAGGAAGAAGTGCACCAATGGGAGTCATCTTCATAGTTGTAACACTTGGAATCATGTCATTCCTAGGATATCTTGACTTTGGAAACGATATGATGAATGCAGCAACATGGTCACTGCTTATAATTGCAGCAATACTTGGTATATTCCTGGGCAAACGCTGGTCTTAGAAAATATTTTAATTTTATATACCCTAGTTTACTGAAATTTATCGTATGGTTGTTCCTTTATTTGAAATTAAACTGTCAAAGAAACCCATTGCTGTAATCAAAATGGGTGACCGTAACGTCAGTTTTGTAAAAATAAACAAGTATAATTCAAAGTATTTTACAACAAAGGACGGCCAGACCTATGAACTTGATGACGAGTACGAGTACCGTTACAAGAAGACAGGCGTATATTTTTATAACTTTTCAAATTCCAAACCTCTAAGTCTTTCATCAATAAGCGAGATAGACGAGATAATGAAGGACGTTGGAGAATCTGAACTGTTCAACAAGGAAAGATTTATGTCAACAGTTGGCAATGATCCAAGCATTGATGTTGAAAAACTTAACATACCAAAAGACATATCAAAGGATATGACACCAGCAACAAAAAGATTCTTACAGGATCACGCAACTGACGATGAAACTTCCAAGACAGACATGATGATCAACGTGCACACCCAGTCAAAACCAATACCAAAATACAGTCCGCATCTTATAGGAATGGGAATGAACAGGACAGGTTTTGCATTCGTACAGATAGCATACCAGAGAATCGACATCGTGCCTATGTATGTCAATGATGCCAAGGCATACACACAGTACGGTGTATTCGAGATAGACAAGGACAACGTATATTTTCTAAAAAAACAGATGCTATGTTTCTTTATAGTTTCAAACGAACGTGACGAGATAAGACCACCAATGAAAAAAGAACCATATAAAGTTATGAAGACAATGATCAAGAAAAAAAGATGGGACAAGATAGACAGTTTCATCAAACCAATACCTGCCAATGGCAAGAATACAAAGGAACACCTCAAAAAAAAACAACCAATTCCAAGAAGCGTTTCAATCTCTTCGGAAAAAAAATTAGTTCAATTTCAAGCGGATTCTCCGAGCGTATGTTACACGACGATGAAGGAACTTCATCTGACAAAGGAAGCAGTAGCTAAACAACTGTCAGATCCTCTAAAGAAAGCAATCCCAATCATGTTAATATTCGGTGGGGTAATGGGCATTGCAGTAGTGATGTCCAATGCACCACCAGTAATTGATGCAGTCGCTGACAGGGTGTCTGGAAAACCAGACGTGTTTGTCATGACTCCAGAGGAGTACGAGCAGTGGGAGATAGATAATGGTCTGAGGGATGAAAAAGACAGAAGGTATGTTGCAGGCTTAAGCATTGACGAGTATCAGGACTATCTTGATGCAGGCGGAACAGCACCTCAGTTTGAGGAGGAGACATTCCTTGGCGTGTCACAGGGTGACAACAAAGAGGTTGAATCCAAGGTCCAGACATATCTCGGTGTAGAGATAGAGCCAGCAGTGACACCAGATGAAATAATACCTGTCATTGACACTGTTGCACCAGAATTGACAGCACCAGAAATATTAATATATGAAGCAGACAATACTAACGGCATGAAGCCAAAACTGTCTGTACTTGTAACTGACAACGTTGACGAGGGACTGATTGCAGAGTGTGTGCCTGGCAGAAACGCAGTGTTCGAGATAGGAACACATGACATCCAGTGTTCAGCAACAGATGTTGCAGGTAACGTAGGCACTGTAAACTTTACAATCACTATCAATGTGCGTGAAGGAGTGGAATCAGTAAGCATAATTCCAAAGATACAGCCAATGCCAGGTCAATCACTTCCATAAATAAATTTTAAATGGATGGTATAATCATAAAAAACATGAAAAACATACTTTTAACTTTAATGATTTTATCAGTCTTACCTTTTGTTAATACAGCATTTGCCGACCACTTGGAAGGATCAATGATAAGTGATTCAGAATGTGCAGACAAGATGGGCAGGGAATGTTATTGTTGGGAACAGGGATCATGCAAGTTTACATCTGATCCTTTGGGAACAATGCTCAAGCCGTTTGATGCAGTCTTTGGCGGTCTTGCCCTAGTTATATTCTGGGCAATGGTTGTAGGTCTACTTTGGCTAAGAACAGAGTCTCCACAACTGGTAGGAATAGTAGGTATTGCAATGGTTGCAAGCTATCTTTCATATCTTGAGACACAGGGAGCAAGTCCTACGCCTGAGTTTGAGATGGCAAGAATTGTAGGCGTAATATTGCTTGTGATATCATTCGGAATAGCATTCTATCAGATGATTGTGGCACGTGTACTGTCAGGTCCGCAATAATATTAATTTTATATAGCAGTGTTTTTGAAATAGATCATGTCCTACGATGAACAAAGTGGCAGACCTGTTAGTCCAGATAGAACAATTCAACTTATCAGTGAGGCAAGGGATCATGATGATTTTCTTTACAGAACATTGTTTGGAAACAAGTCACTTCCGCATGTTGTTTATCAGTTAGAGCATTTTACAATTTTATTTGATGTTGTCAATGACGTCAGACGTAGAACTTTGGAGAAATTCCACAAATTACATCGTAACACATTAATTGCAACAACTTCTATAGACGGAAGAATGTTGAACGTACTCACAGAAACAAGAATCAAACACACTACAGAAGCCAAGATGGCAAAGAAGGGTGGTGGATTCGGAGGTGGAGACGGTGGCGGTGGCGGACCATTTGGATAGTAACACAGAACAAAGCAGACCGATAGAATCAAACGGTTATTGCAAACACGCTCACATCTCAGAAAGAACAAGAACCGAAGGAACACCATACGTAAAAGGATGGTGCGAAACATGTGGTGCATGGGTATTTACAAACAAGACATTTTGCATATGCTGTCGCAAGAGGGTACAGCACAAGGTACATCACAGACACACAAAACAAGTTCTAGAACATGCAGTACTCCTACATGAAAAGGTCATGGACGAGTACAGAATCATACCGTACAGAGAAACAGTATGGGTTGAGACCGAGTTTAAGGGCAGACGTTATCACATACCGCTGAAAGATCTTACATTATGGGTTGAACATCCCAACAAAAAAGAGATTATGGAGATCATTTTAGACCACATAACCACGGTCAGAGGATAAATTAAAAGTTTATATACACGGTTAATCTGAACCTAGACATGGGAACAGAAACATTCTATGACGTCCGCACTCGTAAAAAAGTGAAAGTGGATGCAAAAGACATCAAGGTCAAAAAGGTAAATGGCAGATTCCAACTAATCGGTAAAGCTAAATCAGGCCTAGTCTACAAATTCGCCAGTGAAGAGACGGCAAAAAAGTATAAATAAGACCTCTCTAAACTGAATTTTTAATTTTAAATACGAGTCAGTATTACTCATATTCATGGGTATGTTCGATATTTCTAATAATGATTTTTTTATGCCTCCAATGCAAAGAAAGCCAAAATGGACTAAAAAATCAGGTCTGCCAAAATTTGAAGTACAGGGTAACTGGGTAGGTGGCGACACAGGTCCTAAAAAAGTATGGAAAAATACAGGCATGTCATTCACAATAGCCAACAAAGATAATAAAAATTACAATATAAAAAGCAAACAAGCACCAGTTATTAACATGGGTCAGTTAAATATAGGACCGTCAAATAAAGGCATACAGATTGGCGATGCATATATAATGGAAGATACATTGTTTAAGGAAAATAAACATGGATATACTGGCATGGACACGCTGTATGGAATGGCTGAACAAGTCAAAGCACCAGATAAATATGGCTGGGTAGAAACAGTACAAGGAACAAACTATGCAAACATAGATTATATGACAACCAAAGAACAGTTAGAAGCAGGCTATAGTACTAAAAAAACAAGAGCATACAAAGCAAAAGAGGCATTAAAAAAATTAGAAGAAAAAGATATATTTCTGCCATCTTATGTTAATGTAGATAACACAAATTATTATACAAGAGCCGTAGGTTCAAGAGATGATCCACCACCTCCTCCTCCTCCAGACGAAGACGAAGACGAAAAATCTGACTGGAAAGACCAACTAAATCCAGATGGAAGTTCAAAGGGTGCTTCAACATCACACCCAAACGCAGTTGGCAGTCATTATGCAGTTGCTGGAAGTGGAAGAACAACAGCAAAGGGTGCAAGAAGAGCAGCAAGAATTATAAATCAAGGTGCTGCTTTTAAAAGTGATCCTTATGTTACCACGGCACATACCATACAAGATAAATTAGGAAGGAGTAGAATAAAACCAACATGGAATAGAATTGGTTATGGTAACAGGGTACAAATGGTTGATTACAAAAAACAGGCATTAGGAATAATAAATGATTATAATGAAAAGTCATCATTGGTTGAATGGGCAAAGACAATAGATCCAGAACATGCAAGTGTTGATCCTAACAAAACAATGTCGGTTATTGCTTCCACTAAAATGGTAACAAAAAGGAGCAAAAGAAACAAAAATCGGACATGGTGGTGGGTATATTATCAAGTACCAGAACATACATATAAAACAGTCAATAGAAAAGACACAATGAACAAGGGTGATACAATGGATTGGATATATAATAAAGTAATGAGAAAGTCAAAGGATAATAAATCACAGTTCGGTAAATACTTTAGTACTGATCCTGAAATAGCGGACCATAATTATTATACGATTTCTGACGATGATTTCAAATCATATGAAGAATATAAACAAGACGTCCTTGGTGAGATAAGTTCAAGACGTTCAAATCAGGAACAGGTAATAGAAAGAATAGGAACCGATACAGATACAATTGAACAAAAGGATAGAACCAATTTATTGATACCAGACCTTGAAACAGTAAAAGGCAATCTTGATGAAAAGGCAACAGTGTTAAAAAAAGAGGTTGGAGATCATGACTGGCAAAAGACAATAAGTCAGGAAACATTTGGTACAGATACAATACATGGCGAATCACATATAGGTGGTGTGCTACAAAGTTATGATGGTCAGGTAAGAGGCGGTGCATATTATGTACAGGATGCAGGCAAACTTATCACGGAAACAAAAAAATATGAATCGGAATTGGAGTCACAAATAAAACAAGTTGAATCAGATGAATCATCTATAAATGTTGATGACACTGAAGGACTAGTGGATTATTTCAATGACAAATCAGAAAAAGAGTATGCAATAGCAAGCAAGACATATCTAACAAAGTCACTTGATTTGACACAAAAGGAAAGAGAGGAACTTGAATATGCAAGAAGGGCACAGGGCATGGGTTCAAGTGCACCAGCAAAACAGTACAAACAACAAAAGACACGTGGCGGAAAACCAAGTATAAAAACAAAATCCAAACCACAGTACACAAACACACGTACACGTGGTGGTCAAAACAATCTTGGAGGTCTAGTAATTTGATACCAAAACATCTAAACATAAAAACATCTTCACCATTTCCTACAAGACAGAATACAGAACGAAAAACAAAGATGACAAACGTACTTGAAAAAATAAAAAAGGTGGATCAGCATCTCTCACGAGCAGTCGCACAGTACAGGGCAAAACATAATAAGACTCCTAACGAACTTGAACTGCAACAGGATTCAGCCACAACTCCGTTGATTTCACAAAGAAAAAGACTTGTCAAACAATACAATTATATAAAACAAGAATCACAGTATGCAGAAAAGACATACAAGACAATACGTGACGACCCAATAAAAAGAGCACAAAGATCTTTCAGTGGAATAAGAAATCAGAATCCATTGGACGGTAACCGTGAATATGTAAACACATTTTCAATGCCTGCGCTATCCCCTATAAGAAGAATAGGTAACAACACAAACAAGCAAGGTACATTATGGGATCCAAGATTCAACCATGGGGATGTAACAGTTGATCCAAAGATTGCTAGATATTATAAAAGGTTGTCTGGAGGATACTAATATGCGGAACAGAACAGGTACAAGTGATGTTAATCGTAGAAAATTACTTAAGAAGGTAAATACTAAAGAACCAAAACCAAAAGATAATAAACCAGAAACAAAACAAAAGACAGCAATAAATACAACAAAAACACAGCCAGCAAGAACACAACAATCAGCAAGGTCACAAAGATCAGGCAGTCAGCCAGCAGCACAGCAACCAGCAGCACAGCAACCAGCAGCACAGCAACCAGCAAACAAGATAGTTCCAGCTGCAACAAGTATAAGTACAGCAGGTATAAGTACAGCAGGCATTGCAGTTGCAGCACCAGGAGCAGCACAAAGAGTAAGCGGTGGCAGACCAGTTTCCTCGACAATCACAGGTCAGGAAATACGTGTTGACGAAGAAGGAAGAATGAAACTTGACGAGATTGAAAAGAGAAATTTCTTTGAACAACTTGTCCGTGGCTCAGTTGTTCCGACGGAACAGATGGTTGGTGTTGTAAAGGACGTTGCATACGGTGTAAAGTCGGAAGACCAAAGATCAATGGAAAGTGGTTTAGATTTGGTATTGAATCCGTTAATGAAACCTTTTGTTGACGATAGGATGAGGACCGAGGGAGTCATATCAGAGGAATGGTACTGGCCAGAGGAATTGAAATCAACATGGAATGTTTTGCCAGGATTTATGCAGAAGAGTGACACTGTCGAAAACCGTTCGTTCTTTGACGGTGTCAGTGCAAATGTCGGAAACATAGGTGCAATTAGTCAGAGTGATCTGGGACACAAAATAAGAGACGAGGAGTTTGCAGTTTCAGGAGAAAGGTTTGAACGAGCACCAGGCTATTACATAGGCTCAGCACTGGGAGAGATTCCATACTTTATCATAGGAGCAGGTCAGGTCAAGGCAGTGGGAACAGTCGCAGCCAAGGCAACGGCAGGCGTTGTCAGGGGAGGCGGAGTTGTCAATACAGCAAAGATGATGTCAACCGCATACAAACTTGAACGTGCAACAGAGAAACTTCAAAAGGTTGCAAACAAGTTGAACAGCAAGATTGACCAAAGCAAGATCATATCAAGACCGCAGGTTCTAAGAGCAGTCAAACTGTTAAAGGATGGTTATGCCATGAATGTAAAGGTACAGCAAAAGACTGGAGGTCTGTCAAAGGAAGTAAAGGATCAGGTAAAAACAGTTAACCAGAAAGTTACAGGAGATTCCAAGATACTTAACAAGTTTACAGCAGATAAGATAAACAAGATTGAGGCAATGCCTGAAAAGACTGAACTGCAAAGAATGAACAAGAAGATAAAGATTGATGCATTCAACGCAGATGTACAGGAATATCTTTTGCCAAACATGAGACAGTTCAAGGAAGGGTATGTTGCACAGGCTGTAAAGACGGCAAGTGATACAAAGGTAGAAAGACTTGCAACTGCAATAGGCGGATCTCCAAAGAACATGTCAAAAAGAATGGACAATTATTTCAACAAGAGAAGGAAGGACAAGGGTGACACAGACAAGTCAAACGAGCAGTTCTTCAGGGATGAAATGAGTGTAAGGGAAGCAAAGGGTGAGTTTGCTGGAGTCATGGGAAATATTAAATTTAACAAATATTTATTTGGCAATACAATGAATACTGTTCTTGGAATAAGCCGTACTCAGAAGAAGGCAGATGATTTGATATCACTTGTGCAAAGAACTAATCCTAACGTAAGGATTGTAACAAAAGACCAGTTGTTATCAGGTGTAAGATCATTTGAGGATGACATTGCATTAAAGAAAAAGGAAGCCAAGGAAATAAAGATGGAAACCAAGAGACTTGAAGCCAAGTTGAAAAACAGAAAATATGGCACAAAGTCACAGCCTGTTGACAATGTAGAAGTAGAGCGTGATCTTGAACTAATTCCTAACTGGATTGTCGATGCTGCTGGCGAAGGAGTTCCTGGCAAACCAATAAAAATTAAGGATCGCATTGTTGAAAACAAAGAAAGACTCAAAGAAATTTCAAGAGACATATCTGTTGCAAGACAGACCATTGACAAAAACAAGGCAGAGTTGGTAAGGGCACTTGCATATACAAAGCCAAAAGGAAAACCGAAAAAGGGTACGACAGCAAAGCAAAAGAATGTATACCGTTTTGACTTTGACATATTTCAGAAAGCATATGGCGATCAGGTAAAACTTGAGACTGTCATACCAAGTGAAATAATAATGGCATCAAAGCCTTCAGTGTCCGTGAGAAAAGTAAAGGGCAGATGGGAAGGACAGACTGGTGACACGCCTGAAACATCCAAGTCATTTATTGTTGACCAGATTCCTACAGCCAAGGCACAGGAAATATACGGTCCAGAGTATGTAAGCAAGAACCCTTCATTTTTCAAAAGCATTGGACTTAGAAGGGTGGGAAGATTCAGAACGCTTGTACCTAAAAAGGCAGAGCCTATGGAAGATATTGTATACATGTATGAGGCAACAGATGCATACCGTGCTGGCGGATTCTCAAAGTCTGGTGTCAAGCCAGTCGTTGTAATGAACAGGGGTCTTTCTGTAAAAGACCAGAGTTTGAGAAAGAAAGAATATGGTCTTAAAGTATTTACTGGCGATCAGAAGGTAGGACAGGCAATCAGCGGAGGAAAGGAAAGGACAATACTTGAGTACGAACAGATATCTAACGAAAACATAAAAACAATCAAACAGGGTGGCACAGTAAAAATGGACGGTGACGATGTTGGAGACATATTGATAAACAGAGCCGAGTTGGAAAACCGACAGGCAGAGTTTGACTTTTTCGCAGAAAGAAAGATAACAGCAATTGAAGCAGAAAAAAAAGAAATAAATAAATTATTTGATGAAAAAATTAAAGGTATTCAAAAAAACAAAAGAACTGGACAGAAGAAAAAAATTGAGTATGAGGAAAAAGCAAGGAAGGAAAATGATATGGAAATTGCTACTCTTGAAAACAGACAAAAGTCATTGAAGTTAAAAATGGATACCCCTTGGCATGAGCGAAGGCAGACGGAAATTGGATTACAAATACACAGAACTGCCGACCAAAGAGGATCAATAATTTCATTTCCATTGGAAGTTTTGAGAAGATCAAGCGCAAGCTATGGAACAAGGTATGAATCCAGCATGGTAAGAAGCAAGTCTACAGGCAAGGATTACTATCTCAGTCAGGCAGCGGACGGTACAACTGATTATTATGAGGTACTGGATGACTCGTTCAGACCTTCAATGGTTTCGAGTGTACAGAACAAGGCTAAAAAACCAAAAGGCTGGAACAAGTGGAGTGCAAAAAAGAAAAGAGACTGGGTTGGAAAACAGGTTTTATTGACAACAAGGGAAACAGTTTATCCAAAAGACATAGGTCCAGCTACTCTTACACCTTTCAGACCAACTGGAATGGAAGAAAATTATATAATTAATGTCATGGAAAAGGGAACAAGGATAAAATTTGTAGGATCAGACACTCAGAAATGGAACGTTGCATTAAAGCAGTACGAGCCACAGGGAAGATGGGTAGATGCAAAAGATCCTGAATATCAGATGGGTCTGGACTTTGAGGAAGTTATGAATAAAGGTATTCTTCCCAAGGGAGTAGATACACCAAAGGGATGGAACAAACAAAATAAAGATGCCTTAAACACAAAAGATCCTGTATTTGATAAAAAACCCAAGGAAACAGATTTTTGGGGAAAACCTATTGGTCAAAAACCTGATGATAAGGTTAAGAAGGTTACCCAGAATACAGTAAGTTATAGACTCGCTTCACAGATGAGAGAAAATCTTCTGTTCTTGGATCCTGATATTAAAGTTACAACAAGACCAAATTTTATTGGACCAGGAAAACCAGTGCCTTACGAGGGGATGTTAAAAAAAATTACACCAGAGGAAAAGGCAGTTTTGGAATCAGGCGATACCATAGGCTCAAGGCAGGCAAACATTCAGAATGCATTGGCTGGAATGAAGACAACAGATGTGGATTTGTTTCTTGCTGGGGGCAGAAAACTTACAAAAGATGAAAAGAGTCTTTGGAAGAGAACAGGCAAACTGTCAACAGACAAGGATGCACCTTACTATACAATGGATTACGGCAATAAAAGTACACCAACGTTGATAAAACAGAATGTTGATATTGTTTCTGCAAAGGGCATGCTTAGAGCATTGCAGGTTGCAAAGGATACAAGAACCAAGTTAAAGACAAAGGCATTCGGTCAGGACTTGGTTCCTATTGAAGTGAAGAGTCTTGTGCCAGACAGGTCAACCTATAATCAGTCTACTGAGAGAAGCGTTGCCAGAATACCATATGGCGATGCCGTTAGAACCACAGGATTTGAGGACGACGTGGCAGCACTGTTTGCAGTAAGCCAGTCTGACTCAATGGTACAGGGAAAGTTGCCAGGAGGTGTAAGGGTTACGCCAGTACAGGAAGTATTGCCGACAACCCACATAATCAATGAAAAACCGCTAACTGTTGGTGACACGAGTATGGGAAAGGGACTCGATGCAAACAAAGGTTCAAATTATGATAGAATGCTTAGACAAGCACAAGGTATTGATGCAAGAAATTTCGGTGGCGGAACTGTAGAAAGGGACTTTAAAAAGAGAATGGTTGAACAGATATATTCCAAGGTTTTGAAAAAGCCAAAGCCAAAGGCAGATGTCATGAACGAATTTCTTGAACCCGAAAGTATTCAGTATTCAAAGTTAATTGATGCCACTGTAAGAACCAATAACAGCAACCTGAAAAGAATGAACAAGAAAGAGGCAATCAAACTTAAGGTTAATAACAAGGGAAAAAAGAAAGGAGCAAGAAAGGCAGTGATAAATCCAGACGACTTTGAAGATATATTGGGCAAGGTAAACCTTGATACAAGAAACCCGATCAGAAGGCTTTCCGATGCGTTCAAGTACAGGACTCAGTACAGAACAGAGCCAGAGGTATTCAAGGAAGGAACAAGTTACACAGTAGACGGCAAGACGTCAAGCCAGTACAAGGCATCAAAGACAGACAGTGGTACAAACATAAAACAGCCAAGTTGGTTCGGAAAACTTGCAATCGGTATTGGAAGCAAAAGAAAGAACAATGTCCAGTACACTGAAAATACAAATCCGTTCCAGATTCCAGCATTGAAGGATGTCTTTAAAGAGCCATGGGTTCAGCAATACATAGGAAAGGACAAGACCATAACAAAACTGTATGATGACGTCATGGGAAGGGGTGAGACTATTGATGAGGCTGGCCTACAGGCAATTATCAAAGCAGAGAGCGATCCAGCAAACATGGCAAGAAATGTTGAATTAAATAAACTTCTTGGAAGACTGGAAGCAACACAGTTAAGACTAGACAAAAAAATAGATAATGTACCACCCATCAGTCAATTAAATCCACAATGGATTCTTGATTCAAATATCAATGCAAAGAAGATAAAGATTGTAAGGGATCAGATTAAAGAAGGTGTCTTTGATGTGGCACGACAGTCTGATGCGGATGAATGGGATTTTGTCAATAGAAAATTTTCGTTTAATGAAACAGGTAATATTAAAAAAACAGATCCAAAACCAAGAAACGTTTGGGGAAAAGATGAACTTGGTGAAAGAAGACCAGACTCAATCGGGGAGGAATCACAGGATACATTATTTAATATTAGTGAAGATACATGGAAGGTTCCTGGACAAGCAGACGAAAGACTAAGACTTAGACCGTCAGAAACAGAAAGTGTACTGGAACCAGATTTTTCATTGCCTGAAGATGGTGCATTCATAGAAGGAACAAAGCCTTCATCAACTGTAAGCCCTGTAATCAGGTCACTTGATGAAGCAAGGGACAAGACAAGAAGTTTCCTTATGACATCGGTAGGAATTGATCCATCGGCATCAACAAGTATCTCAAGAAGGTCACTTGGAAAAGAGGTTGTCAATTTTATGGAAACAACTTTTGAAAAGTCAAAACAAAAACAGGCAAAGAATGTAATTAATACTGATAACCCAGTTGACAGTCTTTCTGCATTTCTTGCAGACCCTGAAAATGCAAGCAAGTTTGATGTGCCTGGATTCCAAAAAACATCTCAAAAACTAGATATAAAACAGGATGCACCAGTGGTTGGTCCGCAGGCAAGGGTCAGAGGAATGGATGTGGACAGTTTCAGACAGAACATAAGATTAGACAACAAGCAAAAACCAGTAGGACTAAAACAGCAGGCTCCGTTGGCATCGTCATTGGCAACAAGCGTGGGAGAACTGTTCAGACCAAGCGAGACAACTGCAACAGAACAGCCACAGTTTGAATTACCAAGTTTACAATCACCACTACAACCTGCATATGCAGAAAAAAATATAATAGAACAAACAATTGGAGACATACAAAAAACAATTTCATCTGTTGAGGCTGGAAACAATAGGATAGGCCAAGGTACTGATGGAACTGTCAAATCATATGAGATGTCACAAAGTCTAAATATATTTGGTAGTTCTGGACAAAAGGCAAAAGGAGATCCTTATGGAACTTCAACAATGCCAGATTTCAGTGCTGTATTGGATGCAGATACAAAAACAGTACCAGATTTGTTGTATGGATTAAATCTAGGTCAGTCTCAACCACAAATAGAATCAACTAAACAGTTGTTAGGTGTTGATACATTTTTGGTTCAAGGACAGGGTATAAAACAAGGGGAAGCATATAAACAATCATTTGTAATATCACCAAAACCAAAACTTCAAGAACAACTTGCACCTTTAGAACCAGTAACACCAAAACCTATACCACCAAGAGTATTTCCCATAGCACCATTGTTTCCATTATATGATCCTGGAGATCCTAAACGAAGACCAAGAAGAAGATATGGAAAGGCTAAAAAGAAAAAGACTTGGTGGCAGACACCAGAAAACTGGTGGCAACCATACTACTGGGGTGGAAAGGATCAGCAAGGAGCAGGGTATGTTACATTTACTGGTAAGGAGCCAGCCAAGGTTAAGAAATATGAGAAGAAATACTTTGGTATTGGCGTAAACGATTCACCATTCGGTGTAAGGAGCAAGTGGTTTTAAATGATATATACTAGTAATATCAGGAGTAGTTATGGCTAGACGTTCTTCACGCAATTCTGTATATAACAAACGTGTGAACGAACAGGTGCAGGTTGCAAAAGCCAATAAAAAAACTGAGACAAAGGTTGTAAAAAAAGTTGGAAAACAGGTTAAGCAAGCCAAAACAGTAAAGTATCAAAATCAACAATCTAGTTCAAGCAGTAATACAGGTGGAGGAGGAATCATACCGCAGGCACACGCACAGTCATCAAACCCTACACAAAATCAGCCTGCACAGGCACGTACACAGTCAACCCAGTTTGATCCGTTGGCAAGGGCATCACAGTTTGTTCAGAACATAGGCAGGGGTGCAGTTGACACAGGAAAGAGTTATACTACTGACTTTTACGACATGGCTGAGGCAGCAGCAACAGGAAGAGAAAGAGAAGAGAGAAGCTATCAGGATGAGACTTTGGCAGGCGTGTTTGGAAGAGGTCTGTTTGAAGGCAATCTAGGTGGCGCATGGGATGAAGCAGGCAGAAGAGTAACACAAGAGCCAGGCAGGGTTGTGGGTGAGGTTGCAGCCGAGACGGCAATAATGCTTGGTACCATGGGATTTGGTGCAGCACTAAAGGGTGCAAGGATCGGAGCAACAGGTATTAAAGCAGGGCAACAATTCATAAAAACAAAGAGTACGGCAGGGGTATCAAAGACAAAAATTGGAAAGGACAAGGTACTTGGAACCAAAAGAATTTCAGGTTATGAAAGAAATACTTCCAGACTAAGTCCGTTCAACAGGGGTGGCAAGGAGTTTATTTCAGGTGACTTTAAGAAAGGACATACGTTAACAATCAAGACAAATAAACAAGGCAAGGAGACAGCAAAACTTACAAAGGATCTCAGTATTTCAGGTTGGACAAGAGGCATAACTTCAAGGTCTACAAGTATGGGCGAAGGATTTGCACGAAGAACTGGAAGGGCTCAGACTGTAATTATGCCAGTTGTTGCAGGCGGTTCAAAGCCAGTTACATTTGCAGACAGTTTACCAGACATATCAAAGGTATCTGTTTCCAAGGGAAAGGTTGTTGGAAGTGAAGCTGGCAAGTTTGCAGACATTGATTCTGAAGCAACCACTGGTTACATGCAACAATATGAACAGTTCCAAGCAGGTCAGTTGCCAAGACAATATGTATCTGGGGAAGGCTTTAACATATCATTACCACAAAAACAGGCTGGTTTATTTGAGGGTATTACAGCACCTGCTAGATCACCAACAAAAGGTGTTATTGAGTTTGATTCAGGTTTAACTCGTATAACAGGAATGTCAGACAATACACCACCAACAGGTGTTCTTGATGCATCAGATATCAATCCACAATACTATAAAGGAACAGATGACAAATATTATATCACTAAACTAAACGATGAGACAAGACCTGTTGCAAACAAACTTATCAAGGAATTTACTACAAAAATTAAGAACAACAAGGGATTAAAGGCAGCCAGAGAACGTGCAACCAAGGTAAGCATGGCAGATCAAAGAGAGGGAATTGTACAGCCAGTTGACGGTGTTACGTCAATGGAAATGATGGGAGGCTCGCCAAGTTCAATACCAATTGACCAGAATGCCGTATTGAAGGTTGCAAAGGCACAGATACATAAAACAATATCAGAAGGCGGATCACAGGCAGAGGCAAGATCAAAGGTAAATGAAATTATAAACTGGTACAAAAATGAAACAGTTAGACAGGATGCACAGGTAGCCAAGGAGGCTGGATCTGCTGGCGGTGACACCACTGCCACATTAGGCTCATTGGGTACTCCAGCAGACAATGTTGGCTCGCCCATGGTTAAGTTTAACTTGGTTGATGATGTAAGACCAAGTGTTAAAACTGATCCAGAAACTGGTGAACTGGTTAAAGTTAAATATGATTCTGAACCTGGACCAGTTGTGTTTGGTGAAAATTACGGAATATATGGCAAGCCAGCAGGCGCTTTTGATGATGCAAACAAAGCCATGTATAATATGGGTGGAACATTAGAAAAAGGTGGTGCAATAATAAAGGATGAACAAAATGTAGGTTCCCAGATGTCGAACAGATTTGACACTGCAGCAGATTACAAAGCCAGTTTGGAATACTTTAGTCCAGTTGACGATGCTGGTTTCATACAGCAATACAATACAATTAGAACAGCCAAGCCAGGTGCAAAGTCAGCACTTGCATCAGAACAAGCAAGACAGTCACTTCCAGTCAAACCAGAACAGTTTATGTTACAATTTGGATTAAGCAAGAAACAAACAAAGGATCTGTTCTTTGCCAAGGGATGGGGAGGAACGGTCGAGTCTGCTCAAAAGGAGATTGCAAAGAGTATCAATAAAACACCACAGACAGGAAGTATGTGGAATAAGAAACCACAATCAACTGTAGGAAGCATACGAGCAAGAAAGCAGACAGAATTAACACAGGGTGACATGTCAGGAATTAAAATAGATCCATATCCAGAAACTGTAGGAAAATGGACTCCACAACAGATATCAGAATCAGGCATAAAGGCACCACAGTTTGTAAAGGATCAGAATGCACGTATTACAAGTCCAGGCTATTATGATCCAAAAACAGGCAAATTTGTACAGGAAGACGTTGAGAGTATACTCACTGCAATGCAGTTCGATGTAGCCCCAAGCAAGGCTGGACCAAGAATATTCCAGTCTGTGGACATGCGTAATGTAGGCTTTAGCCTAGGTAAGACACAAGACACTCTACGTAACACTAGGTACAGCGGTGCTACAGGTAAGGCTATCAATATGAATAAATTACGTACTAAGGGTAAAAAGGCTCCAAAGCCAAAAAAACTCACGAATGAGGATATACTTAAATTTAGATCAGAAACAACCAAAAAGCCAAGTAAAAAAAATACTAAACCAAAACAAACAATTGAGGACATATGGGCAATGGGTAAAACAAATTGGGCAGACCTTGGATCAATAGGATTTTAAATCGACCCCGAAGAAGAAAATCCATTACCCCTACAATGAGATAAAAAATCGACCCCGAACTAAAGAAGAAAGTATATTCTAGGTATGATAATATAAGACTAATTTTTTCTTTTTATCTCATTATAAGTATGATTATTATTACTACTATATATACTACTATATATACTATTATATATACTTATATATATACTATATATAAGAAGAAGAAAGAAGAAAGTAAAGAAGAAAGAAGAAATATAGAGGCTTTCTTAAGACCCATTTTTTTCTTTTTTTCTCATTACAGTTATGGAATCAAAAATGATTAAAGACAAAAAATACTCTCCTCCAAGTGGAGCAGAGTTGAAAAGACGAGAACTCGCAAACATACCAGAGGGCTTTAAAGCCGTGTATGACCAAGAAACAGGCGAGTTCATCAAAGTCGTCAAAACCAAAGAAGGAATGAATCCCTTAGATTCATTCTTTTAATTTTTTTAATCTACATTTTTTTTCTTTTTTTCTCATTACGATTAGTACAAATACAGTCAGATAATTTCAATGGAAGAGAGGAAACCTCACTGACCATAGAACAAAAGTAATTAATTTGTTCTCGTATAAAACAGCTAGTAAGTTGGAGGATATGCAGTCCCATAGAACCTGTAGAAATTTACTAAAAAGATCTTACATAGAGAGTTGCTGGTTGTACTTTTATCTAATCTACATTTTTTCTTTTTTTCTCATTACAGTCATGGATTCAAAAAATTCTACAGTCAAAATGACACAAGATGATTTAATAACTCGTCTTACTGTCAACTTGTCTCCAATCGAAAAAGGTACAGTCATTGCCATCGTGAAAAATCTTCACAACATTGACTGCACTTTTGGTGACCTCGAAGCAACCAACATGCAGTTCTTGCAAATGGGTGTAATCGTTGGCGAAGAGAGACAAGCATTCTTCAGCAAAAAGGCGTAAGCCTTCTTTTTTCTAAACTAGTTTTATTACATTTAATTTAAAGAAGAAATATAAGGCTTCACAAGGGTGTGGCTTCTAGGGTTATATTTTTCCTTTTTTCTCATTACGGTTATGTCGTGTAATACAGTATTCGTGTTCGGTTCGAACTTGGCTGGCATTCATGGTGCAGGTGCTGCACGTGATGCAGTCTTGAAGCATAGAGCCGTCTATGAAAAGAATGTGACTGCTCACTATGGGAAACGTGGGCAGTACGGAGTAGGTATGCAACAGAATGTAGAGACCTCGCAACACCGAGGTGGCTCGTATGCAATTCCGACAAAAGACGAATTTATAAAGACTCTTCCAATAGAGTCAATTCGTCCGTATGTCGAGGAGTTCATAGAGTATGCAATAGAGACACCCGAGTTACATTTCATCGTAACTAGAATCGGTTGTGGTCTCGCAGGTTATACCGACTCAGAGATGAGTCCCCTATTCGAGGGGATTTCCGATAATGTAACCTTGCATTATCGATGACCCATTTTTTCTTTTTTTCTCATTACAATTATGTCATATAAAGTACTTCCAATTCCTTACAAGGAATATCTAGAGCCTGATATAACTTTTGATTGTATCAATTCAGGTCTAGATCCAGTTGTAGGGACAGCAGGTTTATTAGAGTTCGGAACCAATGCAGCAGAACACAGTTCGTTCCAAAGAGCTTCTTATGAGACACACAAGATATGGAATAAAGAATTTCATGGAATCTCTTACACAAGTGATGGAAAAGTTGCATACAAAAGAACAGAATCAAACTGGAAAGAATGGATTCCAACAGGAATCCAAACATGGAAAATAGATTTTAATAATAATTAATATTAATTATTATTATTATTATTATTTTTTTTTAATACAATTAAATTGATTATTATGAATTACACATTACCCATTACACTCATGTCTGAAAACACAAACAACGGAAACATTGACAAACCAAACTTCAATGCACTGGACTTCAAGACAGAAGGTCAGCGTATCAAAGTCGGAATTGTTAAGATTCTAGAAATAGAACAAACACAATACGACAAAGAAACGAAAATTTGGTCAAAGAAAATGGAAACTGTTACAAAGTTTAATCCAAAGACTGGGAAACAAACAACTGAGACAAAACCTGTAAAAGGATTTGTCGTCGAAATGTACGAGAAGGAAGACCCTGAATGTATAGTTCGAACTTTGAAAATCAATTCAAAGGCAGGTGTCAGATACATGGAACAATATGTAGCCCAACGAAAGGCTCCAATATCAGAGTATCTACCAGATGAGGATTTAGTCTTGGAAAAAGTGGACAACGGTCCCGGCATGTATCCAAGCGTATTACCAATAGGTGCGTAAGCACTCTTTTTTCTAAACAACTTAATGAATTTTATAGACCTTACAGTTATGAACAAATTAACAAAAGAGATGAACAATGGATTCCAAGAACTCATTGTAGATACCTCCAAAGCAGATAGAGTGTTGCAGTGTAGAGACTGTAACTCTGTCGAGATTCACAACCCAAAGTTTTTCAGCTTGCATGGTGAAACATGTAAGAAGGGATGCGGATTCGGATTCAGTAGCGAAGACCTAGTACCGCTACCGATAAAGTGCAGAAATTGTGGAAACCAAAAAGGCTTCGACTTCCCAGATGACTCAGGGGTAGAGGCAGCAGAGTTGGCAAACCATGAGATGTATGCAAAGGCAAAAGCAAGTATGCTGGATTCACATGGACCAGAAGACCATGACCACATATTATCTGATATAGAATCAGAAATTGCAGAGTCAACTCAACTTGCAGAAAACAGTCCAGAAGTCAAGGGCGAAGTGGTACAACAGGTATTTACAATAGAGCCAAGGGAAGGATTTGAATCATCAGGATTCATTGAAAACGATGCGTTCCACAAGGGAAACATCCATGAGACGTGTTATGCACACCTAGTAAATCCAGGAAATACACCTCACATGCAAAAGAAAATTCCAATAGAGCAACTGTTGGCAATAAGAAAAAGTACTGCACAGGCAATGATAAACATCTGGGAACCAAAGACATACGGTGACAGAGAAATCAACGCAGAGTGCAAGTCCAAAATGGGCTTCTCAATAGAGTGCCTAAACGAAGGCGACAGAAAGTTGTCCGACCAAAAGGTAAAAAGACTCTTGACAAGCGTATACTTTGCAAGAAAGAATATCGAAGAATTGTTAGCCAAAGATTCAAAACTAACAATGGACGAAAAGAAACTTCTTGACGATTCCGAAGAAACAGTAGGAAGAATTATTGCCGTACTAAAAACAGGTGACAATACAATAGGACAACAAAGTCCAATGTACGACGTAAAAATAAATACGTATGACCCAGTAGATCTGGTAAAACTTCAAATGGAACTTGACATCCCATGGAATGAAGAACCAATGGACACCTACAAGTTGTTCAAGACCCAGAAGAACAAGACCCGTGCAAGAAAGGCAGCCAAGACAAGGGCAGCCAACAAACTGAAAAGGACTGAAAGTCAATGACCTGCGAGTACGACAACCTAGAAGCCAAGGCAGCATTCAGCGACCTGATAGACACAATTAAGTTATGGTCAATAGAAATGGATTATGTTCAAACAGAATACGATGAAGAGCCTTCATGTACAGAACATAAGAAAAGACTACTTTCAAGACTACATAATTTAGACGAAGTGTATGACAGATTGTGCGACCTATCAGAAAGGGTAAACGTTCCAGATAACGAGCCAGTCAAAGACGACAAATGTGACGATGACAATTGTAACTGTCATCAATAAATTTTTTATTTATTACAACTCAACGATTAATATTACAGTTAATTCATAACAAACTGACAGAGTTAGTCTGTCCGTCAACAATGGTATGACGTAAAAAACCCATCGAGTCAGAAAGAGGTGTATTGTGTTATACATATATTAATACACAAGCACTCTCTTTTTTTTATTACAAATTATGATTAATATGTCTCAACAACAAACAGCAACAACATTGGAACAAATGATATCAAGTATGTCTCCAGAAGGCCAGATGGCACTTGCAAAGATTGGAATGACATGGAAAGAGTATGCAGGGGCATTCGGCTCACTGGTATACAATTCAGTGATTGTAAAAATGCTAAAGCAAGACAGGCCGTGGTCTGCAAACAAACTAACGGAAAATGGACAGGGTAGAAACGGAATTATATATACACTGTTGCCAATGCTAAAGACATACCAGCTTGTTGAAGAGGTTGGTGGAATGAATTATTCAAGATATATGCTAAACGATACAGGCAAGGAGGTTATGAGGGCAATGATGTACTCATGTACCATGTGCAATCAAACAAGAGAATGTTCAAGATGCTGGCAAGGTGTAGAGCAAATAAAAAACGAAGAAGGACAGATGCAAGGCTACGAATGCAACAGCAACAGATATGAAAACCACAACATAGAAACATGCAGAAACTGTAACGAGTTTGGTCATCAGTTATGCTATACATGTCGTGGTACAAACAAATGTCATTACTGTGTATCCGACGACGAGATTGCATAGTACCATAACAAGAGGCTGTATCAGATGCCACAAGAAATTTGAATACAAGACAAATCCAAACGAAAAAAGAGGCAGTAGAACAAGAAAGTATTGCAACCATTGCATCATACTTCAGCATGCCGACGAGTCAAGGGATTATCAAAGAGTCAGAAGACAGAAAATTAAAATAAGGAAATTACAATGAACGAATTTAAAGATATAATCGTAGACGTTGACGGCACTCTTGCCGACATCAGAGAACGTGTCAAAAGGGCGGAAGCCAATCCGCCACCTGGCAAAAGAATGAACTGGGACATCTTTCTCAACGAGAGGGTAATGATGGAAGAGGATCTGCCAAACAAACACGTGGTACATCTGGTAAAGATGCTACAGGAGACAGGCCATAGAATCATCATAACCAGTGCTCGAAACGAAAGGCACAGGAATGTCACCACCGCACAACTGAACGAATGGGGCATCAAGTACGAGAAAATCTACCTCAGAAAAGACGATGACTTTAGACAGGACGGTGTGATAAAGGCGGAACTTTTTGCAGAGATTCTAAAGGACGGCTACACCCCACGCATAGCCATAGACGACCGACAGCAGGTCGTGGACAAGTGGAGGGAGATCGGAATACACTGCTGGCAGGTAGAGGGGACTGACGTATGACAGTATACGAATGTGAAGCATGCGGATTCAAGACCGATGAGTTCTCATTCATGAAAGTCCATCGTGACTTATCAGATCATCAGAAATTGGTAGATGAAAATAATGAGTGAATTAAAATATTACAAGTGCGGATGTGGACAAGAGTACTACAGCGACCACGGAACACCCAGTGGAATTAGCTGGAGCGACGGACACACATGCACACCGATAGAGGCAAAAAATTGATACACTTATTAATACTTTCAATATTCTTGATTGCACTGGTATGGCTTTTTGTTCATACCAACCCAAGGGATATATTGAGTTACAAAAGAAACAAGACTTGTACATTATGTGGTACCAACAAGGGCATCCTCAAGTGCTGCAAGTGTGGAGTTTAGATTATGACAGATAAAGAAATTGAAATACAACAAATGTTAATGAAATTATTAAGAAAAACACAAAATAATCTTGATGATGACATATGGGCAATCATAGACAGGGTAGAAAAACAATGACAGAAGTACAATGCAAATGTCCCGAATGTGGACACGAGTTTGAAGAGGAGTTTGAAATAGATCCGAACGACTTTGCAAACGACAGAGACTAATTACAGTAATTCGATAGGAGCATATTTGTCCGTAGAATTGACTACAAAACTAAGTTCTAAGATCACAAAGTGGAATAAAATCCAGCAGGCTAACTTAACTTAGAAGATGAGAAAAGGGGATCCAAGAGAACACTAAGCCCAGTGCGGTATTAGAACCTTGGTGAACCACGAAAAATTCGTGCAAACAGGTGTCAGAAAAATCTAACCGTTGTTTCTTGTATTCATACAGATCGACTGACCCAAACAAAACGAGGCGTTCTCAGAGTCGGCTTAAGGCTGACTGATGAACAGGCACGCCTACCTATCTTAGTACAAGAGTGGTGAGCTAACACTCATCACTTTTTTTTCATTACAAATTTATGATTAATATGAATTACAAAAGAGTAACAATAGACATTGACGAGGCAGATACAGCAGTAAGCAACTGGGCTGAAGACAACACCAATACCTTCACTGACGGTGTATGGGGTGTTGACGAGGCAGGCGTTTACCACATGTTTCATCACTCAAGAAATGACATTGTAAAGTTTGAAGAGGTACACAACCCGTGTCCAAACTGTCTCCACGGATGGAGAAGGGACGTGGGCCCAAACGGAAACGACGAGGAATGCTTTACATGCAACACCACGGGGTTTGTGCCACAATGACAAAGTACTTTAAGTTTACTGCAATTGTAGACACTGAAATTTATGAGTCGGAAGCAGTAGAAAAATTATTTAATATGATAATGAAACCAGATGACATACTTGAACATTTTAACATTGAACAGATAGAAGGAGAAGACCTTGAGTAAAAACACATGCGTAGTGCTTGTCGGTGACGACGAGAATGTATGTGGCAGGGAAGGTACCAATGTATACAAAAGTGAAATTGTATTGGAGACTGGAAGAACAGTGATACAAGACCTTTGTGTTTGCGACAGACACAAGCAGGTATTCGAGGAGATGTGGAATGATCAAGGAAACTATCAGTAACTCAAACTTTTGGCTGGGACTCTGCGTTGCAGGTCTGGCATTCATGATGCTTTACCCGACCATAGAGTTCAATACAAACTGTCCCGATGCAGCAAGCGACCCTGACGGAAACGAGATATGTATAAAACAAAAATCATATCTCTGGAACATAGTAGAGATAATGTCACTGGGACTTGACGGAGACGGATCTGCATTGTCTCAAAGCATAGATGAAAAGTATCACAGAAACGTTGTGCCTTTGATGACACTGATAATAATAATAATGTTTTATCAGAAAAGAAAAGCTTAAATAAAACGTAGAACTATAACATATATGTGTGAACTAATAATGAACTTTTTTAGAAACCTTAAAAAATCATTCGACGGAAAGGACAGGCTAAGAAACATTAACCAATGCATGACTTGTGGAAAACCAAGCTTCTTTAATTCATGTCTG
>Ga0209252_1000741_pt1 | contig 23903 bp, 23 predicted proteins | sample SaaInlV_135m_DNA_3_FD_184673 | JGI IMG/M metagenome (GOLD analysis project Ga0209252, IMG submission 184673) | Marine microbial communities from expanding oxygen minimum zones in the Saanich Inlet - Saanich Inlet SI074_LV_100m_DNA (SPAdes) (version 2) | ecosystem: Environmental > Aquatic >... | reverse complement strand
AAAATTCATTTTTTATTAAAATATTTTTTTCTATTGCATATTCTGCAGATTTTATAAAATCACTACCTTTAGAAAAAATATACATACCTGTAGATGCAAAATTTGAAATCACTTTTTTTTCTTTAGTCCTTATCACCTTGTCATCATTATCTATTTCAACAAAACTATATTTTGGATCCTTTGAATTAAAAATTCCTAAAATACCGTCAATTTTTTGATTTCTCATTGACAATAATCGTGATTTTAATCTAATTGATTTGAAATAAGTGTCGTTGTTAAAAATTAATAATGCTCTATCATTATTAATTTCTTTTTTACAACTCAAAACAGTTTCTGCTTGACCTCTTGTATTTTTTGACAATAACAGTACTTTAAATTTTGTATTGGGAAATTTTTTCATGATTTTTTTAATAAATTCTTTTACTCTAAAATTTTGCTCATCACTTTTTCTTATTATAAAAAATACTTTATGTGCAAAATCTAACGGTAAACTTTGAATTGCCCATTCTAACAATGTCTTGTTTTTTGTTTTTATCATAAATTTTGGTTTATTGAACTTAGAATTTTTAAATCTTTTTCCTTCTCCACCCATTGGTATGATAAAATTTAATTTAATACCATCCATTTTTTCTTTTAATTTATCTGAAGAATCAAAAGATAATCCCAAATCATCAATATACATATCTGCATGTGGTTTTCCAAAAATTAATTCATCATATTTTACATTATTTTTTTTTAACCAATCTTTTGTAATTTTACCCACTTTTTTTATAACTTCATCAACATTACCATTACATGTACGCATATGTCTTCCTGTATGGATAATAATGTGATCTCCATTACTATGTAATTCATTTACGAGTTTTATAACATCTAATTTTGGCTTAACTTCTCCATATGATTCACTTGGTTTTTTTAATTCACAAATAACTCCATCTAAATCAAAAACTATGCGCATATCAATTGATCCCTCTTCATGTTTTAAGAATTTTGTTGTGGATAGTTCTGAAGTAAAAACCTCAGTTGGAGACGCCCTAACTATAGTTAAACAAAGAATCAATGAAACATTGAATTATTTTTAAATTAAGTATTTGAATTAATTATTTTTTAAATATTTTTCAAACGAAGTGAACTTAAACTCTTTTAAAATTTGATCCATCTTATTCATTGATTTTTCTAAATTATGATATGTTATGAAATAATCCATTTTTGACATTGATATTTTAGGCATATATTGTGGAGTTAATTCCCACGAATGAATGTAAAGAGTTGCTGGTATATTCTCTTTTTCATAATCTTTAATTGCATTTTTAATAATTTTTGTGGGTAGTGTTCTAAGATAAAATCCTCCTGCTGCTGGAATTTTTTTACCCATGAATTTTGTAACAAGTAAAGGAAATTCCTTTATTATTCCCTCTGGATTGTTTTCTTTCAAATTATTACTGGAAATAAAATATGGCTTTTTTTCTGCATTATTCATTCCATACATCTTAGTTTTTACAGGCATAATGCTACTATCATACACATATCCAAATTCTTCTAATACATCAATAACCCATGAACAATTTTCATTTAATGAAAAAGTTGGAGCACGGAACCCTTTAGAATAATTATTTGTTAATTCATTAAATTTTTTTATCTCATCTCTAAATTTTTCTTTATTATAATTTTCTTCATCTAATCTATTATGAAACATGGTATGAAATCCAATTTCGTGATCATGTGACTTAATTTTATCTAATATCTCTGGTTTTTTTTCTAGAATCTCTCCAACAATAAAAAATGTTGCATAAGTTTCATTCCTTCTTAACCAATCAAGAATATTATCTAACCCATTTGTAACTTTGAGTTCTTTATCTTCATTTGTTAGATATTTTTGAATTAATTGTGGATGAAACCATTCTTCAAAATCTATTCCTAGTAAATTCAATTTAATTCCGTACCTTTAACAAAATCATCTTTTTTAATTTATTTTTTTTCAAAATCAAGTTTTTTTATCACCCGTGCAGGATTTCCTAAAACAACACAATTATCTGGTATATCTTCAAAAACTGCACTACCTATTGAAACAATTGCATTTTTGCCAATTGTAATCCCTGCAGTAATTATTGCTCCAGGATTAATTACAGCTCCAGATTTTATTGTAACTTTACCAACTTTTCGTGGATAATGTGTTTTTTTTAAAATTAAATTTGCAGTTGGATTAATGTGTGCAAAAATCATGGCATTTGAACCTATTGTAACATTATCTTCAATTTCTATTAATTCAGGATATACTAAATCTATCAACACATATGGTGAGATATGACAATTTTTTCCAATTTTTACACCTCTAGATTTTTGTAGATTAATTACAAAATTTGACAATGGTGATGAATATGCCCATTTATGTAGGATCCATGATCGTAACATTTTGATTTTTAGTTTAATTTTTCCAAATCCCCCTTTAAACCCGTAATATTCCATTACTTCGTGCTCATTAATTGAGAAAACGTCTTCAGATTTTTCCATTTAAACACTATGAAATTTCTGTTTTTGGTTTTAAGCTTTCTGGAGAAAAGATTAGTCTATTTTGTTTGGAATAAGCACATCAAGTAAATATTTAAGTTAAAATTGAAATATTTGAATTGATGGACAACGAAGAACCACTATCAAAATATATTTTAGATTCAGAAAAATTAGAAATAAATAATTTTAATAAAAAAATTAAAGTAGCTTTTTTATCTAGTTTTACAATTAATGGATTATCTGAATCATTAAAAGTTAAATGTTCAAAAAAACAAATTTCATGTAATCAATATGTTGCTGGTTATAATCAATATAATCAAGAAATTTTAGATAAAAAAAGTGGACTATATTCTTTTTCACCTGATATTACATTCTTAATTTTAGATACAAGGAGTATTTTTGGTGATTTATTTCATTTTCCTTATTCAGTAACAAAATCAGAAAGAGAAAATTTTGTAAATCAAAAAATTACTGAAATAATTAATTTAATTATTAAATTTAATGAAACTAGTGATTCTAAATTAGTAATAACAAATTTATCATTACCTCATTATTCACCACATGGAATTGCAGAAACAAAAACCAATTATAGTTTTCATGATGCAATTATAGACTTTAATAAAAAATTAAAAGAAAAATTACTTAATATTAATTCTGCATATGTATTTGATTTTTTTAAATTTGTTACTAAACATGGTGAAAACAATGTATTTAATTTTCAAAATTATCTTTTTGGTGATATAAAAATTTCACTTGACTATATTCCATATTTAGCAAATGAATTTATGCCTTACATTATATCATTTTTGGGTTTAACAAAAAAATGCATTGTTGTAGATTTGGATAACACTCTTTGGGGAGGTATTGTAGGTGAAGATGGATTTGATGGTATACGTTTAGGTCCCCAACCTCCTGGAAATGCATTTGTAGAATTTCAAAAATATCTAAAAGCTTTATCACAGAGAGGAATATTACTTGCAATCAATAGTAAAAATAATTTTGATGATGCAATTCAAGTTATTCGTGAACATCCTTTTATGATTTTAACAGAAAGTGATTTTTCTTGTATCAAAATAAATTGGAATAATAAAGCATCAAATATGCAAGAGATTTCTAAGGAATTGAATATTGGATTAGATAGTTTTGTCTTTTTTGATGATGATCCCATTAATAGAGAATTGATTAGAGAAAGTATGCCTGAAATAACTACTCCTGAACTTCCTCATGATCCATCATTTTACTCTGAAGTAATTCAATCATTACATGATTTTAGTACTTTTCAAATTACTTCTGAAGATACTAATCGTGGACAAATGTATTTAGAGCAAAAACAAAGAACCGAATCCCAAAATTCTACATCTGATATTTCTGAATTCTTAAAAAAACTAAATTTAGAAATAGAAATTAAAAAAACAAATAGTTTTACAATTCCTAGAATATCTCAACTAACTTTGAAAACAAATCAATTTAATCTAACAACAAAAAGATATCATGAGGATCAAATTAAAAAATTTTCAGAAGACAAAAATATTTTGATTGGTTGTGCACAGATTAGAGATAAATTTGGTGATAATGGAATTACAGGTGTTTTTATTGTTGAAAAAACTAATTATGATGAATGGTTCTTAGATACTTTTCTTTTAAGTTGTAGAGTGATGGGACGTGAAGCTGAAAAAGCAATTTTATATTTTATTATTAATGAAGCAAAAAATAATAACATAAAAAGATTGAAAGCAAAATTTATTCCTACAGAAAAAAATAAACCTATTGAAAATTTTCTTCCTGATTGTCAATTTTATAAAAAAGATGGTATTTGGATTTATAATTTAGACAAACCTTTCAATATGCCTGACTTTTTAACATTGAGTGAAGAATAATGTCTGAAAAATTATTTAAAATTATTTCAAAAGTAATGAATGTGAATTATGAAAATATAACCGATGAATCTAATCCTTCAACAATTTCTTCTTGGACTTCCTTTAATGGATATGTACTTTTGTATGAATTAGAATCAAATTTTAATGTAAAATTTTCTATAGATGAAGCAATGGATGTAAAAAATGTTGCAGATATTAAACGTCATTTAAAAAATCATGGTGTAAATCTAAATGACTAATTCTTTAAATGAATATTCTTATGATGATATTTTTATTGGTCAAAAAGAAAGTTTTATGATAAAAATTACTGAATCAATGGTTCAAACATTTAGTAATTTCTCTGGAGATTTAAATCCATTACATATGGATACTAAATTTGCAAAATCTAGTTCATTTAAAAAAAGAATAGTTCATGGTATGCTTTTATCTACATTTTTTTCACAATTAGTTGGAATGTATCTACCTGGGAAAAATGCTTTATATTTTTCTCAAACATTGAATTTTCGTTCTCCATGTTATATTGATGATGAAATTGAAGTAGTTGGTGAAGTAACTGAAAAAAGTGATTCTACAAAAATGATAACAGTCACTACATCAATTTTTAATAAATCAAAAATTTGCTTAATTGATGGTGTTGCTAAAATCATTGTCAGATAATAATATGATTGAAAAACTGGGAGTTGGAATTGATATTACTAATATAACTGATTTTAGAATAACTCCATATCAAAAAAAACCTGGATTTTATCAAAGAATTTTTCAATCAGCTGAAATTGATTATTGTTTGAAATTTCAAGATTCTTCACCTCATTTTGCTGGAAAATTTGCTTTAAAGGAAGCTGTAAAAAAATCAATTAATGATGATATCTATATTTCTAAAATCGAAACTTTTCATGTTAACTCAAAACCAATGATTAAATTATTAGATTCTGAAAAAAATTATGTTTTTCGTGCTAGTATTAGTCATGAAAGAAATTATGCTATAGCAATTGTTATTTCTGAATTAATTAATTAATTTACAAATTTTTTTTTGCTTTAACACTTAATTTTTCTAAAATTGAATTAAAAATTTTATTCATACTTCTATTAGCAACATTTCCTGGAACAAAAATTTTATCAGGAAATTTTTTAATTAATTTTTTATCTGAAATAATTTTTTTATTTTCTAATTCTAAATATTTTTTTTCAATTTGTTTTTTATTTTTTCTAATATCTAATTCTGCTTTAATTTTTGCAAATAAAAATCCCTTTGAAATATAGAATATCCATACAAAAAAATCAACTAATAGTAAATTTAGCCTCATTTTTTTATATGTTTCTTTAGAAAAATGTGTTAAAATACAATATTTTCTATTTCTTTCTAACCAATAGAATTTTTTTGAACTCCATTTTAAAATATAACTTTCAGCATGAAGTATTTTCACATTTGGAACAAAATATGAATTTATTCCTAATTGTGCTGCTCTCCAACCTAAATCTAAATCATCATGATAAAGAAATAGGAATGGATCAAGTAATCCGATCTTCTCTAAAACTTTAGATGATGTAAAAAGACAAGTTCCTGATGCATATCCAATTTTTTCTATTTTATTAAATTGATTCTTATCTTTAACTCCTTTATCTCTTGCAAATCCAAATCCAAAAAGATGAATCATATTACCTGTACTTTGTAATACTTCTTTTTCATAAAGTGAAATAATTTTTGGTTGATAGAGACCATCACCAAATTTTGAATGAGCAATCAAAAATTCATCTAACCAATCTGGTTCTACAATTGTATCTGGATTTAAAATTACTATAAATTCTCCTTTAGCTTTTCTTATTCCGATATTATTTCCTTCACAATATCCAAAATTTTCTAAATTTTCAATTAATTGAATTTTATCAAAGTGTTCTTTACATTTTTTATGACTGCCATCTGTTGAAATATTATCAACTAGTATAACTTCATAATTTTCATATTTTGTTTGAAAGACTGAATTAATACAATTAAAAATTAAATCACCTGCATTGTAATTTAAAATAATTATGCTTATCAGAGGTTTTTCTTTTTCCATATCTTCTCAATTCACCTAGTTTTTCATATTAAAAAATTAATCATATTACTAAAGTAATACTTTTGTACCTTCACCTAGAAGAAAAACTTGCTCATTTTTTATATTATTTTCTTTAATACTAGAATTTGATGAAATAATACTATTTCTTACATTTACATTTTTTCCAATTTCACAATTATTCATTATAATCGAATCTCTGATTATTCCTCCTGAAATTATACATTCATTTCCAATACTAGCATTTGGACCAATTACTGCACCTCCAGATATTTTACATTTTTTTCCAATTATTACTGGACCATTAATTTTTACTTGATTACTAATACATGTTTCATCATCTACTGAAATATTACCTTCAATTATTATTGTTGAATCTTTTTTTCCTTTAAATTGAGGAATTAAATTTTCTAAAATAGCTTTATTTGCATTAATGATATCTTCAGGAGTACCTGTATCTTTCCAATAATGAGTAATTATTTTGTATGCAATAGAATGTTTTTCATTCAATAACATATCTAATGCATCTGTGATTTCCAATTCATTTCTCCATGACGGTTTTAATCTTTTAATTATATCAAAAATAATTGGAGTTAAAAAATAGATTCCTGTAACTGCTAAATTTGTTGGAGGATTTTTTGGTTTTTCAATAATTTTTTTAATTTGTCCATTTTTTATATCTGCAATTCCAAATCTACTTGGATTATCTACTTCACATAAAAGTATTGTTGCTGCATTATCCGATTTTTCAAATTCAATACTAAATTCATTAATTGATTTTTGAATAATATTATCTCCTAAAAATACTAAAAATTTTTCATTACCAATAAAATCTTCACATAGACTAATTGCATGTGATATTCCACGTGGAAAATCTTGTAAAATATAATTAATTTTTACTCCAAATTGGTCACCATCACCGTAATATTCTTTAACTTTTTCTGATCCTATTCCTCCTATAATAATTGCAATTTCTGTTACTCCTGCACTTTTCATAGATTCAATACAATACTCAGACATTGGTTTATTTGCAATAGGCAATAGTTGTTTTGGACCTGTATGTGTTAATGGTCTCAGTCTTGTTCCATGACCTCCATGTAATAAAATTCCCTTCATATCTAATTTTCTTTATATCTTGGTATAATATTTAATCTAGCTTTTCCATTGAATACTATTTAGAGTTTTTATATCTGTAATATCCTTCCACCATTCTTGATTTTTTAAATACCATTCAACTGTAGTTTTTATTCCCTCTTCAAAACTAACTTTAGGATTCCAATTCAATTCTTTTCTAATTTTAGATGAGTCTAGGCTGTATCTAAAATCATGTCCTGGTCTATCTTCTGATAATTCATAATTGGAAATATCTTTATTCATTATTGAAAGAATTTGCTTAATTATAGTTAATACATCTATTTCATTAGATGCTGAAATATTATATGATTCTCCTTTTTTACCTTTATGTAAAACTTTCATAATTGCATTACAATGATCATCTACAAAGATCCAATCTCGAATACCTTTGCCACCATTATACACTGGAACTGGAATATTATGAGCAGCTAAAATTATTGCTTTTGGAATTAATTTTTCTAAAAATTGTTGAGGACCATAATTGTTTGTACATCTTGTAATAACTGCGTCAATATCATGTGTAGCTACATACGAATTTATCAAAAGTTCTGAAGAAGCTTTGGATGCAGAATATGGACTTGACGGATTGAATCTATAATTTTCATCTGCACTATCAGTTTCTAAACTTCCAAAAACTTCATCAGTTGAAATATGAACTAATCTTTTTTTCTGATTCTTTAAAATTTCTAATATTGTAAAAACTCCAATTATATTTGAATCTATAAATGGTTTAGCATTTAATATACTTCTATCTACATGTGATTCAGCTGCAAAATTAATAATTGCATCACATTCATTAATCAACTTTTCCATCAAGACACGATCGGTGATATTTCCTTTAACAAATTTGTAATTATTAGAATTTTCAAAATTTGATAAACTTTTGTGATTTGAACCAATTAGCTCTGCATCTATATTCACAATACTATGATCTTGATAATTATTTAGAATATGAATGATAAAGTTTGTACCAATAAAACCTAAACCTCCAGTTACTAACAGTTTCATAATCTATTACAAAATTATATTCTTAAAAGGATATGCAACTTACTAAGGAAAACGTAATCAAACTTTTATTGCTCAAATTGAGTACTTTTATAGATGCAAAAAAAAGATTTTTCCGTATTTCAATTAGAAAAACATGAAACTAAGGATGTTTTAGACTCACATATCAATGGGGAATTAACAGTAATCTGGAGAAACTGGGATGAAATAATAAACAAACCCGAGATGATTTATCTAAATTCAGTCAATCCAGGAGAGATTAAAGGCCCTCATAGGCATAAAAATAGAACAAGTTACTTTTTTTGTATTCAAGGCGAAATGATTATTTTAATTCAAGATAAAAATGGAAAGTATCATGAAATAGAAGCCAATTCAGAAAGTTCAAAATTAGTTTCAGTTTCAAATGGGATAAGTGCAGCAATAATTAATCCATCAAATGATATTTCAAAAATATTAGTCATGGCAGATATGGCATGGAAACCAAATGATAATGAGATGGAAAATATAAAATTTGATGATTATAATTTGAATAAATGGAAAGAATGAATAACACAATAATTATTGTGAATAATATTGACAATGTTTCAAAGATACAAGAAATAATTTTACAGTATCCTAATTCAAAAATTTTTTCATTAAATTATTTTACTCATAATAAATTAATTAAAAATTTTATTGAACATGAAGTAGGTGATAATTATCTTACGAATATTGATAAAAACATTATAGATACACAAACAATAGAGACTACATCTAATTGGTATCTAAATCAAAATTTTAAAAAGTCCTTAATGTTTGATGGAATAAATTTAGCAAGTCTTATTGAAATGGAGTTATTTGATTACTTTTCTAAAGTATACAAAACTGTACTTACAATAATAAGAATAATTGAAAAAGAAAAACCAACTAATTTAGTAGATATGACTGATTATGGTGATTTACTACAATCATTCTGTAATCAGAAAAAAATAGATTATATACAAATTCATGATATAAGACAAGCATCAACATATTTTGATAAAATAAATATAAAATATAATATAGGCTCACTTCCATTATCCATCACAATATCAAAAAGCAATTATAAAAAAATTAAAAATTTTGTTGAAAAAATTACTAAACAATTTTTAAAACTAAATCAAAATTTTAATCCTAAAAAAAAATCTATTCTTTTATTAGATTTTAATCCTATACAATATGATTTATTATTAAAAGAATTATCTAATTCTAGCAAGAATATTATTTTATTAAATCAGCGGAGACCTGCAGTATGGAATTTAGAGTCTTATAATATTATACGTAAATTAGGAAGTAATATAATTAGTTTGAATGATTTCAATAAGAAAATTGAAAATAAAATAAAACAAGAACAACAACAGAAAAAAAATGAACTTGAAGTAATGTGGGATAATAATTTAATTTTTCAAGAAATATTTGTAATTGAAAATTATAGTGTTTGGAATTCGATTAAAGATTCATTTACAAAAATGTGTAATGCAAGATTTCTTGATTCTATAGAGCGATTAATGTTATTACAACAATTATTTACAAAATATGATATATCCGTAATTTTGGAGTGGGCAGAAACTGCTCCACACGAAAAAGAAGTAATTCATGTGGCAAACAGATACGGAAAAAAAATAGTTATGCTTCAACATGCTATGTCACCAAATGGAGATATTTGGGATAGAGCGGGAAGATTTTTTTCATATTTTTCTAGTTCTTTAAAGAGTGACAAACAAGTAGTTTGGGGAGAAACTACAAAAGAATATGCAATGCAATATGGACATAATTCTGAAAATATAATACCTGTAGGAAGTCCACGACATGATAAATTTTTTCGAGCAAAAAAAATCAATAGTAAAGGAATGATACTATTAGCTACAACTGGAATAAGTGAATTTTTTGCAGAAACATCTACTACTAATGACTATCTCAAGTTTAATGATTTTGTAAGAGAAGTATGTCGAGTTGTAAAAAATCTAAAAGATAAAAAACTTGTAATAAAACCACACCCACAACCAGATTTTGTTAATAATATAATTGATTTAATAAAAGAAATTGATCCCCAAATAGAAATTGTACTTGATACAGATCTGGTTGAATTAATTAATTCGTGTGAACTGTTGATTACTTTTAAAAATTCTACAATAGCTCTTGAATCTATGATTTTGGATAAACCTACAATATCTCTTCAAACTGATAAATGGGCTGAAGAAAGTGAAATCGTAAGAAAACATGGTCTAGTATCTATTTCTAAACTTGAAGATATTGAGCCAGCAATTCATAGCATCCTAAAAGATGATGAATTTAAAATTAATCTATTAAAAAATTCTGAAAAGTTCATACAGAAATATTATACAAATAGAGGTAGAGCATCAATTTTTTTAGCACAATTCCTTGAAAATTTTTAAAACAGTATAATTAGAGTTCAATAACTTGATAATGGAGTTTCCTTAAATTGAATGCATTAGTAATTGGATACGGTTCTATCGGGAAAAGACATATTCAAAATTTACTTTCTATTTCTGATTATGAAATTATAATATGTACTAAACAGAAAAAACCGAAATCTATTAATAAAAAAAGATGTACTTTTGTCAAGACATTACAAGAAGGTCTATTACATAATCCAACAATTGCCTTTGTAACTAATGTATCTAGTGAACATACACAAACATCTATGTTACTTGCAAATGCTGGATGCCATGTTTTCATTGAAAAACCACTTTCAAATTCCTTAAAAAATACTGGAAAATTATTAGATATTGTAAAAAAAGAAAAACTTGTAACATTAATGGGTTGTAATTTAAGATTCCATAGTTGTATTAAAACAATCAAATTATTACTTGAACAAAAAACAATAGGAAAAATTATTTCAGTAAAATCTGAATGTGGTACATATTTACCAGAATGGCATCCTGAAGAAAATTATTCTAAGAGTTATGCAGCAAGAGATGATCTTGGTGGTGGAGTAGTACTAACTTGCATTCATGAACTTGATTATCTTTATTGGTTTTTTGGAGAAATAAAAGAAGTTTTTTCAATTACAGGAAAGTTTAGTGATTTAAAAATAAAATCAAGTGATTTATCTGCAATTATTTTAAAATTTAAGAACGACATAATAGGTGAAGTTCATTTAGATTATTTTCAAAGACCTGAATTTCGTTCATGTAAAATTATTGGTACTAAAGGAACAATTTATTGGGATTCAGTAAATAATGAAGTTAAGATTTTTGACATTAAAAAGAAAAAATGGATTATACCATTAAAAGTAAAAAATTATGATAAAAATAAGCAATATCTAGATGAACTTCTTCATTTTCTTAAGTGTGTTAAGAAAAAAGAAAAATCAATTAATGATTTAACTCAAGGTATTGAAACATTGAAAATTGCATTATCTACAATCAAATCTTCCAAAGAAAAAAAATTGATTAAAATTAATTCCTAAAAATATTTTTATTTTTAATATATTAATTTGAAAAGTACTTCGGCTATTTTAAATTCAATTTCTGTATCTATCATTAAACCAGATTCGGGAGATATTTCATGCGGTAAAGCATTTGCCATAATTGGATCACCCTGGTTCAAAAATTTTTTTGCATCAAATGTGAATAATCCATTTAATTGAAAAACTATTGGTGCTTTTTGTCTACTTTTTGGTCTTTTTTTTAGTTTTTTACTAAGCCGTAAATACCCCTCGTTATTTTTTTCCATCATGTTGAAATATGGATTTAGATGTTGACGGTATACTCCATAAACTGCATCACATTTTTTATTTTTTAAAAGATCTATAGTTTTTTTAATATCTGTATTTTTGATGAAAGGTACTGTACAATCTCTATTTACAAAAATTTCAAACTCATACCCTAATGAATATAATTTTTTGATAGCATGAATGAATACATCCCCCACTGGCGTGGTATCCAGAGCTAATTTTTTTGGACGAATAAATGGTACTTCAGCTCCATATTTTTTTGAAATCTGTGCAATATTCTTATTTTCTGTAGATACAACTACATGACTAAATAATTTTGAATTAATTGCAGAAGTAATTGTATGTGCTATTAATGGTTTTTTTGAAATAATTCTTATGTTTTTGTTTGGTACTCCCTTTGAACCTCCTCTTGCACAGATTAAACAAATTGGTTTCATATTTTATCCGTTGACCCTTTAAGAAATGCTTGACCAGAAAATTGGAGAATCTTTTTTTATGTTTGTGTTTACAGTTTTGCCTAAAATCATTGTAAGGTATTTGGGTTCAATCCCATCTGCAGGTCTTTTGATTGAGATATCACCTTCTTGAATTTTTTCACCCTGCTGTAAGTCTCGCTTGGCAGTAATGGATTTTCTTATTGTAAGTCTATTTTTAATTTCAGAAAACTGAGGAATTTTTATTCCATCTCCTTTCATTTGATCAATTTCATGAATTTGAGAAATTAATGATTTAAGACCATTTGGATCAATGGAAAAACTATGATCTGGTCCTGACATTTTTTTATCTAATGTAAAGTGTTTTTCAATAATATTTGCACCCATACTAACTGCTACAATATCCACAAGTGACGATTCTCCATTATCTGAATACCCTATTGGAAAACCAAATGTTTTTTTTAAGGTATTTATCACATTCATATTTACTTCATTTGGCTGTGCTGGGTAATTTGCTACACAATGTAACAAGGCAATTTGATTATTTCCTTCAAATAAGCAACAATTTACTGCATCATTTATCTCATTCATAGTTGATAATCCACTAGAAATTATCATGGGTTTTTGCATTTTAGCAATTTTAGTAATTAGAGGTAAATTTGTTAAATCAGATGAAGCAATTTTAAAACATGGTATTTCTAATTGATTAAGAAATTCTGCACTTTCAATATCAAAAGGAGTTGAAAAAAATGTTAATCCTATATTTTTTGAATAATTTTTTAATTCTTCAAATTGCTCAAAATTTAACTCTGCATTTTTAAATACATCAAAATACTGATTAGTTTCCCTCACAAAATTTTCAGTTTTATAAGTTTGAAATTTAATGGCATTTGCTCCACATTCTTTTGCTGAATCTATTAATTTTTTAGCAATATTGATATCTCCATTATGGTTTAATCCTCCTTCAGCTATGACATACGTATTTTTTTCAGTTAATGTTGTAGAATCAATTTTAAACATAATTTCATCTTCTAAAAAATCTATTTAAATAAACTTTTTGCATAAATAAAAAAATTACCATGCAGTCCAGCCTCCATCAACTACCATATTTGAACCTGTCATATATGATGATGCATCTGATGCTAAAAAGATCAAAGCACCTGTAAATTCATTCTTCTTAGCCATTCTACCAATCATTGTTTTTTCTGAATATTTCTTTATGAATTTTGGATCTTGATTATTTTCAACACCTCCAAGTGTCAAAGTGTTTATTCGTACTCCCGTATTTTTCCAATATGATGCTAAATATCTTGTAAAATTAAACAAAGAACTTTTTGTTACTGCATATGCAGCAGTAGAGTTGAGGCCACTATTTCCATAAATTCTTTGATCTGCAGCTACAATACCATACATTGAACTTATGTTTATTATCGAACCTTTTTGTTGTTTTACCATAATGGAACCAATTTTCTGATTACATAAGAAAACTCCCGTTACATTTACCGCAAAAATTTTATTCCATAATTCTAAGGGAAATTTTTCAAACTCAATTTTTCGTTCTTTTTGGGTTTCTGGGAAAACGGCATTATTAACTAGAACATCTATTTTTGAGAATTTTTTCATTACTTTTGAAATTCCATTATCTATAGATTTTTTATTAGAAATATCCATTTTTAACGAAAACGGTGTTACATCAAATTCTTTTTTTAATTTAATTTCCATTTTTTTACATCGAGTGTAATTTATATCTGCAAGAACAACATTTGCCCCCGCATTACTTAATGCAGTGGCATACTGTGTTCCTAGTATACCTGCAGCACCTGTTAGAAATACTACTTTTTCGGATAAATCACTCATTTTTTTAATATTCATTTCTTTGTTTGAATTTTAACTAACCTATAAAACATGAATATTAAAGATTTTTAAAAAGAAAATTTACTTTTAAAATAATGAAAATATGGACTAAGCCAATTTATGATAAGAATGGAATGACTCAATGGTATTGGCGAGTAATACGTGTTGAAAATTTTAAACTTGGAGAAAGAGTGGAAATTGGTTCATTTACAATTATTGATGCTAAAGAAGGAGTAACAATTGAAGATAATGTGAAAATTGGATGGAGTTGTTCAATTTTAAGTAATTCAACAATTGATAATAAAAAAGGAAAAATTATTTTAAAAAAAGATTGTAAAATAGGAGCGAACTCTGTTATTTTACCTGGAATTATTGTTGGAGAAAATGCTACAGTTGGAGCAAATAGTTTAGTAAAAAAAAATATCCCATCAAATGAAATATGGGCAGGTACTCCAGCTAGAAAGATAAGATAAATTTTTAAAATGGAAAAAATTCTCTTTAGAACTTCAGGTGGTAGAATTCGTAAAAAAGAATTAGGTTTAGGACATGTTTTTCGTTGCATTAATCTAGGTTATCAATTAAAATCTCATCAAATTCAATTTTTAATCGAAGATTATGGTTCAGTTTCTCCATTATTACATGACCATGGTTTTAAAAAAATATTTAATTTAATTCCAGGTATATCTGTAAATGATGATATTAAAAAAACAGTAGCACATATTTTAAAAAATAAAATTACTATATTAATTGTAGATAAATATGGATTAACAAATCTATATGTCAAAACTCTTAAAAAAATTGTTCGTGTTGTAGTAATTTCTGATTTGAAGAATATAGAATATGATTCAGATCTTGTTATTAATGGTTTTATAGGATTTAATAATAAAATTAAGACTAATAAATTCAAAATTAAATGCTTACTAGGTCCAAAATATCAAATATTAAACCAACAGTATGCAAAGAAACAACACTACAAAAAAAAATATGATCTGCTAATTACTGTGGGGGGATTTGATGCTAATAATTTATTAGAAATTATTCTTAAAAAAATCAGTAAATATGAAAAAAAAATAAAAATAAAAATAATTCTTGGTCATGCAACAAAAAATAAATCAATAATCAGTAAATTTGTAACAAAATCTAATGAAATTACAATTATTAATAAAACAAATAACATGAAGAAGGAAATTTCTAGTACAAAATTTGGTATTTGTGCTGGAGGTATTACAACTTATGAATTTGCTGCTTTACACACACCTTTTGCTATTGTATGTCAATACAAACATCAAATTTTTACTGCAAATGAATGGCAGAAAAGAAAAATTGCTAAAAATTTAGGATTTATTCAAAAGGAACCAAAAAAAATAGATCTATTTTTAAATCATTTAATGCAAAATAAAATCATTTTAAATCATAGTAATTTAGTTGATGGATTAGGTTCTAAAAGAGTGGCTATAGAAATACTAAATCTGACAAAAAATTAAATTTTGTCATTTTAGAGATATTTTTGAATGAAATTTGACTAGCATGATGGCTATAATTTGATAGAAAATATAATGATTGGTCAGTTTTGTTGATAGAAAATATAATTAGAGAATAATAATAGGATTTAACGTGGTAGTAGAAGAAATTAAAAATATTTTAGAAAAAAATGGATATGAAGTAAATTTAGATACTATTTTACGAATTAACACAATGATTGAATCAATTAGAGATGATAATCAGATTAATACACTTGATTATGTAATTGATTGGTTTAATAAAAAAAGGGAAGAATCTGACATGACTGTTCAAGAGATTGGAATTAATGATCTTGATAAATGGAATGTATCATCTACCACAGGAAATATTTCTCATGAATCACAAGGATTTTTTGAAATAATTGGAGTTAAAGTATCAAATACATTTGATCGTGAAGTTGGGAAAAAAGGTTGGACCCAACCTATGATTGCAAATAATCCTGGTGGAATATTGGGATTACTGATGAAAAAATTTAATGGAATTCCTCATTATTTAGTTCAAGCAAAAGCTGAACCAGGCAATATTGGAAAATTACAATTATCTCCAACTCTTCAAGCTACAACTAGTAATTTACTAAAAGCTCATGGGGGTACAAAACCATTATTTGCAGAATATTTTGATGAAGACGAAAATCCAAACATAGTTTATGTAAAATGGCAATCTGAAGATGGTGGCAGATTTCATTTAAAATCCAATTACAATATGATTGTAGAAGTGAATGAAGATGAAGAATTAACAATACCAGATTATTTTATTTGGGTTACATTATTTCAAATTAAACAATTATTAAAAATTGAAAATTTTGTAGGACCACATATTAGAGGAATTATTTCATATTTGTGAATAAATTGAATCCATTAAAATTTGGTATTATTGGTTGTTCCAGAATTGCTAGAAAATCAGTTATTCCTGCCATATTAAAATCAGAATTTGCTGAACTTGAAATAATTGGAAGTAGAACTATTGAAAAATCTGAAAAGTTCTCTAGTGAATTTAATTGTAGAAAAAATGGTACTTATGATGATGTAATATTTGATGATTCAATAAATGCAGTTTACATTTCTACTCCAATTGGAACCCATGCAGAATTAGCTATGAAAGCAGCATCTGCAGGAAAACATGTGTATTGTGAAAAATCATCTACTGATTCTTTTACTTCCGCAAAGGAAATGGTTGAATGCTCAAAAAACAATAATGTTAGGATAATGGAAGGTTTTATGTTTAGATTTCATCCTCAACACCAAAAAGTCCAAGAGTTGATAAATAATAAAAAAATTGGTAATATTGATTCATTCAATGGAAGTTTTGGATTTCCTTCTTTTCCAGAAGGTGATATTAGATATAACAAAGAATTAGGAGGAGGATTTTTGAATGATTCAGGATGTTATCCTATATGTGCTAGTAGAATGATTTTTGATGAAGAACCACTTTCTGTATTTTATCACAAGTATAATCATCCAAAAATGGGTGTTGACATAAAAGGTACATCTATTCTAATATACAAAAATAATAAAACTGCAAATATAACATATGCAAATGGGAATTATTATCAAGCAAAATATGATGTATGGGGATCTGATGGAATCATATCATTAGATCGGGCATATTCTGTTCCCTCTGATTTTATAACAAAAATAAATTTACAATACAATATAGAAAACAGTTGGGAGGGTAGGAAAAACAAAATTATTGAAATCCCTGCTACAGATCACTTTCTCAAAATGATCGACACTTTTTGTATGGAAATTGCAGGAAAGAAAAAATCTCCATTTAACTTTGAAGAAGAATTATTGAACCAAGCAAAAGTAATGGAGGCTCATAGACGTTCTTCAGATACAGGAAAACTAATCCATCTAGAAGAACTAAATTGATTTTATTACTTTGATTACTGCATCTTGATGTTTTTTTGAAATATTTGGAAATAATGGAAGTCCTAAAATCTCGTCATAGGCTTTCGTTGTATTAATCACATTAGATTTTTTTGCAAACTTACGATATGCTGTGTATTTATGAATAGGCATCCAATAGACTGTTGTTGTAATTTCATGATTCTTGAATTTCTTATACAATTGATTTCTTGATAATTTGAAATCTTTGGTTACTCGAATCGTATACAAATGATACGAATGACTTCTATCATTTACAATATCTGGTAAAATTATTCCTGGAATGTCTTGTAAATTTTTGTTATAATACGTAGATGCTTTTTTACGCAGTTCATTAATTTTCTTAATTCTTCTTAGTTGTGATATACCTAATGATGCCCGAATTTCATCTAATCTGTAATTATAGCCAGGTTCAAGAATATCAAATACCCATGGATAACCACTAGAATATCTACTTTTTAGAGATCTTGTCATTCCATGACTTCTTAATTGTCTCACTTTTTCTGCAATACTTTTTGAATTTGTAATAACCATCCCTCCTTCTGCAGTTGTAATATTCTTCGTTGGATAAAATGAGAAACAACCTGTACTGCCCATTGTTCCAGCATGTTTAGATTTATGAAAAGTCCCAACTGCATGAGCACAATCTTCTATCACTTTTAGATTATTATCTTTTGCAACATCTAAAATCTCATCAATATTACAAACTTGACCATAAATATGAACTGGAATGATTGCTTTAGTTTTCTTTGTGATATTTTTTTTAATATTTGAAATTGACAAAAAGAAATCTTCTTTATTTATATCAGTTAATATTGGTTTAGCATTACAAGCTAAAACTGCATTTGCATCTGCAACAAATGTTAAATCTGGAATAATAACTTCATCACCTTTTCCAATCCCCAATGCCATCAATGATAGGTGTAATGCAGCTGTACAATTTGATACTGCTACTGCGTATTTTGCTTTAGAATACTTACAAAAATCACTTTCAAATTTTTCTAACTTTGGACCTAATGTCAACATATTTTGTTTTAGAGTTTCATAAACTATTTTTTTATCTTCATTTGAAATCCATGGTTCATAAGCAGGAAATTTTATTCTCGATTTTTTTGAAACATTTTTTTTCATATTTCAGACTTAAATGTCCTCTATTTATTATAATTATTTTTTAATACTTCTTTGTACAACTCTACAGAATTTTTTGCCATTGATTCACAATTACATTCTTCATGTACAAAATTATATCCTGATATTCCTAATCTCTCTCGTAAATCTTCATCAAGAAGTAGTTTTTTAATTGCATCTGCTAGTTGTACTGGATTATCAGGTTCTACAAGAATTCCATTTTTATTATCTTGAACCGTAAATGGAATTCCATGTGATTTGGTAGAAATAACAGGTTTTTTGAATGCAAATGATTCTAGTGGAACTAGTGGTGATAATTCCCATTGTGAAGGAAGAATCAAAAACTCACTTTCACCATATGCAGAAATTACATCTTCTCTGGGTGGATTTTTAATTACTATTATATTTTTAGATAAACCAGAATTTTTTATTAATTCTTCCATTTTTTGTTGATATCCAAAATCTACCCCCATAATTACAAGACAAATATCTGAAAAACTTTCTTCATTTTTTATAATATCGAATGTATGAATTAAATTTTCAATTCCTTTACTTCTAGAAAATCTTCCTACAAATAAAATAAATTTTGAATTTATTTCATATTTTTTTCTAAAATTCTGTTTACTAACTAAAGTTTTTAAATTTACACCATTACGAATAATCTTTATTCTTGAATTTTTATTTAAACTCTCAAAAATTTCTTTCTCATATTCATTTGCAGCACTAATAGCTGTTGCATGATTAATTATCTGTTTTATAAAATAATTTTGAATCTTATACAATATTCTTAAAAATAGATTTGATTCATGAAGAAATGGATGTGTTGTTAAACCACCTTGATCTGAAACAATTAATGGAATGTTTAATTTCTTAGAAGTTTTCCATGCAACTATAGATTGATAACTTCTTAATCCTATTGTATGTATAATATCTGGTCTATCATTCTCAATTTGTTTAGACATGGATGAATTAACAAAAAATAATTTAAAAGAAAACCATACATGCGTTCTGTTTATTGTAAATTTTTCAAAATTTTCAATTCGTGGCAGTTCTTTATTGAATTTATTTGAACTATTATCAAAATCTAAATCTGTTGTGTATATTGTAACATCATGTCCCATTTCAGATATTTCCCGTGCTAAATCAACAGCTAAAAATACAATTCCACCAAATTGTGTTGCAGGAAGTGATGCTGGACAAACTAAAGCTACTTTCATACGTTTCACGTTTGTGTATGCTTTTTAGAGTCTTCTACTCAATTAATTTTGAATTATTAATAAAATTTTCAAATGATGTAAACTCAAAATTATCTAATAATTTTTCCATCTTTTTGTACACTTTTTCTAAATTATGCTAGATAATGACCTCATCCTTTTTTTCCAAACATGCCTAAAAATCAACAAGATAAAGTAATTAATTCAATTTTAAAATTAGTGAAATTAAACTAGTAAATTTATAGAAATTTCTGGTATTACTACTAAATAATGTGAAAGATCTATAAATCCCTCTTTTTTTATACTTTTGAATATTTTTTAAGTAGTTTTTTACATACTGAAGAATTAAAACATAGGAAAATATTATTTTTAATCATGAAAACAGCTGTTATCACTACGGGAGGATTGGGAACTAGACTATTAACTACAACAAAAGAAAGTCCAAAAACTATGTTGCCATTATATGATAAATCATATGATGGTGGTGATCCAATGTTACGACCTCTCATTGAATTAATATTCAATAATTTATACAATTGTGGATTTAGAAAATTTTGTATTATAGTTGGCTCAAAAACCAAATCCTCCATTTTACATCATATGTCTATTGATGAATTATTTATTGATCTGCTAAAAAAGAGGAATTCTTTTTACGATAAACGATTCATCAAAACCTTATCCACTTTATATAAAAAAATTAATAATTGTGAGATACATTGGATAGAACAATCTACACCTATGGGATTTGGTCATGCCTTACTATCTGCAAAAAAATTTGTGGATGATGATTTTCTTCTTCATGCAGGCGATACATATTTTCCAAACTATGATTTTATTCCTCAGTTAATCAAATTGTCTAAAAAAACACAAAATTCCTCATGTGGTTTACTATTGCAATCTAAAAAACATCTAAAAGGATATGGTATTGCAGAGATTCAAAAGAAAAAAAATATGAATATTGTATTTAATGTAGAAGAAAAACCTAAACTACCAAAAAGTAATTTAGTAATTCTTCCTGTTTATACATTTAAACCTAATATTTTTGATGCACTTAAACGTACTAAAATTGGGCATAATAAAGAACTACAAGTCACTGATGCAATTAAGACATTGATTAGTAGTAATGAAAAAGTTATTGCATTAAAAATGACTAAATCGTGGTTTGATATTGGTACACCGCATAATTATTTTAAAGCATTTGCCTATTCTTATAAACAAAATAAAATTTGAGCCATAAATACTATTTTTATACTGTGATACTTGTATGAACAAGGTTTATTTTCGTATATTTTAAGATCTATAATGATTTAATGATATACTGGGAGAAAAAATTATGAAAGACAGAATTTTAGTTTATCAAGATTACACAATGCATAATTTTGGTCTTGCAAAGATGTTACAAGAAAAGCATGATTGTGATCTTTTTGCAATAATTGACGTAACTGATAATATGAATAAATTTTTTCAAAAACAAAAAATCGTCAAGTATCAAAAATCTTGGTTTTTATATGATTATATAAAAAAAACCCATAAACCTGATTTAGATTATTTATCACAATTCGAAAAAAAATATGGAATTGAGTTATGGAAATTAGCAAATAATGATAGAATTTTTTTCAAATATAATATATATTATAATTTTTCTGAAAATGAAATATTATCAATCTTAGAACAACAATGTAAATTCTTTGAAAACATTATAGAAACAATAAAACCTGATTTTGTAATTTTTCCACTTACTAATAGTGGAAGAATGGAAATTTTTTATCAATTATGCTTAAAATTAGGAATTAAAATTCTGATGCTTAATGGCACAAGACTTGGTGGTATGGTTTGTATAAGTGAAGAAGTTGAAAAAATAGATTATTTAGAAAAAGAAATTACTGAAAATGTAAAAAATCGATCATTAGAAGATTTGAGAGCTATTTTGTATAAAACTCATTCATTTGATGATGCCGCAAAATTCACATCACAATTTTTAAAATCAAAAAAAATGGCATTTAAAGCCGGAATTAACTTTTTTTTGTTTTCTAAAAACAGTAATTTAAAAACTCATTATACTTATTATGGAAGACATAAAATTAAAATCTTTTTTATGACAATTTTTTGGTCCTTAAAAAAAAGATATCGATTATATTTAATAAATAAAAATTTACCCCGAACAATAGATGATGAAAAATTTATTTTTTTTCCATTGATAACAGAACCTGAAAGAGGATTACTTATTGCAGCACCATTTCATACTAATTTAATTGAATTAGTTACTCATATAGCAAAATCTTTACCTGTAGGTTACAAATTATATGTAAAAGATCATGCTTCCATGGATACTAGAGATTGGAGATCTTTTTCATTTTATAAAAAAATAATGAATTTACCTAATGTTAAAATGCTTCATCATACTGTTCACCCAAAAAACATCTTACCAAATTGTTCTATGGTGATTACTATTGGTGGAACCGCAGGATTTGAAGCAGCATTCTATGAAAAACCTACAATTACTTTTGTTGATACCTCGTATTCTCCTTTAAAATCTGTTGAAATTTTAAATGATACAAAAGAACTTCCACAATTAATTCAAAAACAATTAAATGTAAAATTTGATCTTAATGATTTAAATAATTTTGTATCTGTTTTAGAAAAAAATTCTTTCGCTTTTGATTGCTCTGGCTTTGATAATTTAGCACATCATATTTTATTTTATGATGGATTTCTTTCTGATGTTGAAATTAGTGAAAAACAGATGAATAAATTATTAGATGCCTATTCAAAACAACTTGAAATTTTAGCTGATGAACACATTAAAAAAATAATTCAACATACAAAATATAAAAATTATGACTAAATGTATTGATAAATCTTAAAAATTAAAGAATTTTATTAACACTATGAAATTATTTTATTGGTAAAAGTTTTTCTTCAATTAGAATTTTTTTTAATTCTTCTTTTGTAAGTAATTCTACCTTATCTGATGAATATTGGCTTACTAAACTTGATTTTTTCCTTTTATTATTCTCCTGTAATCTGTCCTCAAGAATTACGTAATCTTCATTATCTTCAAATGTATTTCTTGTTTCTTCATTACTGATTAAAGATTCATGATATTTTTCACCAGGTCTAACAGAAATTATTTCAGTTTTTACATCTTTTTCCAACACTTCTATAATTGCATCTTTTAAAACTTCTAAAGAATATGCTTTTAATTTAGGTATGAAAACTTCACCACCATTTCCTTTTTTTAAGGATCTTATGATAAAATTTAAAGCTTGATTCATAGTAATATTAAATCTTGTCATATTTGGATCTGTTATGGTAATATTTTTACCTGATTCTATTTGTTTTACTAATGTTGGTACCACAGAACCACTACTCCCCAATACATTACCATATCTGATAGCAACAAATTTTGTCCTGTGACGTTTACGATCTGTATGATTATTAGCTGTAACAAATAATTTTTCCATTAATAATTTAGTTGCACCATATGTGTTAAGTGGTGAAACTGCTTTATCTGTACCAACACAAACAACAGTTTCAACATTTTCATGAAGACAAGCATCAATAACATTT
>Ga0209252_1000728_pt1 | contig 24235 bp, 14 predicted proteins | sample SaaInlV_135m_DNA_3_FD_184673 | JGI IMG/M metagenome (GOLD analysis project Ga0209252, IMG submission 184673) | Marine microbial communities from expanding oxygen minimum zones in the Saanich Inlet - Saanich Inlet SI074_LV_100m_DNA (SPAdes) (version 2) | ecosystem: Environmental > Aquatic >... | reverse complement strand
TAATTCCTGTTCCTGTTCCTCATCAACGCCAAGTCCGTATTCATCTCTTACTGATGGATCAGTAATTTCTGGAACTCCTTCTTGATCAACACCTTGACCAACATATAGATCTGTTGAAGTATTGATTGCATTTGATGCTAATGGTATTCTTTCAAATGCCTTTAACATATCAAGTTTTTCTACAGTTGACAAGGTTGATTCATTTGCAATCTGTTTAATCATTTTATCTACAAATACTTCTCCGTTAGGTTTTCTTTGATCCAATTTTGGTGGAGAAGAATTGTCTGGTTTTGGTGCATCTATTGTAAATTGATCTTTAACACCTGTTTTTGGGTTACTAACCTTTGGTTGATCAATTCCACCCTCATTTGTATCTGGTTCGTCTGGAGGATTTGTTACTGTTGGCATTTCTGGGTTTTGTGGATCAATAGGTGGTTGACCATTAGGTGGCATTCCACCCATTCCACCACCCATTGCTCCTTGTTGTTGCTGTTGTTTAATTTCATTTTGTGTTTCTTCCCAAACATTGTCATCCAATTCTATATTCAATTTTTTGTAAAGTTCACGTTTTTCTTTTGGTGAAACTGCTTCCCTATCTAAACTTCCAATATCCTCCATTGTCAATCTTTTAACTATAGGTGTAAATGTAATCTTGACTTCCATCAAATCAAATTCTTTGAAACCCCATGACTCTGCAAGTGGCTTGATCAATCTATCTCTCATTATTTCTGCAAGTTCACTTTGAAGATCTATCATTCTTTGATCTAAAACATCCAATGGTGTTTGACCTCCACTGTAACTGAATCCTTGTGGATGTGTAATAACACTACTTGCAAAAACTGTTCCTATATCAATATGTGCATCTACATTCTCCCCATACTTACCAAATTTATCACTTCCTTCCACCTTTAATTCTGCACTTTGTACTGGCTTGTCGAAAATCCAAATATATTGGTCAGTATTCTCATCTGCCATTTCAGATTGTATCTGCTCCATTTGTTCTCTAGGCATACCGTTTGCACTTACAACAAGTCTTGGTTTTGCCATTTTTTTCTTTATTTCAATTTCTGAATTTTGAAGTACGGCTTGTGCATCTAACAATGACATTGTATTCCTGTCAGCATTTATTGCATCTCCAGTTATTGGATCTACAGTTCCTGTTATTGGTCTTGGACTTGCAAGTGTATTAAACATTGATTTTCCAAATGCCTGTCTGTCTGGATTGTTAATTGAATGATGAATGAAAAATTGTGGATCCAATTCTTTGAATACACCGTCTACAATCTGCACAAGTTTCAATTCATTTCCAAATTGATCCCTGAACATTCTATAAATTGTCTGCATTGGAATCTGTTCAATATTTCCTATTCTTCCGTCAGGAGTATATTGAAGCTCCATTATGGCAGAACCTGTAATTAATAATGAGTAAATATATTGAGAAAACTTTTTTTCTGCATTTGCAACATCCCACCATTTTTCTATGAACACGTTAAAGTATTCATTGTTGGATTTAATTGATATTTGACTTCCCCTGAATTTCTGATGCATTACATCTACTGCTGTTTTAATTTGATCCCAATGATGATAATATTGATATAATCTTTCAAAGTCTACTTCTGGAAACTCACCGACTAATTGCTTACTTGGGCCAACTATTGTTGCATTTCGCTTACGAACAATACCACCTAAAAGACTGTTAAATGTTTGGAAAATCTTTGGTACTGCCATTATATATCCCTTATAAATGTTATTCGATATATAGTATTTAAATTAGTTGTTTTAATCTCCAACTGTAAATCCCACCCATGTACCTCTAAAAGATGATCCACCATTTGCTACTGACTTTGTAATAATTGGTCTGATCTTCCATCTTCTGTTTGTGTCAAAAATACTAGCAACATTTGTTGCAGTTGTATAAGTTAAAATACCGTTAACTGCATCTTTTTTAGTTGCAGTTACTAAAGCCAGTCTTTTTCCATTTGGCTTTTCAAATTCAAATTGATATGTTGCTCCAACATAATCTGCATGAGTAAAGTCTATTGCAGTTTTAGCACCAGAAGGATCAGCAGGATTTGTTGGTTGTTTGACAGTTATGTCAAAAGCAGTTCCCAAATCCCCTACTTTTACTACAGGCGTAATAGCACTCATACTAAAATGTTGGCTTTTTGATATTTAAACATATTAATTAATTGTCTATTGTACTCCACTTTCATCTGAAACAGTTGGCAATATTCCTGATTCTCCATCAATCTCAACCAATATTACACTTATATCGTCTACAGTTGGCATTATAACTGAATCTCCGTTTATTCCTTGACTTGGAGTAGTTATCAATACAACATCTACAGTAAATTTGACTGCAAAGATTAAACTAGCATCAACCTTGAATGTTACATCATCTATCTTTCTAAGATAAGCATCTACTGTGAATGAACTTGATGGTCTTAATATTGCATCAACTGTAAATGTCTTGTCGATTGGCTTTCTAAGGAATGCATCTACCTTGAATGTCTTGTCAGTTGGCTCCACGATAAATGCATCAACTGTAAATGTTTCAGCTTCTGATTTTCTAAGATAACCATCTACAGTTAATGTCTCATCAAATTCTTTTCGTATATATGCATCAACACTAAATGCTTTTGTTTGTTCTTCTTCAATATACGAATCAATTGTAAAGTTGAATGACTGTATTTCTTTCAAATAAGCATCTACTGATACTGTTGAATATCCAAACTCAGTAAGGAAGGAATCAACAATGAATGTCTTGTCAGTTTGTTTCAATAGATATGAGTCAACCTTGAATGTTGGAGATACAGTTCTTCTTAGGTATGTATCAACTGTAAATTCTTTATCTGTTTGTTTTCTAATGAATGAGTCAACTGTAAATGTCTCATCAGATTGTTTCATAATGAATGCATCAACTGCGATTGTTGGAGTTACGGTTCTTCTAAGGTATGCATCAACTGTTACTGTTTGTAATTTACCAGTATCGCGTAGATAAGCATCTATACTAATTGTATGTTGTTTTGCAGATATTAAGAATGAATCTATTGTGAATACCTTGTCAGTTTGTTTTCTAATGAATGCATCAACCTTTACAGTTGCTTGTAATGGTTTATACAAGAATGAGTCAACTGTAAATGTCTTTGGAGTTGGTTTTGCAAGGAATGCATCTACTGATAACGTTGAATATCCAGTTTCTGTTAGATAAGAGTCAACAGTGAATGTCTTGTCAGTTGTCTTTATGAGGAAGGAATCAACTGTAAATTCATATCTTGTTGGCAATACTGCATCCAATGTGAATGTTTCAGTAAACTCATCTCGTATGAACGAATCCACAAGTGTAGTTGCAGTAAATTCATCTTGTATGAATCCGTCTACTGTTACATTGAATGCTTGTACTGCAAGTAGATAAGAGTCAACTGTGAATGTCTTTGGAGTTGGTTTTCTGACGAATACATCAACTGTGAATGCAACATCATCAACTTTTCTTATGAATGAGTCAACTGTAAATGCCTTGTCAGATTGTGTTCTTATGAATGCATCAACAGTAAATGCTTCCTCAAACTCTTTTCTAACAAATACATCTATTGTAAATGATTTTGTCTTTTCTTTCTCAACAAATGAATCCACTGTGAAATTGAGTGATTGTGTTGCCTGTACGAATGAATCTGTTGTGAATGCCTTGTCAGTTACCTTTCTAATGAATGCATCGACATCTGTTGTGATTGATTTGTTCAATTCTTGTATGAATGAATCAACTGTAACATTGAATGATTTAGTTTCGCGTAGGAAGGAATCTACTGCAAATGTCTTGTCATTTCTGTCAACTAGAGTTGAATCAATCGTGAATGTCTCGTTTCTGTTTGCCAATACTGCATCCACAACAAATGTTTCTGTGAATTGTTTGGATAATAATGCATCAACCTTTGCAGTTTGTATGTCAAATCCTTTGAGATAAGAATCTATTGTAAATGCTTTTTCAGTTAATTTTTGAACGAATGCATCTACTGTAAATATCTTGTCATCAACCTTTCTGACAAATGCATCAATATCTATTGTGATTGATTTCTGTTCTTGTGTGAATGCATCCAATACAAATGTAGTTGATCTGTTCAATTCTTGTACGAATGAATCTAATGTGAATGCTTTCTCAGATTGTGTTCTAACAAATGCATCAACAGTAAATATCTTGTCAGTTGCTTTTGACAGGAACACATCAATCTTGAATGTCTTGTCAGTTGCTTTGGACAAGAATGTGTCTACTGTGAATATCTTTTCTGTTTCTTTTTCTACAAATGAATCTATTGTGAATACCTTGTCATTTGATGTTCTTAGATATACATCAATTGTGAATGTCTTGTCAGTTGCTTTTGACAAGAATGTGTCAATTGTGAATGTCTTATCCTTAGATTCTACAAGATATGAATCAACTGTAAATGTCTTTGGTGTTTGTTTTCTAACGAATGCATCAACCTTGAATGTTTCCTCGAATGTCTCGCGTAGGAATGAGTCAACAAGGAATGATGTTGTTTGTTCTTCCTGTATGAATCCGTCAACTGTGAAGTTGAATGATTGTTCTTCGCGTAGGTATACATCAACTGTAAATGTCTTATCCTTAGATTCAGATAGGAATGAATCTAATGTGAATGTATTGTCCTTAGATTTAGATAGGAATGAATCAACTGTGAATGTTTTTACATTTCTGTCAACTAATATTGAATCTACTTTTACCAATACACCTTTTTCTGTGGAACTAAGAATTGCTTGGATTGTGTGTAGGTGGTTGTTATCAAATCTGTATGGAACAGGTTCAGTAACTAATGTGGCATTAACACTAAATGTCTCTGTTCCTATGAGCAATATTGTTGAATCAACCTTGAATGTTTCATCGAATGAATCGCGTACAAATGCATCAATTGTTGTGGTTGTGCTGAACTCATCTTTTATGTATGAATCTACAGTGACATTGAATGATTGAGTTTCGCGTACAAATGAATCAACAGTAAATGTCTTGTCAGTTTGTTTTGTAAGGAATGAGTCAATCTTGAATGTTGGAGTTGATCTCTTGATCAATCTTGCATCTACCTTTGATAGTATACCACTAGCAGTTGAGTTTATGATTGGAATTATATCGTGTAGGTGTGTATTGATATATCTGTATGGAACTGGAACTGTAGTGAGTGTTGCATTGATACTGAATGTCTTGTCAGTTGGTTTTACAAGGAATGCATCTACATCTATTGTGTTCTCATATTGTTTTCTCAAATATGAGTCAACAGTAAATGTCTTTGTCTTAGTTGCAAGTAGATATGAATCCACTGTAAATGCTTTCTCAGTTACCTTTCTGATAAATGAATCAACAGTAAATGTCTCAGCAAATTCTTTTCTAACAAATGCATCAACAATTAATGATTTTGTCTTTTCTTGCTCAATGAATGCATCAACTGTAACATTGAATGATTGAGTCTCGCGTAGGAATGAATCAATCTTGAATGTTGTATCCTGTTCTGTTCTTAGGTATGAGTCAACTGTGAATGTCTTTGGAGTTGGTTTTGATAAGAATGAATCTACAACAAATGTTTCAGTTGGAGAGTTTCTTAGATATACATCTACCTTTATCAACACACCACTTGCAGTTGATGCAAGGATTGGAGTGATGTCACGCAAGTGATTGTCACTGTAAATCATTGGTACTGGTTTGGTTGTCAATGTTGCATTGATACTGAATGTCTTGCCATTTCTGTCAACCAATATTGAATCTGCTGTGAATGCTTCAGTTTGTTTGTATATTGCTATTGAATCTACAACAAATGTCTTTGGTGTGATTTTTCTGATCAATGAATCAACTGTAAATGTTTCCTCGAATGTCTCGCGTAAGAAGGCATCAACCGATGTTGTTGTAGTAAACTCATTCTGTATGAATCCGTCAACTGTAAAGTTGAAAGATTGTGTCTCGCGTAAGAAGGCATCTACAACGAATGTCTTTGGAATTGGTTTGACAATGAATGCATCAACTGTAAATGTCTCATCAGATTGTTTGAATAGGTATGCATCAACCTTTGCAGTTTGAACATCAAACTTCTTTATGAATGCATCTACAACGAATGTCTTGTCGGTTTGTTTCAACAAGTATGAGTCAACTGTTATTGTCTTTGGTGTTGGATTCATAAGGAATGAGTCAACTGTGAATGTTGGAGTTGATCTCAAACTCAAGAATGCATCTATCTTAGTTAGTACACCAGAAGCAGTTGATGCAAGTATTGGAGTGATGTCTCTAAGGTGGTTATCACTGTAAATCATTGGCACTGGTTTTGTAGTTAATACCACATCAATGGTAAATGTCTTGTCATTTCTGTCAACCAACAATGAATCAACTGAAACTGTTGATGTGTTTCTGTCAACCAATATTGAGTCAGTCTTGAATGTCTTTGGAGTTGGTTTTCTGACAAATGCATCTATCTTGAATGTAATGTCATATTCTTTTCTTACATATGAGTCAACTGTGAATGTCTCAGCAAACTCCTTTTGCACGAATGAGTCAACAACAAATGATTTGGTTTGCTCTCCCTCAACGAATGCATCAACAGTGAAATTGAAAGATTGTTGTTCGCGTAGGAAGGAATCTATTGTAACAGTTGTATTGAATGTGTCGCGTAGGTAAGCATCAATCTTTGCTGTCTGTATGTCAAATCCTTTGATGAATGCATCAATTGTAAATGCCTTTGGAGTCAATTTTCTGACAAATGCATCTATTGATACTGTTGTATCTTTTCTATTGATTAATATGGAATCTGTCTTTATCTGAACTCCACTTGCAGTTGAATTGACAATTGGAATAATATCGTGCAAGTGAGTATTGATGTAACGATATGGAACTGGAACAGTTGTTAGTGTGGCATTTATTGTAAACTGTTCTGTGAATTGTTTTTCAACGAATGCATCCACAACAAATAGTTTTGTAAACTCATCTTCTACAAATGAATCAATCGTAAAGTTAAATGATTGGCTTTCGCGTAGGAATGCATCAACAGCAAATGTCTTGGTATATCTGTCAACTAGTATTGCATCTACCTTTGATAGTACACCTTTTTCTGTGGAACTAAGAATTGCCTGTATTGTATGCAAGTGGTTGTTGTCAAATCTGTATGGAACTGGTTCTGTAACCAATGTTGCATTGACAGCAAATGTCTCCAATCCAATCAATTGGATTGTTGCATCCGTGACAAATGTTTCAGTGAATTGTTTTTCCACAAATGCATCCAATGTTGTAGTTGTGGTAAATTCGTTCTGTATGAATCCGTCAATCGTAAGGTTGAATGTTTGTTCTTTTAATAAGAATGAGTCAACTGTGAATGTTGTTGGTGTTGATTTGACAATGAATGAGTCAACTGTGAACAGTTTGGTTGATGTTTTTCTTAGATATGAGTCAACAGTGAATGTTTTTGTTAGGGATTTTCTTACAAATGAATCCACAGTAAATGCTTTTTCAAATGAATTTCTTACAAATGAATCAACAGTAAATGCTTTTTCAAACGTATCGCGTAGATAAGCATCTACCTTTGCAGTTTGTATGTCGAATTTCTTTAGATAAGAGTCAACAGTAAATGTCTTGTCAGTTTCCTTTACAAGATATGAATCAACAGATAATGTATTTGTCAATTGTTTTCTGATGAATGAGTCAATCGTAAATGATTCAGTAAATTCTTTTTGTATGAATGAGTCAACCAGTGTTGTTGTGGTAAATTCATCTTGTATGAATACATCAACAGTAAAGTTGAATGTCTGTGTCTCGCGTATGAAGGAATCTACAGTAAATGTCTTGTCAGTTTCCTTTGTGACAAATGAATCAATCGTGAATGTCTTTGTTTTTCTATTGACCAATATTGAGTCAACCTTTACTAATATTCCAGAAGCAGTTGAATTGACGATTGGAATAATGTCATGCAAGTGAGTGTTGATGTATCTGTAAGGTACAGGAATTGTCGTAAGAGTTGCATTGATACTGAATGTCTTTGGAGTTTCTTTTGCAAGGAATGAATCTAATACGAATGTCTTGTCAAATGAATTTCTTAGATACGAATCAACTGTGAAACTGTTGGATTTTGTCTCGCGTAGGAAGGAATCAACTGTGAATGTCTTTGTTTGTTGTTTTCTAACAAATGAATCTACAGTGAATGTTTCTGCAAACTCTTTCTGTACGAATGCATCCAATGTGAATGTCTTTGTAAATTCTTTTTCAATCTGTGAATCAATTGTAAAGTTGAATGTATTGGATGTTCTAATGAATGAATCAACAGTAAATGTCTTTGTTTGTTCTTTTACAAGGAAAGCATCAACCTTTGCTGTCTGAACATCGAATTTCTTGATGAATGCATCGACTGTAAATGCCTCTGTTGATCTCAACATTAATGTTGCATCTACCTTTGATAGAACTCCACTTGCAGTTGATGCAAGGATTGGTGTAATATCGCGTAGGTGGTTGTCACTGTAGATCATTGGAGTAGGTTTGGTTGTAAGAACTGAGTCTATTACGAATGTCTTGGTATATCTGTCTCTTAATTCTGAATCAACTGCAAATGTTTCTGTATATCTGTCAACTAATATTGAGTCTACCTTTGATGTTTTAGTTGTAACTTTTCTTAGATAAGAGTCAACTGTAAATGCTTCTGTAAACGTATCGCGTAGATATGAATCAACCAATGTTGTTGTGGTATCTTCATTCTGTATGAATCCGTCAACTGTAAAGTTGAAAGATTGTGTCTCGCGTAGATACGAGTCAACTGTAAATGTCTTTGGAGTTGATTCCATAACAAATGAATCTATTGCGAATGTCTCAGTAAACTGATTGGATAGATAAGCATCAACCTTTACAGTTTGAACATCGAATTTCTTGATGAATGCATCAACTGTTATTGTCTTTGGAGTTGATTTCAATAGATATGAATCTACAACAAATGTCTTTGGAGTTGATTTGACAATGAATGAGTCAACTGTGAATGTTTCAGTTGGGGAGTTTCTTAGGTATGCATCTATCTTAATTAGTACACCACTTGCAGTTGAAGCCAATATAGGCGTAATATCTCTCAAATGATTGTCACTGTAAATCATTGGTACTGGCTTTGTAGTAAGAACTGAATCTACTGCAAATGTCTTGTCATTTCTGTCTCTTAACTCAGAATCAATCGTGAATGTTTTATTTATTCTGTCAACTAAAATTGAGTCTGCCTTAAATGTCTCTGGAGTTGATTTTCTTAGATAAGAATCAACTGTGAATGTCTTATCATTAGATTCTACTAGGAATGAATCTAATGTGAATGTCTCAGCAAACTCTTTTCTTAGATATGAATCTGCAATGAATGACTTGGTTTGCTCTCCCTCAACAAATGAATCAATCGTAAAGTTGAATGACTGTTGTTCGCGTAGGAAGGAATCAACTGTGAATGTCTTGCCAGTTTGTTTTCTCAAATATGAGTCAACTGTGAATGCCTTGTCAGTTACCTTTCTGACAAATGCATCTATTGTAAATGTCTTTGTATTTCTGTCAACTAATATTGAGTCAACTTTTACCTGAACACCTGTCTTTGTAGAAGCGAGTATCGCTAAAATTGAGTGTAAGTGGTTGTTGTCAAATCTGTATGGAACTGGATCGGTTACAAGTGTTGCATTAACAGCAAATGTCTTTGGTGTTGTCAATCTAAGTGTAGAATCAACAGTAAGTGTTTCAGTAAATGTATCACGTAGGTATGAATCGATTGTTGTAGTTCTACTAAACTCATCTTTGATATATGAATCCAATGTAAAGTTGAATGACTGTGTTTCGCGTAGATAAGAGTCAATTGCAAATGTTTCTGTTGCTATAAGTTTAAGTGTAGCATCTGATGTCAGTGTTTTTGTATATCTGTCAACTAGTATTGCATCTGCTTTTATCTGAACTCCACTTGCAGTTGAGCTTATGATTGGTATAATGTCATGCAAGTGGGTGTTGATGTAACGATAAGGAACTGGAACTGTTGTAAGTGTTGCATTGATGGTAAATGTTTTATCAGTTTGTTTTCTAATGAATGCATCTATAACAAATGTCTTTGTGATCTGTTTAGATATATATGAATCAACAGTGAATGTTGGAGTTAAAGTTTTTCTAAGATATGAATCTACAGTGAATGTCTTTGTAGTAATTTTTCTTAGATAAGAATCAACTGTAAAGGTTTCATCAAATTCTTTTTCTACAAATGCATCAACACTAAATGCTTTAGATTGTTCTTCTTCAATATATGAATCAATAGTAAAGTTAAATGATTGTACTTCTTTCAAATAAGCATCTAATGTAAATGTTTTATTATATCTGCTAGATAATATTGAATCAACTTTTATCTGAACTCCACTTTCAGTTGAATCAAGAATTGCTTGGATAGTGTGAAGATGATTGTTATCAAATCTGTAATATACTGGAACAGTTGTAAGAATTGTATCGACTGCAAATGTTTCTGCTGGAGGTGGAGTTGATAACAATATCGGAGTAATATCTCTCAAGTGATTGTCACTGTAAATCATTGGAGTAGGCTTGGTTGTAAGGACAGCATCTACTGAAAAGAATTTTCCCTGTCTAAGATCTGCATCAATTTTGAATGTTATTCCGTCAGATCCAACAATATGACTGACATCCCTTTGGTGAGCATTGGATAAGGTAAAACCTAAATAGGGCATCTAGAACATACCTCTTATAGATGAGATTACGATAAATCTATAAGACATAGGATTACACCATTGAATTGGGATTTATCTAACACATTGTATTGCATTTATAAGAAATAATGCTAAAATGTAGTATTAAAATATAATTTTATCTTGTGCCTAGAGTTTCATTTACGTTCTCTACCTGATAACTGTTTCCAGATAGGTTTGTCTCGTCAAATGCCCATTGATTTAGATCTGCTCTTGACTCTATTACTGTTCCACCGTATTTTTCCACAATTTTCATAACCTTTCTTTCCTCTCCACTTGCAAAGGTAAATTGAGCTATTGTGAATTGTGGATTTTTCTCATCGTTTCTCCATGTGCAGTTGAATCCCTCAATTCTTGGGAGATTCCTTGCACCAACCTGCATACCCGAATCTCCACTGAACAGTTCTGAATACATTCGGTTATTTATATCTTGGATCTGTGGCAGTTTTAACACGACTCTCTTACCCTCATACTCTACTGAATCCTTGCTTACAAAGTTTGGAAACTTTACGGATACTTTTTTTATCTTACTTTCGTTCATTATGTGTTGTATGCCTCGAAATATCGAAGTTTACAAACTAAAGGATTGGAACCTGCACTTCCTGATGTACCTCTGTTACCATACACAACAGGTTGCATACCTGTTGAAGTTTGTAAACCTGAACTATTAGTTACTGCAACTGTGCCATTTAATGATAAATCACAGCTTGAAGATTTGTTTTCTATTTTTGCTGTAACCCAATCTGGAGAATTTGAAACAGTTGTATCAGCAGAATAAGTAGCAATTTCTGATTGTGATGTCTGTAATCTCAAATATGATTGTGCTGATTTTGCACTAAGCCAATGTCCTGTGTTTCCAACTGTATGACCTAGACCTACCTGTAAGAACCAATTTGTCGTACTTGCTTGTTGAACATCTGCATTAACTGTAAAAATACATACACTTCCATCATGAGCATATTGTCTTTTATTATCGAAATTCATTGTGAAATTTGAATTTGTTCCAGTTGATGTAGTGTATAATTTTAATCCACCATCTGCTTCATCATTCATTTCTATGGAAGCACCACCTGTTGTAGTATTCCATATTGTATTTGGTACGTCATTATATGCATAAAGACTTGAAGGAGTGAAACTTAATCCTCCTAGATTTTGTCCAGAGTAATTATTATGATGTTCCGATACAAAGTAATTCAAACTCTGTGGATTTCTATTATGTGTGTATGTTGAACCTGTTTGGGTAGTATATGTTGCATCTGTGAACATTTTTAGAGTACAAGTACCGTCATTTGGATTTTCACATTCAATGTAATATGTTCCACTTGGAGAGTTTGTAATTAGAGTAGATGATGATCCACTACTATCTCTTGCATTAAATCTCAATCCATAACCTTGCCATTGCACAGTTTCAGTTCTACAACCAAGTCCTGCAACTCCACTCCAATAACTTCCATTTGAAAACCATGTTCTTCCTTCACATTCTCTTGGTTGACTACCACCTCCATCTGGTGTCCAACTATTGAACACCATTTTAAATCTAACTTTATATGATCCAGTCAATGTAGTTCCCATAGATACAGGGGTAATTTTAGATATCCAAGTACCATTTCCACCACCTGATACAGTTCCTAATGAACTTGTATTACTATAAACTAAATCACTGGTAGTTCCACTTTCTTGCAGTTTACTGCCACTAAAATTTTCCCAGAAATGTTGCTTACGTGCTGTTCCTCTAAGATAGTTGTTTGCTTCGTAAACGCTGTCGTAAACCATTAGATATACTCCCTATACACACTTAAAAAGAATATAATTGTTATGGATGCTACCAAACCAAAGAATCCTATGATTACTTTTTCTTCGGTCATCATGTGTTGTAACACTCCATATATCTTATGTTTAATGTTCTGTTTACTGCACTTGTATTATTTATGCCGACAGATGGTTGTAATGAAACAGCAGGTAAGTTTGTAGTTGACGTAACTGTGGTATTTCCATCTATTTGTAACGATCCTGCTGATGATGTTAATTCAATCTTATGAGTATGCCAATTTGTATCTGATGTAACACAACCTGTTTGTACCCAAGTATCACCAGATGCACCAACTGTGTAGAAATTGAAAACAGCACCTTTCCAACTATCATTTACATAAGACCAAGCTCCTTGTCCGTTACCTTGTGTTGTTCCACTTTGTAATCCTGTATAACTTTCTCCACCTGTTGTAGAACCATGTTTCATTACAGCGATCATTACAGATCCAGTATTGGAAAATTGTTTCTTATCAGCAAAATCAATGTAAGATATACTACTACCAGATGAAGTTGTGGACATTAATAATCCACCGTCTATTGAATCTGCCATAACCTGTGTGCCATTAGTATTACTTTGATCCCATCTGTCAGTATCCAATACACTTCCACTAAAGTTTTCAACGAATCGTTGTTTGGCTATTCCAGTAACAATATTGGTTATAGTTCCACCTGTTGCTGTAATACCACTTGATGTTTTATATCTGATAATTACAATACCTGAACCACCTGATCCAGCAGAATCTCCTGCACCTCCACCTGATCCAGTATTTGTTGTTCCTGCACCACCTGTTCCAGAAGAACCACTTCCTCCAATACCTGAACCACCAGAACCCTGAGAACCAACACCATGACCTCCTCCACCACCTGCATAATATGTACCAGTTCCATTAATTGAAGATTGTAAACCTAATCCACCATTTCCAGATCCTCCACTAGAAGCAGATCCTCCTACTGAACCTGCACCTCCACCTCCAGAACCATAATAAGGCGAAGGATTGTATGGAGCTCCACCATCATATCCTTGACCTGAAACACCAGAGCCAACATAAGAGCTACTATTGGCGTTTGGAGCTCCTCCTCCAGAACCACCATCACGACCTGCAAAATTTGCTGAATCATTATGGCCCCCTCCTCCTCCACCACCAGTAGAAATAATTGAAGTTCCACTAGCAGGAACAATACTTGAATTTACACCGTCAGATCCAGTAGTGCTTGAACCTGTTCCACCAGCTCCACCTGTACCAACTGTAATAGTATAATTTTGAGCTGTAACACCGTATTTTGCTTCGGCATTTGCACCACCACCAGAAGTAACACCGTATACATTTGTTCTAAATCCTCCTGCACCTCCACCACCAGTACCACGACCTGATGGAAAATCATCACGACCTCCTCCACCACCACCAGCGATAACTAAATATTCTATATCTCCAGAACCTGTTACAGCGAAAGTTGAGTTGCCTGTACTTGTGAATGTATGTACTTTATAAGAATTCATATCATGTAATTTATCGTAAAGACTCATGTGTTATACGCCTCCAAATATCTAATATGTGTTAGTGCATTAGATCCTGCATTTCTTCCAGTTACACATGGTTGCATGGTAGTTGTTGGTCTTACACCTGTTCTAGTTGCTTCCAAAGTACCGTCAATTGTTAAATCAACATCAGATGCTTTAACATCAATTTTTACATTATGCCAATTTGCATCTGCTGTTGCTATGCTTGTAGCAGTTCTATCCCATCCTGAACCTGCATTAGTTACAACCAAATTAAAATATGTCGAAGCACCCATTTCTATTACTGCTGTTGAATTACTACTTGCAGATGATGACGGATATCCGTTTCTATCAAATCCTGCGTATGTAAGTCCAGTATTTCCACCTGTACTTTTCAGAACCATAATACACGTACAGTTGCTTGAACCACCGTACTGTCTTTTATTGTTAAACGTTATAGAACCACCTGTACCTGTACCTGTATTTGTCATAAGCAATCCACCATCAACTGAATCCTGCATGGCTACTGTTGGAAGTGCTGTGTTGTTTTGTAAAGTCCAATAACTAGGAAGTTGTTTACCTGAGAAATATTCTATGAAATGCTGTTTAACTTTAGGGGATGCAGGTTCCACTGATGTTACATTATTGTAAACTTTTACATCATCCCAAGTTCCATTTAATCCACCTGTACTATCCCTTAAATGATTTTTAATTCCCAAATATTGTAACCCTGTTACACCTGTTTGGGTAAATGATTTTCCTTCAATTAAAGTTGAAGTTGAATATGTTGAATCAGAATATAGATTAATAGTAAAAACATCTGCATTTCTAATTAATTCTGAATATACAGTTTCTACCGTAGGTTTTTTAGTAAAGTTACCTCCATCTCCTGCTGTGTTACCAAATCCAGAAGTTCCATCATCTACTCTAATTCTATATTGTTTAGCATTTCCACCTGCATCATTGAGTATATATAATGCAAATCCATTCTGTGTTGATGCAACTCCAGTAGCATGATCAGCACTATATACTCCAAAATAACCTTGATATGAATCAGTTGCCATTATATCTATTTGATCAATAGTAAGTTTTGACCTAATAACGAATTTAGTAGACAATGCAGAACCTAAATCATAAGTTGAAGATTGTATGCTAGATGAATCACAATTCCAGTCCATGACATTTGTTGATGCATTACGAGCCATCAAAGTTCCTGTTTTACCCCATGATTTAGCAGTTGTAAAGTCATCTTCGAATGTTACTGCTGTTGCTGGGTTTAATCCTATCTTGCCAAACTGCTCATACATTAAACCTGTTGGTTCATTTGGAAACTTGTCAAATGAGTTTGTAATCATAACCATGATAATTACCTCGCTTACGTCTGACTTCCTATTAGGTAAACCTTGAGTCCAGATGCGTTTGTTCCAGCAACGTCAATGTCAACTGTCATCTCTGCTAGATTTGCCAGTGAGGAATCTCCCACTGTTGCAGTTGCAGTTTTCTGTCCTGCTGTTATTGCTACAGGGCTTGACAGAATGCTTGTTCCACTCTCGTTGATATCGATTGTTGGATTGCCAGAAGTTGATGTGTTGGTTAGGGAAACTTTTACTGCTGTAAGGGTAAAGGCATATGGCATTCTGAATGTCGTCTTTGCCGTTCCAACTGTAAGAGAAGTAAGTTCGTCTGAAGCTGAAATTATGAATGCTTCTGTTGGTGTTGAAGATATTGTTGACCATGCTCCATCTCCCCTGAGATATGTTGATGAACTTGCTGATCCTGTTGTTGATATTCCTGCTATTGGAAGTCCAGTTGTATTTGTCAAAGTACCACTTGCTGGAGTTCCCAATGCTGGAGTTGTTAATGTTGGAGAAGTTAAAGTTAATCCTGCTACCGTTGAAATTGTTTGACCTGATGTAAGTGCTGTACTCCCCAAAGTTGGTGCTGTATAAGATGACGTTGGAACGTTTCTGCTTACTTCAACCCAATTTGTTGAATCGTGTAAAACAAAAGACAATGCATCTCCTGCTGATGATGTAAAATTTGTATCTCCTGAAAGTAAAATGTTTGCCTCATTTCCTGAAAGTCCACCTGCGTTATGTGTAAGTGTTACGGCTCCGTCAAAGTGTAAAATTACTACACTTCCGACTACCCAATTAGTGTTATTAATGTGATTTATTGTCGTTGTTCCTGTAATATCGAATGTATTTCCACCGAAACCTAATGTAACTGCATCTCCACTTGCTACGTCAGAACCCTTTATTTGTTTAAAGGACTTTGTTGCAATATGGTCTCCTAAATTATCTCCATCGGCTACTATATCAGGCATATAAATTAAATAGAATTACTAGTATATAATAATATTTTATTCAAATATGCTACCACATTTTACACATATTGCATGATCTCTATATGACTCTGCAACATAAAATTTCCAATGACAACATGGACATTCTTTATTATAATTCATTATACCTGATATTTGACAATAACAATGCCACTTCCTCCAGTTGCACCACCGTTTCCACACCAAGCTGGTGGTGAAGTACCAAATCCACCTCCACCTCCTCCTCCTGTATTTGCACCACCTGCACCTGAATTACCACATTGACCACTATGAACAGCATGATTACCATTACCACCTGAATTTAATGCACTTCCACCACCTGAACCTGCTCCACTACCAATTCCTGAACCTCCACCACCTCCACCAAGACCACCATCTCCTGCACCATTATTTGAACCATATCCTCCTCCACCACCCCAATAATAATTATTACCTGTCATGTTAATTTGAATACCATTATTACCACTTGTTCCTGCACCACCACCACTAACAGCACCTGCACTACCATAACCTGTTCCTGTATGACTTGATGGATTTCCTTGTGTTGCCGAACCACTAGTACTACCATAACCTCCTCTTCCACCTCCAGATCCACCATTTTGACCTGAACCTACGTATGAAGTACCACCTGCTCCACCACCATTTGCTGTTTCAGAAATAAATGTTGTATTAGTTCCATTACTACCATTAGCATTATAACCACCTCCTGATCCTCCTGCACCAATAACAGCAGAAAAATTCCCAACTGCAAATTCAGCTTCTGGAATATGAATAACACCTCCTGCTCCTCCACCTCCACCATATCTTCCTGCTCCACCACCACCTCCTGCTACTATTAGGACTTCGGCTGTACCTGCTTTTGTTACAGAAAATGTACCGTTACCTGTGAATTTATGATATTTGTAATTTTTACCACCATCTGAAAAATTTCCTATTGAACCACCTGTTGCTTCTGGAGAATCAAGACCTCCACCAGCAGCTCCAACAAATCCAACATTCATTAAATCCATTGGTTTGGATAGTTCCTTATTCTTTTTAATTAGAGAGTCTCTATGAGACATTTATTACTCCTCTACTGCATAAGCTGCTACAATATATGCATCAGTAGTTCCAAAATTTGTTAGTGTTAAAATTCCTGTTTTACTTGCAGCTTGTTCAGTTGGTTTTGCTCCAATGAACTTCCAATCAGAAGGGAATGATAATGTTCTTGTTGTTCCGTCTGTAATAATTCTAATTGTCTTGCTTAATCCAACTGCCCTGTTTGTTGTTGTAAATGTTGTGTTTGAAGCTATTGACATTGTTTGCAATTGATCCTCACTAAAGTCGATGTCAACACCACTGGTTGAAATCTCATGTTGAAGATTTTTAATGTTAGTTATCTTTGCACCAGTTCCCATTTGTATGTTTCCGTTTGATATAATTAATCCACTTGTAGTTAGTGCTGATGCTGATGTTGTTCCTGTAAATGTTGGACTTGCTGTTGGTGCTTTTTCATCAATTTCAGTTTGAGGAATTGTAGCATCATCTGAATCCCAATCCCCTGATACCTCTGATCCATATATGTCATTTGGTCTTGCATTTGCCAATGCTCCACCCAATGATCTTCCATATTGAACCCAATCGTTAAGTGTCATTAATGTTAAACTTCCTTTTCCTGAACTTGTCAATGCTCCTGAAGCATTTCCACTAGCATTTGTAATTGCAGAAGGTACGTTATTTTTCTTTCTCTTTTTAAACTTCATCTTTCCACCCTGAATTTCTATCTTGTGGTCATCTCCAACCCATAATGAGTTGTCTGCTACATACAAATCTCTTATCTTGTATTCTGCACTTCCTATATCATAAGTATCGTTTGTATCTGGAATAATATGTGATGTCATTGTTCCACCCAATGATCCAATTGTGTTTCTACTAATTTCTTGCCAACTAGTTGAATCATGTAATAAGAATGTTAGAATGTCTCCTGCTGATGTTGTAAAATTTACATCTCCAGAAAGTAGAATATTTGCTTGATTTCCTGAAAGTGTACCTGCATTATGTGTAAGTGTAACTGCTCCGTCAAACTGTAAAGAAATTGTACTTCCTACAACCCAATTTGCATTGTCAAAATGTTGTATTGTGGTTGTTCCTGTAACGTCAAAAGTATTGCCAGATGTTCCTATCGTGATATTAGTTGCACTTGCAATGTCAGTACCTTTAATCGTCTTAAAGGAACGTGTTGCTAAGTGGTCTCCTAGATTATCTCCGTCTGTTACTAGATCTGGCATATAGATTATGTAGATTTACTAGTATATAATAATATTTTTCTATAATTCAGTCCAAGTATTGTTGTATAACAAATATTCCTTATTTGTATCGGTTTCGTAATATACAGCTCCATCTTGAACGTTTAATGATTCTACTCCATCACTACCTAACATTGAAAAGTTTGTTCCACTTGGCATATTATCTGAGTTCATTTGAATAATATCTATTGGATTTGATGTAAATGCAAATTTTCCATAAACCTTATTTCTGTTTGTTGCTGTACCTGATGCCATTAGTTCAACAGTGCTTCCTATTAATAATTTGTCCTCTCCTGATATATTTGCTATATACATAACTGAAAACCATGGGGTGTTTCCTGCATTATCATTTACTCTTATACCATCATTATTAGCTGAACTTGGTGTATTTCCTGAACCACCATTTCTTTCAGCAGTGTGTCTATAAGGATTTCCAGTTGTCTCTATTGTTGAATTACCCATTCTAACAGATGCGTTTTGTCCATTAGTTGAATTATGAAATAAACCCATGTAAAATTTACTATCAGGCAAACTTGAAACATTAAGAATGTTAACTGTACCTGAAGATGCTGTATTAACTGAACCTGCTTTAGACCAAACCATTAGTCATGCCCCCACACTTTCATTATTGCTCCAGAAGCAAAACTACCACCTCCAGATTGCCATAATTTTATTGATGTAATTTGTCCTGATTGAACTGTAAATTTCCCTACTGTTTCATTACTTTCAGGTGCAACACCTGTACCTGCTGTACTTTGTTTTACAGCACTAGACATTATTAATTTATCTTGTCCTGAATTATTTAATATAAAAGCATTAACAAAATTATTATTATCATCTCCCACACAAGTACGCAAATAATTGTATGCTGTAGGACTTGATCCAACATCGGCAGCTCCATCTTGACTATCTTCCCAACAATAATTATTTCCAGTATTTCCATTAAATCTAAAAGCCTGATTATCCTGTGTACCTGTAGTATTTACATAAGCTTGCACCCACAAATATTTCTTCGCAGTTATAGTTCCTGTATCTAATTCATCAGGAGTTGAAGCATTATACTCTACACTTGCAAGTTCTTCCCAAAAGTTATCAGTATGTGTATCTGTTGGATCCCAACCAAGTACAACCATTTCACTATCTGCACTCATAGTGTATGATGAAGTAGTTGTAGCTCCTATTACATCTACAACATCATTGGATTTCCATTTTCCTGTGTATTCTCCACGCTTAGGTGCATTTCCTGCTCCTGCTGTTTGTTGATTTACATCACGACTCATATACAATTTGGATTGTCCTGATATATTTGCAATATACCCAACACTAAACTGAGGTTGATCAGTAGGATTTGTTCCACTTTGAATGTAATCTTGGTTATCTGTTGCACTGTCAGTAGCACCATTAAGAGAATATCTCATACCATAAATTGAAGATGTATTTATTGAACCATTACCCATTCTAGTTTGCCAATTAACTCCTGAGCTATTTTTCCCTTGTATGTTAGTTAATATCATGTAATATCTTTTATTATCTAAACTTGGAACATTGAAATCTGATGTTGCAGAACCTATTTTATTTCTACCTAGTAATTTCCAGCCACCTGCACTACCACTTGGTAATCCAAAAACAGGTTTTTCAGCACTTGTACCACGAATACGATTTCCAGCTAGCCATTCTACCATTTTAACTCAACCTTATTCCCACAACTACAGTCTATTAAGATTTTTTCTGATTCGCTTCTATTGGTCATACTACTACCACATTTATCACAAGTGCCTTTCTTTAGATGGACATAGTTCCAACATGGCTCACAGTAATGATATTGCATTACGATATATTGTTCATATTCGTGAGCTCCTAGTGTTGCCACTTGACATTTATCACAGGTGTATTTTTCCCCTGCGTTCAAATGGTCATAGTATTCTTGGCTCAATTTATTTTATCTCCAATTCTTTTACGTCTTTTAGCAAGGTGTTAAGACTAGCATTTGAATTTCTAAACATAGCTGGATCATTTATCTTTTGTGCTATTGCTTTTTCAGATTCCCATCTTAATCTATATGATTCTTTTTGATGTGCATCAACGTCATTAATATCAAAGTCTTGTAGTTTCTTACATTCTTCTTTTACTGTTTCCCATATTAGAATTTCTCTTACCCTGTCATGTGCTTCTAATCGTTTATTCATTAACCCAAACTCTAATTGATCAACTTCAATTTTTATTAATTCCTGTTCAAGTTCTTCCTTTCTATCCTTTGGTTTTGCTTTAAGTTTTAATTTTAACAATTCTAATTCAACCTGTGATTTCTTATAATCAAAAGATGTACTGATTAAATTAGTATAGAATACCATTTGCTCTCTAATACTTTGCCAATACTTACTAGCTGGTGTTGGAAATTTATCATCTGTCAATACGGAATATCTAATTTCAGTTTCAGTTCTCCACATTTGTTGTACTTCAAAAGATCGTTGAAGTTCATCTGTAATACTTTGCATACTGTTAAAATCTCCCTTATCTAATACAGAAGATGATTGTATTTTATTGATACCTAATTTAGAGAAATTCTGAATATCCATTTAATTTCCACCTGCTCCTGTAGTTCGACCACTTGAAACCGATCCTGTTGTACTCCAAGTAGTTCCATTATATAATTCTGCCCATGTTGGTGTCCATGAAGAAACATATCCCAAACCAGCAATAGCATCATCAGGTGTTCCACTCGTAATGCCATATCTATGAGCATTGGATAAAGTTCCACCTAAACTCCATGCAGTTCCATTGTAAATATTACTTCGATTAGAATTATTTGATCCATCATAACCACCTGTAATAATTGCATTGTAAGTGTCTCCACCCCCACCCATTATAGAATTTACTGCTACAGATAAATTTCCACCTGCACTCCAAGAAGTTCCATTATATTGTTCAGTAGATGCAAGAGAATTTGATCCATCATAACCACCTGTAATCCAACAGTCATCTGTAGATCCAGCACCACCATGATTTCTTCTACCAACAGATGTTACTCCACCTGATGTCCATGATGTATCATTCCAAAAAGATGACGAAGTAACTTGCCCCATAGATCCTGTTGTTCCACCTTGAGCCCATGCAGATGTATTAATACCACCAGATGCGTGTTGATTTCTAACAATATTTAATGTGCCACCTGTTGATGTACTCCATGCTGAACCATTCCATTCTTGAACAGTTGAAATAGGTTGATTTGTTCCACCTATATCTCCACCTATAACTAAACCAGCAGTTTTAGTACCACAACCTGATACCATTTCTACTGATGTACCTAAAGCAGTAGCACTTGACCATGTAGATCCATTAAACTCATCATGGTAGTTTACAGGTGTCCAAGGGCCTGCTGTTCCACCTGCTCCCCAGAATGATGCTGTGAAAGAAGGTGGTTGTCTAGTCCAAGTGGCAGGTGTTACTGATGTTGCTTCGTCATATACTTTTACATCAGTTATTGCTCCTACCATATTATTTGTAGTTGCTTCGGAATATGTCGTTAATTTTACATATTGTAATGCAGTTGCAGTAACTCCTGTAACCACTTTAGATTCTAATAATGTAGAGTAAGCAGTATCAGAATACTGATTTACTGTAAACCCTGTTGCAGACGTTCTAATTATCTCAAGGTATATTGTTTCAGCAGATGGGGTACGAGTAAAGTTGGAAGTGTTTCCATTTTGTGATGTATCATTTCCCCATGTGGATTTATATTTACTACCTGCTCCATCTGCTCGTATTAACATACCAATAGAATCCTGAGTTGTATTGTAAGCACCGTTGGTTGATGACAGACCTATGGTAAAATTTTGCATATTTGCACTTGTAGCACTAAATGTATCCAATCTTACTTTCATTCTCATAACCCAAGCAGTATCAGATAATGTAGAACCTAAATTCCAATATGCTGACGAACCTGATGTATCGGCATTAAAATCAATTTCATCATTTGTTGCATCATAAGAAAATGCTCCACTTAATCCTGCCCAGTTAGTTGATGATGATAAATCATCTTCAAATGTTAATGTTGTTGCATCATCAAACCAATATCTTCTAGCAGTATCAGTTTCTACAAAGATGGAGTTGTCTTGTACGTTGGTTGGTTTAATATCAGCTCCACCAAATGTCATCATTGGAACACCACTTCCACTTCCATCTGTGAATGAATTTGAATTTAATGTTCCTTCATAAGTGTAATCTGTTCCTGTTGGTCTAGTTCCACTTGCACCGTTTAATACAACTCCATTAGACCATACTGTTGCACTATACTGTAATAACAATCTATCTCCATCTGCTATTGTGACTTCTGATGATAAAGTAAAATCATAAGTATCGTCTGTACCTGTTCCTAATTCACTAGCGTTCATTGAAGCAGTAGCCAAAACAGTATAACTTGAGTTTATGTATTGCACATTTACAGTTCCACTAACTGTTCCATTCTTTCTAATTCCTATTGTTATATCTTGAACTTTTTTACCAATATCACTAAAGTTGGATAATATTTTAACACCTTGTCTAGCACGAACACCACCTGATGGTGCATTACTAGCCATTCCATTAAATTGACCACCACCTGTTGTTACATTATAAGCGTATGTTAATGATAATCCACTAATCCTCTTTGAATCTAAATATTTAATTGTCATACTATACACTTTCCCCATAACTGTTTATTAAAGTTGTCATGTTTGATATGGTCATGTTGTACCTTTCTCCTTCCAGCCACCTCCTTCGGCATTATCTGGAGTAGTACCACTGCCAGAATTATATAATAATGTAACATCATTAGCAGATAACACTCTATCCCATACTGACATTTCATCCAATAACCCATACCAATTACCATCTCCACCTTTATCATCTCCTAATGATGGTACAAGACCACTATTACCATTTTCGCCTGATGTTGTTCTATTTGCTTGATGGTCTAGAACACCATCATGATAAACTTGTAAAGTATTAGTTGCTAAACTCAAATCCCAAGTGAGAGTAAACATGTGCCAATCAGTATCATTTGCTGTGAACCCTGATGTACTATCTCCCAATGTGGTACTGCCAGTATTATTATATATTAAAAATTGTATTCCTCTAGTTCCTGTGAATCCTAATCTAACTCCTCTTTGACCTCCTGTTCCGTAATGTTGTGCCCAAATAGTTCTGAAATTTGTATCTACTGCTGTTTTCTTATACCAAAAATTAAAAGATGCTGTTGCATTTACTTCATGCAAAAAATTAAACTGTGATAATGATGAACCAATATCTACTCTGCTTGAACTTGTTGTTCCGTTGAATGATATTGCATCACCTATTTTTCCTGTTTGTGCATAAGTAATATTACTTGTACTTGCCGAATCTGATGCTGTTCCTAAACTATCTGAACTACCTATTGTTGTTGCTGAATTAACTAAAGTTCCACTTGCTTCATTGAAAGTGTAATATGATTTTAACCCTGTTAAAGATAATGAGGTTATAGGTAATTTACTATACATCTTCCTAGTATCGGTTTCTTCAAATCTGCTTCCTACTTGGACATTGGTTGGTTTAACATCT
>Ga0209252_1000718_pt1 | contig 24444 bp, 30 predicted proteins | sample SaaInlV_135m_DNA_3_FD_184673 | JGI IMG/M metagenome (GOLD analysis project Ga0209252, IMG submission 184673) | Marine microbial communities from expanding oxygen minimum zones in the Saanich Inlet - Saanich Inlet SI074_LV_100m_DNA (SPAdes) (version 2) | ecosystem: Environmental > Aquatic >... | reverse complement strand
CGTTGCCAGATTTGGTTCGGACAGTACCGCTTTATGTATTAGGAAAGGCAGGAGAATTGTTGGTAAGGTCGAATCATGGCGAGGCAAAGACCTTATGCAGACCTGTGGAATTATCGCCAGTAAATACAAAAAAACAGAAATACATCCTAACGAAAGGCCCACGGAAATATTGGTGGATTCGATTGGACTGGGGAGTGGCGTGGTGGATAGACTCATGGAGATGGGGCTACCTGTTAGGGGAGTCAATGTCGCAGAAAGGCCAGCAGTGGAACATCTCTACAATCGGTTAAGAGATGAACTATGGTTTAACGCTCGTGACTGGTTTGACACAATGTCAGTCAGTATGCCTAGAGATGAAGACCTGATTGATGAACTGGCTAATGTTAAATTTGCTTATACAAGTCTAGGCAAGTTACAAGCAGAGAGTAAAGAAGATATGAAGAAACGTGGGCTAAAGTCTCCTGATTTAGCGGATGCGTTTTGCCTGACTTTTGCTTACCAAAGTTTCGGAGGTAGCTTTAACAAACCATTGGAGTATAACAATATGGGTATAGTTTAAGTGAAACTATTATCTAAAGTGAGGAAGAAAATGAAACGTACCAAGCGTAGAACTAAGTTAGTCAAAATGTCTAACAGTAGATGTAACGATTGTGGAAGAACATTCCCTGATGTAGTGTTTGATTTTCATCATATCGAAGCGAAGGAGTTTACTCTTAACTCCAGTTCTATGGATAGGTCTTGGAAGAAAATTAAGGAAGAGTGGGATAAGTGCATAATGCTATGTGCTAATTGTCATAGGATATGCCATAATATAGGAGAGTACCATGAGCCTTAAAGACAGCTTTAAAATAATTGAATTAGAAGAACGTGTTAAAGATTTAGAATCCAAGGTTGAACTTATTTTTGGTAACAGCGAGAGCTTCACGACTAACGAGGTTGGAATTATAGACCTGATTAAAAGAAAGACTGTTGAACCAAAAGCAGTTAAACAAAAAGCAAAGGTGGATAAGCGTGAGAGCAAAAAATAAAAAGGCGAAGTTAACTGAAGATGAATTAAAGTCTATGTTTGACTGGGAGACAGACAATGCTATAGGCAGGCATGATAGTGAGCTTTCAGAACAAAGACGTATGGCTGTAGAGTATTATTACGGTAATTCATTGGGTAATGAGGTTGAAGGGCGTTCTCAAGTGGTGTCCCATGATGTATTTGAAGTAGTTGAATGGGCCATGCCACATATTATGAAAGTATTTACAGGCAGTGACCGCATAGCAGAATTTGAAGCAACTGGCCCAGAAGATGAAGAAGAAGCAGAACAAGCTACAGACTATGTAAATTATATATTTGAGAAAAGAAATAACGGGTTTAGCATTATACACGATATGGCGAAGGATGCCCTGTTAGAGAAGACTGGAGTTTCAAAGATATGGTGGGATGACACACCTAAGATCGAAAGAGAGGAATACAGTGGCCTTGATGATTTTGCGTTTGCTAAACTGGTTAGTGATGAAGAAATTGAAGTGGTGGAGCATACCGAAACTGGAAAAGAAGTTATCGGGCAAGGGCAAATGCAAGGACAAATGCAAGGACAAATGCCACAAATGATGCGTTTCCACGATGTGGTTGTAGAACGTATAAAAGAGAACGGAAGAGTAAGAGTTGAAGTAATCCCCCCAGAAGAATTATTAGTTTCCAAAAGAGCAAAGAGTTTAGATGATGCAGATTTTGTTGGGCATAGAGTGAGTCTGACAATTTCTGAAGTTAAAGACATGTTCCCTGATGTTTCAGATGATGAATTAGATGAGATGGCAGGGGAAGACGATCAGGAATGGAATGATGAATCCAACGCAAGACATAATTTTGATGACTCGTATACCAGTAGAGATAGTGCCTTTAATAACACACATTCAGGGAGAAAGATTTGGATAACAGAAGGCTATATGAATGTGGATTGGGATGGTGACGGACACGCAGAGCTACGTAAGATAACGAAGGCTGGAAATAAAATATTGGAGAATATCCCAATAGAAGAGAAGCCCTTTGCCTCTATTTGCCCCATTCCAGTTCCACATAAATATTACGGGTTGTCGTTGTCAGATAAGGTAGTGGACATACAGATTGTAAAATCAACAATCATTAGAAACATTCTTGACAATATTTATAATTTGAATAACGGGCGTTTTACGATGCTCGAAGGTCAGGCTAACCTTGATGACTTGCTAACAAGTAGACCCGGTGGTGTGATTAGAGTCAAGACTCCTAATGCGGTAACACGCTTAGACACTCCACCTTTGCCTAACGGTAGTTTTGAGTTGTTGAATTATGTAGACCAGATCAGAGATGGTCGCACAGGTGTTTCAAAGTTCAGAACAGGGATAGACCCAGATGTGTTGAATAATGCTAAAGCAGGCCCAGCAAATGCACAAATGGATGCTGCTAATGCTCGATTAGAACTGATGGTTCGTATTTTTTCTGAAACTGGCATTAAAGATATGTTTAAGAAGATGTACGGTTTGATCCTTAAAAATCAGGATCGTGCAGAAATGATTAAACTAAGAAATAAATGGGTGCAGATAGATCCAACACAATGGAAGGGCAACACAAATGTATCGGTTAATGTCGGCCTTGGGCACGGTAACAGGGATCAAGCAATCAACCATATGGCGTTATTGGCTCAAAATTATGTCGCTATACGACAAGATCCAGAATTTAGGCACATGGTTAGTCCAAAGAATGTCTACAATATGGTCGGGGAAGCGTTAAAGTCAATGGGTTATAAAAACTTTGATCGCTTCATAAGCAACCCTGACACGACACAACCTCAACCACCTCCACCTGATCCAAAAGCTGAAGCCGATAAGATGAAAGCACAGATCGAAATGCAGAAGATGCAGATGGAAGGTCAGAAGATGCAAGCAGAAATGCAGATGGACAAGGAGAAACAAGGTTTGGAACAAATGCGTATGCAGGTTGATATGTCTAAAGATCAGCAAAAGAACCAAATCGAAGTGGCTAAATTACAATCGCAATTACAAGCAGAACGTGAGCAAAACCAGATTGAAATGCAAAAGTCACAAGTTGAAATTGAAAAGGTTCGTTTTGAGAAAGAGAAGTTAATGGCTGAAATGCAAATGGAAGCTGCTGAACACGCATTAAAGATTGAGGAACTGGAAGTTGAAAGGGAACAAGCAAGGTCGGTCAAGATTGGTGATTAAGCGAGTTAAAACTAAGTCTGGTGCCAACGCTGTCGCTAAACAGTTCGGTGAAGACAAGGAATTTAGAACTCGTATTGTACCAAATAAGAAGAAAGACTACACTATACCTTCATGGGAATAAATGGGACTACTTGATGTATCAAGACAGGCAGAGCAGGCACAGTTAGCAAGGGATGCCAGTAGATCAAGGCACGGTATATTAAACGATGACCAACCACTTCAAAGAGCCATGCGTGGTGGGAGTATGTACGGTAGCTTAATGCAAGACCCTGCTGATAAAGCAAGGATGGATCGTCAGATGTTAGAAAGCACACTAGCTATGATGCCTATGGCTGGGATGACTACATACCACGGTTCACCGCATATATTTAACAAGTTTAGAATGGATAAGATTGGGACAGGCGAAGGGGCACAGGCGTATGGGCATGGGTTGTATTTTGCGGAGAATCCTAATGTTGCTCAAGGGTATAAGGAGCGTTTATCTAGGCAGGGGGGTCTATTAGCGAAAGCACCTAGATATACGGTGGAAGGAAAAACTGACGGGTATATGGATGATGTTATACACGAAATACAAACAGCCCATAAAGGTGATATAGATAAATTTATAGCAAAAACGAAGAAAGATTTTGTCTCTACCAACGACATTAATGAACTTAAAGGAAATCCTAAAAGACTAACGGCTTTATATGAAATAAGGGATGAAAATATAGATTTTGCAAGGTCATTAAAAGGGAAAAAGATTGAAGAAATCGGCAACCTCTACAAAGTTGATCTCCCTGATGACCAAATAAAAAATATGCTTGATTGGGATAAGCCTTTGAGTGAACAAGGAAAGCACATACAAAATTTAGTCAAGTCTGAACACCCAGAACAATGGAACTTGGGTATAAAGATGGATAAAATTCGTAATAATCTTAAAGAAATGGCAGATAAATATGGAAAATCAGGAGAATCTTATAAGGAAGCTATAGGCCATGCCCCAAAGAAAGTCCAGAAAGAATACCAGAATTTACTCAATGAGTTTCGGCAAGCAGAGTTATCTATGCGTGAGGTAAAAATTCGCACACCACAGATGCCAAGTTCTGGGGAGAGTATATATCATTCTATTGGGGCTAAACTTGGGAACCCAAATCAAAGTATGGGTGGGTTCTTAGATGCCCCCGGAGCGTCTGAATTTTTAAAATCTAAAGGCATCCCCGGTATTAAATATTTAGATCAAGGTTCTAGGGGTGCAGGACAAGGAACAAGCAACTTTGTTGTGTTTGATGAAAACATCCCAAAAATATTGGAGCGTAACCAACAGCCAATAGGTGGCTTGTTAGGTAAATAACCTTTAAATAAGGTATTATATGAATGATGATGGAGCATCGTTACATCAAGAAGTTAAGCAAGGGCGAGATGCAGAATATCTTTTAGATAACCCTGTATTCCAACAAACTTTCGATTACTTGAAAGATGCTTATTTTAAGGCGTGGGAACAAACCTCTGTAGAGGATTCCAAGTCAAGAGAAAACGTCTGGATGATGTATAAAACGCTGGATGCTGTACATGGACATATTAAAACATATGCCGATACAGGTAAACTGGCAAAAAAACAATTAGAAGATATGGGAGCATAATATGGAAAAAATGGGTAAATATCCAACTCCTAAGAACGCACATTATAAAGACAGTGGCGGTGGCAGATCAGAGTTGAGACAAAGTGTTTCAAGTTCTAGTTTTGAGAATAAAGACCAGTCAATGTCTATGTGTCAAAAAGGGCGTTCAGGTGGAGCATCTAAGAACAAAGGTATGTATCAAAAATAAGGAGTAAGTTATGAGTGGTGGTGGAAGATATAATCAGATGGTAGTACACGGGGCTTTCCAACCTCGTAAGTTGGCTTTCGAGAGAGTAACAGCAGATACAACTCTAACCCCGACAGACAGTGGAAAGGTTATTTTTCTGGGGGCGAATGGAGTTGATGTAACTCTGCCTAGCACTCCAGAAGCAGGTTTAAATTACAAGATTATTTTAGTTGAGGATTACAGCACTGCTGTGTGTACGGTTACGATTGATGGATCTGGTGAATTTTTCGCTGGCACCATCTCTTCTGCGACACATGACACTACTGTCGATTCAGCTATTTTTGATGGATCAACGCACGATGTCATTACTTTTAGTTCTACATCCGTGCAAGGTGATTATGTTGATATAATCTGTAATGGGACTATCTGGTGTGTATCAGGTATGGCTACTGTAGTTGCTGGAATTGGAGCGTCAACAAGTTAATTTTATGGTTTATCCCTTTGATTTTGAGTGAAGTTTGAAGAGAGGCTTCAAAGGTTTTGCTTTTTGCTTTTAGTAGTTGGTTAAACTTTTTGAACATCTTTTTCTAATATAACCCTCAAAAAAGGGCTTGTCAAGTAAAATCGTACATTAAGGAGAAAATAAATGGCTGAGACCAACCCAAGTGTGGGAGTCGATGTTAGTCCAGAAGTGGCTACTGTCGATGAACATCAACAGTTTAATAGTGAAACAGATGCTGCTGAAGCAATTGTAAAGAAAGGAATTTTGGATGAAGTAGAAGAAGATTATCTGCCATCCCAAGATCGTGGGCACACTCCAGAAGAACCCACGGCAGAAGAAACGCAGGAAGTACAAGAAGGAGAACAGCCAGAGGTTGACGAATCCGAGCCAGAATTAGGTGAAGAAGAGTCAGAAGAGTACGATGTTGAGGTACCAACCTACACCCTGAATGTTAAGGGTAAGCAGGTACAGGTAGACCTTGAAGAACTCAAAAATGGCTATCAAAAAGGTGCTGATTACACCCAAAAAACTCAAGGTCTTGCTGAAGAAAAAAGGGCTTTTGATGCTGAAAAAAATGCTGTGATACAAGAGCGTCAACAGTATAATCAGGCATTAACCCAGTTTCAGCAGTTGATGAATGAGCAATACCAGCAATACAACAATATTGACTGGGCACAGTTGAAAGAGGATGACCCTATTGGTTATATGACACGCAAAGAAGAAATGCGTGATATAGAGACCAGACATCAAAGGGCGGCTCAAGAACAACAGCAAGTTACTCAACAACAGCAACAGCAATATGCAAGACAGCATCAGGAACTTGTAGCAAAAGAGATGGATTTGTTGGGCGATAAAATGCCCGATTGGAAAAACCCTGATAAGAGAGCAAAGTTGAGTGAAGAGCTTAAACTATACGCTACTAATATCGGGTATACCAAGGAAGATTTGGATGGAGTCACAGACCATAGGAGCTTGTTGATATTAAACAAGGCTAGGTTATACGACAAAATTCAAAAATCAAATCCAAGGAAAATAAAGCAGGTTCCAAGAGTAGTTAAAGGTGGTAGTAAGAACACCCAAGCTCGTGATAGTAAAACAGGAAAATATAAATCTAAATTAAATTTGGCTAAACAAAGAGGTGGTCGCACTGAAGATATAGCTTCTGCTATCTTTGAATTAATGTAGTAGCCTTTTTTAAGTTCTTTAAGGAGTAAATGAAATGTCAGTAAAAGCAAACACTTTTGGTGTTGGTGCAGCAACCAACATCACGACAGCAGTGGGTGGTAGAGAAGACCTCACAGACGTCATCTATAATATCGCCCCAACGGAAACACCGTTCATGTCAAACATCGGCAGAACTAAATGTTCAGCTACAACGCATGAATGGCAGACAGATTCGTTGGCAACAGCAGCAGTTAACCAAAATCTTGAAGGTGAAGATTACGATTCAGCAGGTCTTGATGCTTCAGTTGTTACAACCAGACTTAGCAACTACACGACCATCAGTGCTAAAACACTGATTATTTCTGGTACACACGAATCTGTTTTAAAAGCAGGTAGAAAATCAGAAATAGCATATCAGGTGGCTAAGAAAGGTAAGGAGCTAAAACGAGACATTGAATTTTCTCTTTGTCAAGTGCAAGCACCTGTTGCATCCACTGGTACCACGACACGTAAAACTCGTGCCTTGGAGAGTTGGGTGAGTAGTAATGTTTCTTCAGGAACCAGTTATGCCTTGAATGGTTCTACTTATGTTATCACCGATGGAACTCAACGGGATCTAACTGAAGCGATGGCTAAATCAGCTATTCAATCAGCTTGGACTTCTGGTGGAGATCCAGAAATGATGCTTTGTGGTGCTGTTAATAAGCAAAACATCTCAAGTCAATTCAGTGGTATTGCCACGATGTATCGTGAGCAGTCAGGAACTGGGCCGGGTACGATTATCGGTGCTGCTGATATTTATGTCAGTGACTTTGGTGAGTTGAAAGTTGTGCCTTCACGATTCAGTCGAGATCGTACTATTTCAATTATTCAGAAAGATATGTGGGCTGTTGCTTACTTACGACCTTTCAAGGTTTATGACCTTGCTAAGACGGGTGACGCTGAGAAGAGATTACTCTTGTCGGAATGGACTCTCGAATCTCGTAACGAAGCAGCTAGTGCTAAAGTAGCTGATCTTAATACAAGCCTTCTGTAATCTAGAAGGTTAAACCAATATTGGGGGGTGTAACAGCCCCCCTTTATACGGAGAATCACATGAAAGAATTTACATGCGAATACAATTGGGTGATGTGGGCAATTGTTATTGTTGGGGCAGTATATCATCACCTTTTTTGAGGTTTAAACGATAATGGCAGATGTTAAAATAAGCGAAGACTGGGGCAACAACATGGTGAAAACCACAGGTTGGGTTGATACAAACACTGGTGATGTCCATATGTCTACGTTTCAAGATATTAACGAAATAGTCAAAAAGAACAGAGCGGATCGTAAGGCTTTTGCTATTGATAAAAATAGCAGTAGTGGTCGTTTTGGTGAGTTTGCTAAAGTAGCTTCTATTCCAAATGTCGTTGTTGACCAATTAATGAAAAGTGGTGTCTGGTTCGATAGGGTTGCTTTTAGAAAGTGGCTTAACGACCCAGACAACCGCCTTTTTAGAACTATAGATTGTAACTTATAAACATGGCTATTGATTCATACACAAAACTAAAAACTTCTGTTGCTTCTTGGTTGGATAGAGATGATCTGACTGATAATATTCCTGATTTTATTAGCCTCGCAGAAGACAGAATAAACAGACATATCAGGGTGCGTTCTATGGAACATAGAGCAGAAATGTCCACTGTAGCGAACCAAGAGTATTATGGTTTGCCTGATAATTACATACAGATGCGACATATTGCCGTTCAGGGTACGCCTAACAATGATTTAGAATATCTTACCCCAGAGCGTTTTGACACAGATTTAATTGGATCAGGAAAACCGAAATATTATACTTTAATTGGTAACGAACTGCGTTTAGGGCCGAAACCTGCTGGAGTTTATACCGTGGAAATGGTGTTTTATAGGAAGTTTAGCCACCTTTCGGACAGCCTCACAAGCAATAAATTATTAGAAGATCATTCAGACCTCTTGCTTTATGGGTCTTTATTAGAAGCAGAACCCTTTGTTAAAAACCCAGAGTCAGCAAAAATGTGGGGTCTTTATTTTAATCAGGCAATTGATGCAATAGCGTCTGCTGATGCAAAAGACAGACATTCTGGTGGTGCGTTAGCTATACGAAGTGACCACAGAGGTATTTAGATGGCAAGTACAACGTGGACAAGAGTTACACAAGTACAATACTGGAGTACCATTAGTAACAACTGGAATACAAATTCAGACAACTGGGATGATAACTGGACTGAATGGAGTGTTGATCTTGGTATGAGTTGGGAAAATATAAGACAAAACTGGAATACCATTAACGAAATTTGGTCTGATTAGGAGACATCATGGCATTAGAATCTGTAACAAACATAGACGATTTAAACGCATCAAATCCTGTTGTGGGTGATCCAGTTAGTGAAGGTGATGACCACATAAGGAACATAAAAACAGCACTTACTACAGACTTCCCAAACATTGGTGGAGTTATGAGTGCGACACATACCGAGCTTAATGCACTATATGGTGTAACAGCAGGTACTGTAGCAGCTTCTAAAGCGTTAGTCTTGGATAGCTCAAGCAAACTAAATACGATTAATGTTGATAACATTGACCTTGATGGCAACACTATATCAACCACCGATTCTAATGGTGATTTATTGATTGCTCCAAACGGAACAGGTGATGTTGATTTTGATGCCTGTTCTATCATGATTGATACAACCCAAGGAATTAAAGACGCAGGTGGTGACGAATATATTATCTTTACTGAATCATCAACCCCAGTTAATTATATAGGAATACATAATGCTGATTCTGCATCTGGGCCTGCTCTAGCGGCTGAAGGTTCTGATTCTAATATCAACTTAAATCTAATACCAAAAGGGTCTGGTAAAGTTGATGTTCAAGGTGGTTTTATGACTTCTGAAACGGCTACTTTAAGTGGTGCAGGAGCAATCCCAATAACGGGATCAATCGCAGAATGGACTACGACAAGTGCCGATGCAGGAACCTTGGCGGATGGAGTGGAAGGACAGCATTTGTTTATCATTCTTAAAGTAGATGGTGGTGTTGGTACACTGACCCCAAGTAACGCAGGTGGTTATACAACGATAGCTTTTAGCGATGCAGGAGATAGTGTGCATCTGCTTTTTACAAATGGTAACTGGTACATAGTCGGTCAAGGTGGACTCACAACTGGGCCATTATCCGCATAAAATAGGAGAATAAAAAATGGCTTATGTAGGCCCGTTTCATAGTGAAACTGCTACTTCTGCAACATTGGATCAAGTGCTGACCAGCGTTGTGAATGTGCAAACAAGAAATTATAAAAGGCTTTTTTGTCTTGTAACTGCTTCAGTACAGGCATTTGACCAGTTTGCGGTTTATGCAAAACCACATTCTGCAAATACAGTCTATGCGACCATAGCTTCAGCTTCAGGGGATTTTACAAGTCCAACCAGCCCGATGTTAGGGGCTTCTGGTAACCTTACAGCTTTAAGTGGTGCTACTGGATGGTTTTACATGGATGTAGAAGGTATAGACACGGTAGACATAAAATTAGCTTTTGGTGCTGACAACGGTACTTATGTCATAGATGTTGGTTTACAGTAAGGAGAAATAAATGGGCTTAGAAAGTGTAACCCACCTAGATGATCTTGACGCTACAAACCCACTTGGGACTGATCCAAGGTCAGAAGGTGACGATCATATAAGAAATATCAAAAGCATGTTGTTGACTGACTTCCCCAATATTTCTGGTGTTGTCTCTTCTACGCATTCTGAACTTAATTTTGTTGATGTCACAGCAGGAGCTTTAACTGCATCAAAGGCAATTGTAGTTGACAGTTCAAGTAAGATAGACAACCTAAAAGTAGATAATTTAGATATAAATGGTAATGCTATTACATCAACAGACAGTAATGGTGATGTCACCATCACGCCTAACGGGACAGGGGATTTAATCCTAGATGGGTTGAAATGGCCTCAAGCCGATGGTTCTGCTGGTTATATACTAAAAACAAACGGTTCGGCTCAACTCAGCTGGGTAGCAAATCTTGCAGAAGACTGGGCTACTAAAACAGATGGGACAGTTGCAAGCAGTGAATACTCTTCTAAAGCGTATGCTATAGGCGGTACAGGTGTAACTGATACTTCAGGTAAGGGTGCCGCTAAAGAGTGGGCAACTAATGCAGAAGATGACACGGTAGACACATCCGAATATTCAGCAAAACATTACAGTATAAAAGCGAGTGCAAGTTCTTCATCAGCGACCACTTCAAAAAATGCAGCCGCAACATCTGCCACGGCATCGGCAAGTTCAGCCACAGCAGCCGCATCCAGTGCGAGTGCAGGTTCAACCAGTGCTACGGCAAGTGCTTCAAGTGCCACCGCAGCAGCAAGTTCAGCTACAGCAGCAGCCGCTTCAGCCGATACATTTGATGATACCTATTTAGGGGCTAAGTCAAGCGACCCAGCAACCGATAATGATGGTGACGCATTAAGTGCAGGCGATCTTTATTTTAATACTTCTGCTGATAATTTAAGAGTGTACAGTGGATCAGCATGGCAAGTTGCCGCAGTCTCAACAAGCGGTATGATTTCAGAAGTTTCTGATGACACATCACCACAGCTTGGAGCTAATTTAGATATTTTAGCGTATAACATAACTTCATCAACAACAATTATGAACCCATCAATTTCCAGTACAGGTAAAGCCCTAGTATTGGGCTTCTAGGAGAAAATTATGGCAACAGAATTACTAAAAGTGTCACACACTGCTGGCGTGACCAATTCGGAATCAGTTCTCATCAACGGAGTGAGTGGACATACTTATACCATTCTCTCTATCACATTTTGTGAGACAGCAGGAGCAGCAGAAACTTTCGATCTTTATATAGACGATGACGGAGGTGGAACGGATTATGAAATTTATTCAGACCAAGCATTAGGTGCTAATGAAACTTTTGAGCATACCTCTAAATTTGTTATAGAAGGCACAGATCATTTATGTGCGGCAACGGCTAGTTCTGCCAATGTGGATGTTGTGGTCAGTTATCTCGATCAAACATTATAATTGAAGGAATATAAATTATGAGTGGAATAGTAGGTAAAAATTTAGGTAGAGGTTCAGGTGTTGTTATAGTAACTCCAGTTGGAGCAGATGTTGTTTCAGGAGCTAATATAGCTGATGATGCTATAGATTCAGAACATTATACTGATGGTAGTATAGATAATGCCCACATAGCAGATGATGCAATTGATTCTGAACATTATGCAGCTACAAGTATAGATACAGCCCATATTGCGACAAATCAAATAGATGAAACATTGATGAAGGATGCGTTTGTTGGGGATTTTACCGATGCCACGGTAACGGCCTCAGACTATTTCCTTCATGGAGATGCTACAGATTCAGGCAATACAAAGAAGGACACGATACAGGGAATTTTAGATTTAGCTGGCGGTGGTTTAGAGTCAAGTACGGTAGCTGTTTTTTTCCAGTCAGGCGCACCAACGGATTGGACAAAATCGACTGCCAATAACGATAAAATGTTAAGAGTGGTTTCAGGAACTGGTGGTGGAACTGGTGGTACGGCTGGAATATCAAGTCCAGCCCATAGTTTGTCGGCTGGAGCGCATACATTGACTACGAGTGAAATGCCGAGTCATGGTCACTCTTACACCAAACCAAACGCACCCATTTCGTTTATGGGTAATGATGCTTATTCTGTAGTTACAGGCACTACAGGTAGCACCACGGGATCTACTGGTAGCAGTGGTTCACATAGTCATACTTTGTCTGGTTCGATAACAACGCCAGCTTACATGGATGTCATTATAGCAACTAAGGATTAATTATGAGTTTAGAAATAGAAAACACTTGTCCGTTAGGTTCAACGTGTGAGGAAGTTAAAGATGGCAAGATTCATCGTTGTGCTTGGTACACAAAGATTGTTGGTAAAAATCCACAATCGGAGGAACAGATCGAAGATTGGGCGTGTGCTATATCGTGGTTGCCAATGTTACAAGTTGAAATGAGCCAAACAAATAGAGGGCAAACACATGCTCTGGAATCTTTCAGAAACGAAACGGTTAAAGGGCAAAAGATTTTTAATACCTTGGTAGAAAAACGAAATAATCTTTTGGGGAATACAACATGAGTATAGTTACGGTAGTTACTGAAGATAAAGCTATGACCATAGATGGTGATTCTATGAATTTTGATTTAGGGTTGGATGATAACATTTGGGCAATCCAATGGGACGGATCAAAGGGTCATATTGAATATAACGATGGTTCACCTAATACTGACATTACAGAATTTCCTGAACTTGAATCACTCACAGCAAAACATGGGCAAGCAAAAATTGATGCTGAAGCAAAGGTTGTAACCGATGCTATAGCAGATGAAAAAAAGAGAGTTGATGCCATGACTTGGGAGGATAAGAGAAGAGAAGCCTACCCATCTATCGAAGATGTAACGGTAGCTCTTGCTGAAAAGGCTGAAGGTGATTCAACTATGTGGGATGCAATCTCTAAGAAAAGAGCAGATGTTAAAAAAGCTCATCCGAAGCCATAGAAAGATGACAGAAGAAATACATTCTTTAAAAGAACATATAACAGAGAAATTCAAAAACCACGAGGAAATTGAAGCTCTTAGACATAAACGTATTAATGAACTTCTTGACCATTACAACAAGGAAATAGAAGGCAACGAAGGTACAATTCGTAGAGTACACACTCGTGTTGACCAAATAGAAACAAAGATCAAGACGGTACAGGGGATAGGAACTGCTATAGCTACAGCTTTAGGGGCCGCAGCAGCTTGGATAGGAATGACTGGAAAATGAATCAGGGTCATAATTATAGTTTAAACTCAGAGGAGCTAAAAAATGGAAATATTTACAAATCAGCCTTGGTATGCGATGGCAGGCGAACTGGTACTACTGGCAAATATGCTAACTATGTTTGTGCATAAACACTGGGCTAAAGATAATGAATTTTTGGGCACTGTAATGACATTGTTAGACTGGGTTTCCTTAAATATCTTAAAGAACAAAAACGAAGAACCAAAAGGGAAATAAATGCCCATAATAAGCGACCTTGGTAAAATAGGCGTTGTTAAAGATGTGCTGCCTTATCAACTTCCACAGAACGCATTTTCAGATGGGCAGAATGTAAGGTTCTATGAAAATTCGGTAGAAAAGTTTTTAGGTCATACTAATGCTTTTAGTGGTGAAATTGAAAGCCCTATTGTCCAACCTTACTGGCTTACATCTATCAGGCAAGGCTCTGACATGTATGTTGTGTATGCAGGTCAAAAAAAGGTATACGCAACAGAAGGTTCTACACACTACGATATGACAAGATCCACAGGAGGTGACTACTCTATGAGTACATCCAAGGGGTGGACTGGTGGTGTTATGGGTGGCGTTGTATTTCTTAATAATGGTGTTGACGCACCACAGGCTTGGGTAGGGCCACCTTCCTTAACAAACAAATTAACAGATTTAGCTAACTGGCCTTCAGGTGCCTTGTGCCAATCGTTGAGATCGTTTAAGCAGTTTATGATTGCTATGGACTATACCAACGGGGCAGGCACTAATTATCCAAGGTTGATTAAATGGTCTACTGGTGCTAGTTTTAATTCTGTGCCTAGTAGTTGGGATGAAACAGATTCTACGTTAGATGCAGGTGAATATGAACTTGCAGATACACCCGGTGAAGTTGTAGACGGGGCTGAACTTAGAGATACGTTTGTTATCTACAAAGAAGACAGTATATGGGGAATGCAGTTTGTAGGGCCGCCATTTGTATTTAGATTTTACAAGATTAGTGAAACGACAGGTGCTTTGTCAAGACGCTGTATGGCAGAAATAAATAATGGTCATTTTGTTTTTGGTATTAATGATTGTTTTATTAATGATGGACAGAACTTAACCAGTGTGTTAGATCAGCGTATGCGTAGAGAAGTATTCAACAATCTAAACACATCAAATTTTGACAAATGTTTTGTTGTTCCTTATTTTCAAAGATCAGAAATATGGGCTTGCTACCCAGACAGAACTGCCGATTATGCTAACAAAGCAGTCGTATGGAACTGGAAAGACAATAGTATCGGCCTAAGAGACTTGCCAAACGTGGCGTATATTCATGCAGGGGCTGTGCCTACTACAATGGGTGGTGGTGATAGTACCACTTGGACTGGTGGTTCTACTTGGGATAATTCACTTGGACAATGGGACGAAATCACTACATTTGACATAACAGAAACAAAATTATTAATGGCATCACCCGGCCCTCTTGGTGGTAGCGGTGAATTGTATTTAGCTGATTCTGGGAACAAAGAAGATGCAGACAATATGACTTCTAATGTTGTTAGAGAATCTTTATTTTTTGACAGCATGGATACGCTTAAATTCTGCCGTGGGGTAAGGCTAAGTATGGACGGTGGCCCAGTCAATGTTTATGTAGGTAAACAAATGAGTCCAAGCGAAACGACAACTTGGGAAGGCCCGTTTCCTTTTGATCCGTCAACTGATTACAAAATAGATTGTAGAGTGACAGGAAGATTATTAGGATTTAAGGTTGAGTCAACGACTGATGTTGCTTGGCGTTTAAATAGTTATGATATGGATGTGGTGCCTGCTGGGAGAAACTAATGGTTGATTATACTAAATTCAGCCATATTAAGTACAGGCAGTACGAACCTCCTGATGAATACAGGCGTAACTATTTTATAGATGAATTTAACAAGATATCGTTTTCGATAGACCTGCTGTCAGATGAATATTTCCCTAAAAGGAATGTAAGCCCTGTAAAGACAACAACATATACAGCCTCAATATTTGATGACGTTGTATTGTGTAACGGTACTTTTTCAGTAAATTTGTATGACGCAGGTGGGCAGACAGACGAAGTTGGTAACAAGATAAATGCAGGTAGACGGCTGGTTATAAAAAATATTGGTACTGGGACTGTCACAATAGATGGTAATAGTACGCAGACTATAGATGGGGCAACTACGAAGGAATTATCCAGTCAATATGATGTAGTAGAAATTGTATCAGATGGGGCTAATTGGCATATTATATTTGGCGGTGAATCCACAACACTAGGAACAAGCATCCACTCAACAACTGGGAAAGCATTGGTTTTAGGGTTTTAAGCAGATATATATGGTAAAATCAGTAGAGGATGTTGCTTTAATGGGGATACGCCAAGATATGGTTCAGTCCATATGGGAACAGGCTAAACCTCACTTAGAAAAAGCATTGGAGCATAGCGATGGTGAGTTTAAAATTGACGATGTTCTTCAATTCTTACTTAATAGAGCCATGCAGTTATGGGTGCTGTATGATATTTCTACTCACGATGTAGTGATGGCAGGTTGTACGGAAATCATTATACACCCAAGTAAGAAGATTTGCAGAGTAGTTCTCATGGGTGGCTTAAGTATGGATTTATGGCAGGCACAGACACCCGTGTTTGAAGATTGGGCAAGAGAACAGGGCTGTACGCAGATGGAAACATTGGCAAGAAGAGGTTTAGCAAAAAAATTAGCTGAACTTGATTATAAACAAGTTTACCAAGTTTGTAGGAAAAACATATAATGGCTTATTATTTTAAACCACTAGAATACAACCCTTTTCAATACGAACAGGGTGGAGAAAGACCTACTTATAGACCCGAGGAGGGTAATTGGGGTGGCGGTCAGACTGGCCCACAGTGGGATGAGTCACAGCAGAATTTGCGACAAGGACAATTTCAAGATTACTCTGGTCAACAATTTCAAAGTTTATTTGATGCTGTAAATAATTTCGGTATAAACCCGATGGTAACTGGTGAAAAATTTCAAGGCACTCCACAATATTCTCCATACGAAGGAACAAGGGCTAGCTTTACAACTGCTGGGCCACAGCAACAAGTAAGTTCAGGGGGTCAAGGAGGAGGAACTAAGTGGGTTCCGGGGCCATCTATTTTTAATGAGCAAGGGTACTACGATGCACGATTGGGTAGTATTGATGATTACCTTAGTAGGATTGGTTCATTTTTTGGTAACTTAGGGCCACAACAATCACAATCAGTACAACAGATATTAGCCAACGCACCGGGTCAAGGCCCAATGCCAACAATGCCATCTGTAGGAAGTAACTTAAATATTGGTGGTGGTGGCGGTATACACACTAATAATCCATTTCCATCATACGGTGTTAAATCAGGTGGATGGGGAACAGCACCAACTAGCCTATTCGGAGCAGGAGCAGGAAATGCAAACAATCCTTAGTAAAAAAGCATACACATATTATCTAATCACAGGTCAACTCCCACCGATGGGTGGAGGAAAAGGCGGTAGTTCAGGTGGTGGTGGTTCCACACAAACCATACAAAAAGCTGATCCGTGGGAAGGACAACAACCATTCCTAAAAACTGGCTTTGAAGCAGCAGAAAATAGATATAATTCAGGTCAACCTAATTTTTATCCCGGTAACACGATTGCTCCTTTTAATCAGAATGAGACTGCGTTTCAACAAGGAGTTATAGATTATACGACAGGAGCAAGACCTGCCAATATGAGTTTTGGTGCAGAAAGTGCGTTGACTGGAGAGATGCTTGCTAACCCTTATACGAACCCGATATTTAATGCAACTAGAGGCTTGGGCGATTTTGGTCAAGGAGCGTTACAAACTTCAGCAGGCTTTACTGGGGCACCTATATTAGACGAAGCAAACGCAAGTCCATTGATGCAGCAGATGTTGTCAGGCAGTGTTCAACAGAATCCATTTATAGATCAAGCAATAAATAGTTTTACTAGTGATGCAGTAGGTAATTTTCAAGAGCAGGTCATGCCTGCGTTAAGAGCCAGTCAAATAGCATATCAACCGGGCGGTAGTTCAAGAGGTGATATAGCAGGAGGTATTGCAGCAGGAAATGTCGGTAGATCAATTGCTGATTTTGCAAATCAATCTCGTATGGATGCTTTTAATTCTGCACAGCAACAGCAGATGGGTGCGGCTCAATTAATGGAGCAATCCAGAGGCCAAAGGTCACAAGAAGCGTTAGCCCAAGCAAGTGGTGCATTCCAACCAGCATTACTTGGAGAATCCTTAATTTCTAGTAAGTTAGGGGCTGGACTAGGAGCTTACCCAACAGTAGCACAGGCACCTATTGATATGATGACAAGTCTTGGTGATGTGGGTTATGGACAACGAGAAATGACACAGCAACAACTGGATGAAAATGTCAATAGATACCAGTTCGATCAGAACGTAGAAGATCAGAAATTACAGAATTACATGAACCTGATTCAAGGTAACTACGGTGGAACGACAACTGCTTCAGCAGAACGTGGTGGACTTGGATTAGCAGGCCAATTGGGTCAAGGTGTAGGTGGTCTTGCCGCTCTTGGTGGATTAATGGGGCTATAATATGAGTTTTGGTGTAAAATCTCGTAGAGAAAGAGAACAAGAACAACGCAAAAGAATGGCTAGAGGTAGACGAAATCTAAGCCAGCTAGTTGGGACTCAAGGTCAAGGTCAAAGAACACCTATGAACCGTGGTTCTGGTTACGTTAATACCGTACAAGCTCCTAAATTTCCGCAGTCAAATGTTGGTGACGATATAACCCAAGCAGGTCTTGCGTTTAAAGGTGGCAAGGGCATACACGATTTTGCAACAGGGACTGAAGGTGGTTATAACAAAGCAGGTGTATGGGTAGAAGGAAAAGAACCTTGGAGTCTTGGTGATAAGACTATATCAGAAAGAATAAGCCAGTATGGAACAGATGTTAGTGATAGATTTTCAAATGCACCAAGAGATTTAGGCAATTTATTTAACCCACAGCCAAGCCCGTCAGAATTAGCACAATTAGAAAAAGCTAATGTTGGTTTTGGTGGAGATCCTATAATACCTCCTTCACAAGCCAACCTAAACGAAGGAATGCGGCTGACCAATATGATGAATAACCCAACAACTCCTTCACAGTTAGGGAAGGGAGCTTGGAAACCAGTCGAAAATAATCCGTATCTCCCAACTGGGGCAAGTAATCAACTTACTGATCCTATGTTAGCGGCTCAAAATGCCACTAAAGCAGGGCAGATGTCACAATTAACAGCACCGGGTAGTTTTGGTGGTGGTGGCATGGGAGCTAGTAGTAATTTGCTTAGTGGTGCAGGTGCAGGAAGTGGTTTGCAAGGACTTGGGCATCTTGGTAGTTTTGGTGGTGGGGCAGAAGGTATACAGGGTCTTGGACATCTCAGCTTGACAGGTACAGGCGGTTTTGAAGGCGGTTTTGGTGGTGGCAGTGCCCCATTTGGGTCTTCACTTAATGCAGGTGGCACGCCTACTGGAAGTATCCAAGCAGGTTCAAGCACTGCTGATGCAGCATCAGGATTACAAGGTGGCGGTGGACAACCTTGGTTGGCATACGCAAATATAGGTAAAGATTTAATAATGGGTGGGCCGGGAAGTGAAAAGATAACAGGTAGTACAGCAGGTGATGCTGCAATAAGAGCCGCAGCCGCTTACTTTACATTCGGCTTAAGTGAAATACCTTACGCATTTATTTAATTGGAAGTGATAATATGAACCCTGAATTAAAAGAAAAAATAGACAGAATACAGAGTTTAAACGTCAGTAAAGAACAAAAAATGGCTCTGTTTGGAAGACTCATGGAAGGTGAGAAGGCGAAGTACCCACCTGCTCCACCAACACAACCCGGACTGATTAATCAACCTAACGAAATATCAATTAAAGAACATTTAGCATCAAACCCAACTGGCGGTGTTGCACAGTATTTGGATACTAAAGATCAGCGTGTACTTGGGCAGGGCGTTGGGGGTGGGGCTAGACCTAACTTTTCCAGACCCCCACCATTACAACAAGATCAAAGATTTATTGACAATGTAAACGCTATGCCTAAAAATCCACCTCCAATGGTGGCAGTACCTCCTGCGTCAAACTTCCCAAGAGAAAATGTTGTGCCACGAGTTGCAAGCCCAAATGATAATCCATTTACAGGAGGATTGACTCAAAATGGTATGCCGTTAAATGAAATGACTGGGAGAGTAATACCGGGCGGTGAATATCCAATACCAAGTTCACCACAACAACCAATTACGAATCAATTGCCGCCCAGTCCTATGCCTCGTGGTGCAGGTGTCGATCAAGCTATAATGGCTAATAGGCAACAACAGCAACAACAACAGCAGCAAAGACCTAATACAAACATATTTGGTATGCCGCAAGGTGGAGATCAGGGCAGGTTTGGTATGTCTGGATTTTTTGGTAGGTTATTTAATGACCCTAATAGAATGGCTATGCTATCAAGTGGATTAACAGCACTAGATCCAAATAGCTATTACGACAAAGAAGGATTCAGTAGCCCTTGGACTGGATTAAGAGCAGGATTGGGTGCAGGCGTAAAAGGATATAAGAGTGTTACAGATAGAAGGAAAGCAGAAGCTGAAACAGCGAAGTTAAAAGCTGAAGCAGGTGACACAATGAAAGGTCAACCTTCATCTTACAAAGAATTTACAGTTGCAAAAAAACAGGGGTATGAAGGTAATTACACAGATTTTTTAAGAGAAATGAATAGGCTGAAAGCAGGGACTGAATCACCAATGGCAGGTGCCCTAAAAAAAGGGTATGAGCATACCATGAGGCAACTCCCAGATATGCAAATTGAAGCTGAACAGGATGTCTTGGGTTTGAGAAACCTTTATGAATCTAAGAAATTCCTAGACGAAGGAATAATATCAGGTGCATTTGCAAACCCAATAGCAGGGTTCCATATGATGCTTAAATCTAGGTTTGGTATAAATACTGGTTCAGAGGCTGAAAACACAGTGGCTTTTGCTGCTTCAATGGGTAATCAGGTTGGTCAGATTATTAAACAATTTGGTGCAGGTACTGGGTTGTCTGATGCTGATAGAGAGTACGCAGAAAAGATTGTAGGTGGAGATCCGGGATCACTTACCGAAGCATCAATAAGAGAGCTTATGCGTATCCAAGAAAAAATGTATCGGCATAAAATTAAAAACTACCAGAGAAAAAGTAGCCCATTTATTAAAGCACTTAAAGAGGCAGGTGGTCAGGGTCTTGATTATAGCATTAGCACTGAAGGTTTGGATTTGGAGTCTACCACCGACTGGGGTAAAAAAGTTGGTAAGTATTATGACCCAAGACGAGCCGCTATGGGTAATTATTATTACAAAAGAGATGCTGATGGAAAGATTACGGACAAAAAGAAATACAGAACCCCACAGAATAATCCTAGTGGTGTGGGGAAAGCAGTTTTGACACCGTTGAACGAAAAAGATCGAGACAGGCTGAAATATTTGGAGGAAAAATTTGGTAATGATTAAATCAAATGACTGAAAGAGAAGAATACGAAATATTAAAGGAACGGTCAGAAAGGGAAGAACTAGCCACTCTCCAAGCTAGGGCAGGAGGTGGTGATACCATGCCTACAGAACCAAGTTCTATGTCTGCACAAGATGTTATGGGTGGTGCTGTCAAGAATTTTGGTAGAAGTGCTAGGCAATATGGTACTGACATATACACAGCAGTTTCAGAACCTATCAACACCGCCAAATCAATTTATGAATTAGGTAAGGGTGTAGTCCAACTAGCTATCCCAGAAGAACAAGGCAACGAGGAATTAGCCAGAGGAGTAGGTAGGTTCTTTGCTGAAAGATACGGTGGCCTTGAAAATATAAAACGAACAATTGCAAAAGATCCTGTAGGTGCTTTGGGTGATGTGTCCATGTTGTTAAGTGGTGGTGGTACATTGGCAGCAAAGATACCGGGGCTTACAAAAGCAGGGCAGGTGGTAGCTAAATTTGGTTCTAGTATAGATCCGTTGTCTTTAGCAGGTAAAAGTATCGCAGGCACAGCACAAGGAATAGGTAACTTATCAGCCGATGTTGTTGGTGGAGTTTTATCTGGTTCGGGTTCAACCCCGTTAAAAACTGCTTTTAGAGAGGGACTGGAAGGTGGCGATACGGTAGCAAAAAGTATGCGTGGCACAGCAGTAGAAGCAGAAGAAGTTGTAAGAAAAGCCCACGATCAGATGAAGAAAATGGCAAAAGAAAGAATAGATCATTATAGGGCTAATAAAGAACAATGGAGTGGTTTAACAAATAAAATAGATTTTGATGGGGTTCGTAAGCATTGGCGTGAACTAATGAGAACTACTCAAGATCGTGGCGTTTCACTCGTAAGAAATTCAACAGACAGGGCTAAGATGAAAAGGATGTATCAAGTCTTAGAGGACTGGGCTAAAAGACCCAATATGCACGATGCGTTAGGATTTGATTCTTTAAAAAAAGCATTGGACTCTATAGACATAAACCCTGCAAAACACAAACACGCAAATCGACTACGCACATCCATGAACAAACACATAAGAGATCAAATTAAGTTAAATGTGCCAGAGTATGCTAAAGCGATGGATGACTACGCAGGAGCGATTAGATTAGAAAAGGAACTTGAAAAAACACTTTCTTTGGGGGGTGATGTCCCAGTAGATACAACTTTAAGAAAACTCCAATCTGCCATGAGAGATAATGTCAATGCAGGCTTAGGGCATAGAGAAAAACTACTCAAGACACTAGATGAAAGTGGTGAAATATTTGATACGCTTGCAGGCCAAGCACTTAATCCAAAAACACCAAGAGGTATAGCTAGAATGGGGGCAGGTTTTGCAGGTCTTGGGATGCAAGGAGCATCTGGTTTTAATCCTGCAATTGCAGGTGTCATGGGTGCCCAGTCACCAAGACTTACAGGAGAGATAGCAAGAGGTCTGGGTAAAGTTGGCTATATCCCAAGGAAAATATATAAAGGCGGTGAGGCATTAGGAAGGAAGTTAGGGTTAAAAGATGGTATTCCATACAAACAAGCAAGTCGTACCTTGTTCCAAACAGGAAGAATCAAAGACCTTGAAGATGAACTAAAAGAATTAAAAAGTCTACTCAACAAATGAACGAGCTACCACCATTCTGGGATTACATGAGTGATGAGGACAGGGGTATGTGGGCTAACCCACACTTACGCCAGCCATTGACTCAAAAGTATAATGACCCAAGAATAATTGAGATGCTTGACAGGCAAAGATTGATGGCAAGTTTTCCAAGAGGTGGTATGCTGGAAACTGACATGCCCCAACCACAGCCATTAGGTAATGATATGCAATACGCATTTCCAAGAGATCAAGGCTTACTAAGTTATGGCACAGACCCTAACGAAGCATCTGGTTGGGTTGATGAATCTGGCAGATACAATGCCCCTATGGATTATCCAGAACACGCACCAAACACACCAGAACATAAACAAACATATAACTTTTTACGATTTAACGATTTTGGTGGGGGGATATAATGGCAGGTTTGCTAAACGATGTTTCTATGATGGGATTAAAAGGTTCTAGGAATGTTGACACAACAAAAAGAACGGTTTATAACAACAACCCGATGGCTGTTAGTTTAAGAAATTCTAGTGGTAATGTTATTCCATATAATGGGTTACTTGGGGTGCAGGGGGAATATGAAAAGTCACTTACAGATACGATGGGTCAATATATAGATCCAGCACATGGCTTGAGGGCAGGCATAAGAAACCTGAGAATACAAGCCAAGAATCTTGGTGATGAAAAATCCTTGTACGATTTAATAGCACGATGGCATGGGAAAAATCAAGGGGAACAGAAGACCGCTGATTATGCAAGTATGATAGCAAAATCTATGGGAGATTCCAGAAACCCAAAAGATATAAAGATAGGGGATATTGATTTTAATGATAGTGCTGTAAAAAGTAAAATAATTAATCCAATAATTAGTTGGGAAGGTGGGGGTGCTAGTCTTCCACAACATATAATTGACATGGCTATAGACATGGAACAGCCAAAGCAAGAGCAACGCCCCCAAATGCAACCACAAGTAGGTCTACCACCACAATTTGCTATGGAAGGTTTTGGAACTCCACCACCACTAAAATTAGGTGAACCAACAGGTGAATACACCCCAGAAGGAAGACCATTGTTTTTGAATAATCAAGGTGGTAAATCTTCTGAATATTCGGTTGGCGTTACAGACCCAAGAATAAATAACAAGGCGTTAACACACATCCCAAGTATATATGATGGTAGTATTTTAAACCAAAAAGATGCTATACAGGAAGTTGTGGATGCTGGTGGTTACGACAGATTAACTGGAAGATATATAGAACCCGGTGGAGATCCAAATGCTAGGTCTATGTCTCTTGGAAACATTCCACACCATATTGGTGGGGCAACGACAGATACGAGTAGATACCGACAACAAAGACTTCCATCATTACAGGAAGCGGCAGAGACAGCACAGGTACAGCCAGCCTTAGATCCTTTTCCTTGGCTAAGAGAAACTCACGACAGAAGATCAAAAGTAGGGATGTACCCAGAAAAGAAAAAGTTTAAGTCAAGAAGCATGTATCCGCAACCTAAAAACTTTTAGAAAGGGGTTGACAATCTCTTAGTGTGGGTGTAAATTAACCATACTATGAACTACACACTTGAGTATCACAACAATAATACTATCTGCATAACTAGCCTAGTTCATGGTCTGGGCTTTGATGTTATGTCTAAAGGGGTACGGGCTTTCTCAAGTGGGCTTGTACCTCTTTTTTTATTTAAATTCGCTACAGGCAGGGTGGCTTCTTTGTGGCGGTTCTGGGGGTACCGACCTGCTAACCCCCGTTTTTTTAAGGAGATAAAATGACTATATCGGTAGAACAATTAGAATTTAAAAAAGGAAAGA
>Ga0209252_1000710_pt1 | contig 24579 bp, 31 predicted proteins | sample SaaInlV_135m_DNA_3_FD_184673 | JGI IMG/M metagenome (GOLD analysis project Ga0209252, IMG submission 184673) | Marine microbial communities from expanding oxygen minimum zones in the Saanich Inlet - Saanich Inlet SI074_LV_100m_DNA (SPAdes) (version 2) | ecosystem: Environmental > Aquatic >... | reverse complement strand
CTTTAACTATAATATAATAGTTGCTAATTTGCATGAGATGCATTCTTTTTTAAGTAAAGAAATAATTAAAGGATATCGAAAAAAAACAATATTAGTAAATTATAAGAAAATTTTAGTAACAATGATGCCAATTTTACCACACTTATCTAATGAATGTTTTGAAAGTATCAGCAATGACAAAGTTGAAATTAATTGGCCAAAATATGACGAAAAGTATATCAAAGAAGAAATAGGTGTAGTTGTTGTTCAAATCAACGGAAAAAAAAGAGGTTTGGTTAATACTAAATTAGACTTATTAGAAGATGATATAATGAAATTAATTAAAGATGATAAAAATTTAAACAAATATTTAGTTGATAAAGAAATTAAAAAAAAGATTTATATTAAAAACAAGCTTATAAATATAATCATCTAAAGTTTATGAGAAATATAATTTTAATTTTATGTTTAATTTTTTTATGTAGCTGTGGCTACACTTCAGTTTATAAAGATAAAAAACTGCAAGTCTTTCAAATTAATATAATTGAAATGACCGGTGATAAAGAAATAAATAACTTAATCAGAAATGAGCTAAAATTATATTCTAGTTCAGATTCAAATCAAAAATATGATATTTCCATAAATTCTATGTATCAAAAACATATTATTTCCAAAAACTCTTCAGGAGTTGTGATAGACTATAGAATTTCAGTAAATACAAAAATTAAAATTAACCTAAATAAGGAAACAAAAAATTTAGAATTTAAAGAAAGTATAAATATCAAAAATAATTCTAATTCATTTGAACAAAATAAATATGAACAGAATATTAAAAGAAACTTTGCTTCATCTATAAGAGAAAAATTCTTAATTAAAATATTTGATTTAAATGATAATTAAATCATATGAAGTAAATAAGATTAATCCTGAAATACATAATTTATTACTATTTTACGGTAAAAATGAAGGTCTTAAAAATCATATAACTAAAAATATAATTAAGAATACTAATAACATTCATAATTATGATGAGAAGGAAGTTTTGGATAATGAACATAACTTTATTGATAACATTTTAACAAAATCACTTTTTGATGAAAAAAAATTAATAATTATTAAAAGATCAACTGATAAAATTTTAAAAATTATAGAAAACTTAAAATCAGAAAAACTCGAAGACATAACTATTATTATTAATGCAGAAAATTTAGAAAAAAAATCGAAACTGAGATCTTTTTTCGAAAAAAATAAAGAAACAATTTGTATTGCTTTTTATCCTGATAATGATCAAACTTTATCGAAATTAGCTTACAATTTTTTAAAAAATAAAAAAATTTCGATCTCACAATCAAGCATAAACTTAATAATAAATAAATGTAATGGGGATAGAGAAGCACTCTACAATGAGCTTAATAAGATAGATTTATATACGCAAAATGGAAAAAAAATTACAACTGAGGATATAATGAAAATCACTAATCTAATCGAAAATCATAGTGTTTCGGAATTAGTCGATAATTGTTTGGCAAAAAACAATAAAAAAATAATTAATATTTTAAATGAAAATAATTTTAATAATGAAGATTGTATGTTAATCACAAGGTCTCTTTTGAATAAATCAAAGAGGATGCTTCAACTTGTTAAAGAATTTGAAAATAATAAAAATATTGAATTAACCATTTCTTCAGCAAAACCACCCGTTTTCTGGAAAGATAAAGAAATTACAAAACAACAGATAAAATACTGGAGACCAGAAAGCACTAAAGATTTAATCTATAAATTAATTGATATAGAGCTTTTGATAAAAAAAAATGTAAACAACTCTATTAATTTAATTACTGATTTTATTTTAGAACAATCTTCTACAAAATCTAATAATTAGATTTAATTATATCTATTATCTTATTTAATTGATCTAAACTTTTATATTCAAAAGAGATTTTACCCTTATTATTTTTTTTACTTTGAATTGAAACATTTATTCCAATTTTATTCGAAACAGAATTTTCAAGATCCTTTATATTTGCATCATTTGAATTTCTTCGCTTTAATTTTTTAGTTTTGAATATTTTGACAAAACTTTCTGCTTGTCTTACTGACAATTTCTTTTCCACAATTTTATTAGCAACAAATAAGGCGTTTTCTAAACCTACCAAAATTTTTGCATGTCCAGCACTTAGTTTTTGAGACTCTATCAATTTGATTACCTCTATTGGCAATAAAAGAAGTCTCAAACAATTTGTAATATGGCTTCTGCTTTTTCCAATAAATTTTGAAACTTTTTCATGGTCATAAGAAAAATCATCTATTAATCGTTTATAACCTTGGGCTTCCTCGAGAGGATTTAAATCATGTCTTTGAACATTTTCAACGATAGCAAATTCCAATGATTTTAAATCATCTGCTTCTGTTACAACTACTGGCACTGTATGTAAACTAGCTCTTTGTGCAGCGAGCCATCTTCTCTCACCTGCTATTATTTCAAATTTAGATTTATCATCATTCGATTTTCTTACAATAATCGGTTGTAAAATCCCTCGTTCTTTAATTGAGTTTGTAAGATCTTTTAAATTATCTTCATCAAAAATTTTTCTTGGTTGATACTTGTTAGGTATTAAATCGCTAACAGGTAATTGGTTTTTTTGTGTTTCAACTTTTGTTTCTCCAATTAAAGAAGATAGACCTCTACCCAAACCTTTTTTTATTTTATTTGAGTCCATTAAGCAGCACTTCCAATAGTTGTCTCTTGATTTATAAATTCATCAGTAAAACTAAAATATGATTTACTTCCAGGACAAGATTTATCATAAATTAAAACTGGCATTCCATGGGATGGGGCTTCTGACAATCTCACGTTTCTGGGTATTACTGTTGAATACACTTTTTCATTAAAATAATCTCTTGCTTCTTTTTCAACTTGTGATGACAGTTTATTTCTTTTGTCATACATAGTTAGAAGTATTCCTCTAATTTTTAATTCTGGATTTAAGTTAATTTTTATTCTCTCAATTGTTTTCATAAGCTGCGTTAAACCTTCCAGTGCAAAAAATTCTGTCTGCAAGGGAACAACTAACGACTGTGAGGATACTAATGCCATAACTGTAAGCAAACTAAGTGATGGTGGACAATCAATAAGAATATAATCATATGTTCCTCCAGAATCATTTAAATATGCGGTTAATTTATGCTTTAATAAAAATGCTCTGTTACCATCATCTGCAGTTTCAACTTCTAACCCTGATAAATCGACATTTGAGCTTATAATATCTAAATTATTAAACTCAGTTTTTTTAATTACATCAAAAATTTCTTTTGTACCATTTAATACACCATAAATTGTGTCACTAGAATTTTCCATATTAGATAATCCAAGACCTGTTGTTGCATTTCCTTGTGGATCTAAATCTATAACTAAAATTTTTTTATTTTGCTGAGATAACCCTGCTGCAAGATTTATTACCGTTGTAGTTTTTCCAACCCCACCCTTTTGATTTATGACAGAAATAATTTGCATTTAATTTTTTTTAATTTTTTTTTTAATTTTTTTTATATTTAATAAAAATGAATCTTCGTTTGTTAAACTTTTTTTTTCCGTGTATTCTAAATCCCAATTCTTTAAAGAATTTTCAAAAACTCTTTTTCCGTTCTTCCCCATAAAAAAAATTAAATTAGTGTATCTTGAAAAATTTTCATAAACTAAATCCAAAATAACTGGCATTGGTTTAAATGCTCTAGACATTATGGTTCCTGTTTCTAATTTTTTTAAATCAAAGATATTTTCTTGAAATATTTTTGTATTTAATTGCAATTTTCTAGACACTTCTTTTAAAAAAAGACTTTTATGATGACTTTTTTCATATAAATGCATTTTAATGTTTTTTTTCATGTTTTTTAATATAATTGCTATAACAATGCCAGGCATTCCAGCTCCTGAGCCTAAATCTGTGGTTGTACTTTGATTAAAATTAATAAAATCAATGATTTGTGCTGAATCTATTATATGACGTGCTCTAATAACATCATTTTTTGCATTTTTTTGACTAATTATGTTTATTTCTTTATTTTTTTCCATAATCATTGATAGGAATATTTCAAAGTCTAAAAATGTTTCACGTGAAACATTTAAGCTATTGAGTCTGTTATATGAATCTATAATTTCTTGTTCCATTAAGCTATATGCTTAATAGACTTTCTTTTAACATGTGACAACAAAATATATACAGCTGCAGGGGTAATTCCATCAATTCTAAGTGCTTGACCCATCGTTTTGGGTTTAATCTCTTTAAATTTTGCTTTTACCTCATTGGACAACCCTGAAAAACCATCATAATTGATATTATCTGGAATTATAAGATTTTCATCTCTTTTGAAAGCTAAAATATCTGCTTTTTGTTTTTTCAAATAACCCCTATAATGAGCATTAATTTCAACCTGTTCATCTATTTCATTATTGAAAAAGGGAATATCCGACCATATTTCTCTAATTTTACCCATATCTACTCCTTTTTGGGTTAATATTTCATTAGAAGATCTCAAAACCCCATCTTTTGCTATTTTTATGCCAAATTTATCAGCTTTATTAGGTGATATAGTTGATTGACTCATTTTTACATTGATTTGGTTAATTTTATCGAATTTATCTAAATAAAAAGCTTTTCTTACATCACCAATTAATCCTATCTCAATTCCTTTAGCAGTTAATCTATGATCCGCATTATCAGATCTAAGACTCAATCGATATTCTGCTCTTGACGTAAACATTCTGTATGGTTCAGCAACACCTTTTGTTACTAAATCATCAATCATTACTCCTATGTAAGCATCAGATCTATCTAGAATGAAAGGTTCTGATTTTTTAAAAGATAGAGCAGCATTTATCCCAGCTATAAGACCCTGAGCAGCCGCTTCTTCATATCCTGTTGTGCCGTTAATCTGCCCAGCAAGGTAAAGGTTGCTAATCTTCTTGGTCTCAAGTGTTAAAAACAGTTCTCTTGGATCAATATAGTCATATTCTATAGCATATCCAGGTCTAATAATAGAAACATTCTCTAAACCATTGATATTATTACATATTTCTTGCTGAACATCAGATGGAAGTGATGTTGAGATACCATTTGGATAAATTGTATGGTCATTTAGCCCTTCAGGCTCTAAAAATATCTGGTGCCGACCCTTATCAGAAAATTTTACTATCTTGTCTTCTATTGATGGGCAGTATCTAGGTCCAACACCTTGTATGCTACCAGAGTACATAGCGCTCTTAGATAAATTTTTTTCAATAATTTTATGAACCTTATCGTTAGTATAAGTCATACGACATGAAACTTGTTTGTTAATATTTTTTTTAGTTAAGAAAGAAAAAAAATAAGGATCATCATCTGCAAACTGTTCTTCTAAATTCTCATAATTAATTGTTCTTGAGTCAAGTCGGGGAGGCGTTCCTGTTTTTAATCTTCCTATTTTAAAATTGTATTTTGCTAATTGTTCACTTAATCCCGTTGAAGGTTTCTCATCATACCTTCCAGCTGGTGTTCTTTCGTCGCCTATATGTATTAAACCATTTAAAAAAGTGCCCGTTGTAAGTATTAACTTAGAACATAAAACTTTTTTACCTTCTTTAGTTAGAAAGCCATTTATTGTATTTTTATTAAAAATAAACTTTATTACAGGATCAGCAAAAATGCTTAAATTACAATAATTTACAAGTTTTTCTTGCATATATTTACGGTATAGTGATCTATCTGATTGAGTTCTTGGTCCTCTTACAGCTGGACCTCTACTTCTGTTTAATAATCTAAATTGAATGCCTGATTTATCTGCAACTTCACCCATAACACCATCAAGGGCATCTATCTCTCTTACTAAATGACCTTTGCCCAAACCACCTATTGCTGGATTGCATGACATTTCTCCAATTGTTTCTATCTTGTGAGTAAACAAAGCAGTATTAACACCTAGACGTGCAGAGGCCGTAGCAGCCTCACAACCTGCATGGCCACCACCTATTACTACAACATCAAATAATAAATCATTTTTCATAAGCTAAATTTATAACTGATTATTATATTTACAAGGCAAGTATAGTTTTGTTTAAATAAGCTTTAATTATCAACTTTTTTATTAAAAAAAGGCTTAAAAACAAGTAAAATGAGGTATTATTTACCTATACAAAAATCATTGAAAATACTACCTAATATCTCCTCAACATCAACTTTTCCAACAATCATACCAAGATGTCTTGTGGCTAACCTCAAATCTTCTGCAGCTTTATCAAAGTCCTCAACTTCATTTTTTTTATTAAAACTATTAAGGTGCTCTAAACACTGTTCAAGATGTTGTCTATGTCGCTCTCTAGTAATTAAAATATCATCACTTGTTATAAATTTATTTTTTAAATTATCTTTTATTTTTAAAATTAATTCATCGATGTTTAAATTTTCTTTAATTGAAATTAATACATGATTTAATTTTGAAATCTCAGGATCAATATCTTCCTTTAAAAGATCTGATTTATTTATTACTAAAATCGCATTTTGATCTAATAAATCCTTTAAAACATAATCAAAATCAAGGTTTTTAGCGTCAACAACCACCAACTTTAAATCGGCTTCTTCTGCTCTATTTAAAGATAATTTAATACCTTTCTTTTCAATTTCATTTTTAGATTCTCTTATCCCGGCAGTATCAGAAACAATTACTGGATAACCATCTATATTAAGATGCGTTTCTATTACATCTCTTGTTGTTCCCGCAATCTCTGAAACTATTGCAACATCTCTATTAGATAAATAATTTAGGAGACTAGATTTACCTGCATTAGTAGGTCCAAGAATTGCAATCTTAAAACCTTCTCTGATTCTTTCTCCAACTTTTTGATCATCTAAAATTTTTTCAATGTTGATTAAAACTTCATCTGAACTTTTTTTAATTTCTTTTAAAATATCATTTGGTAAATCTTCATCTGGAAAATCTATTTTTGCTTCAATATGAGATAAAATTTTTAAAAGTTTTTCTCTTAAAAAATTAAATTGATCAGCAGATTTTCCTTTCATAATTTTTATGGCTTGCTGTCTTTGAATTTCTGTTTCAGAAGAAATTAAATCTGCGATGCTCTCTGCCTTAAGTAAATTTATTTTTCCATTTTGAAATGCTAATTTTGTAAACTCGCCAGGTTCTGCTAGCCGGCAATTTTCAATATTTGAAATAGAGGAATGTAAAGCATCAATTACAGCCTTGCTTCCATGCACCTGTATTTCAGCCATATCCTCTCCTGTGTAGCTCTCAGGTCCAGGAAACCACAGTATTAAACCCTCGTCAATTAGCTCACAAGTGTTGATTTTGTTGATTTTTCTTAACGTAGCTATTCTTGGTTTAGGAACAGGTTTGCCAGTTAATAATTGAATAGCTTTGAGGGTTTCTTGGCCCGACATTCTTATAACGGCTATACCTGAAATTCCAGGTCCACTTGATAAAGCATAAATTGTCATTTGAAGATTATAGCTTCAAATCAAGGTGACTGTAAAACTTTAATTATAATAATAAAATATTATGCTGGCTTATTCATTGAGTTAAAGAACTCAGCATTATTTTTTGTGTCTTTTAATTTTGAATTAATAAATTCAATAGCATCCATTGTTCCCATTGGTGCAATTATTCTTCTTAAAACATTCATTTTTTGAAGATCATTTTTATCGAATAATAATTCTTCTCTTCTTGTTCCTGATTTTGTTATGTCTATTGCTGGGTATATTCTTTTGTCGGCAATTTTTCTATCTAAAACAGTTTCACTATTTCCTGTTCCCTTAAATTCTTCAAAAATAACTTCGTCCATTCTACTACCTGTATCGATTAAAGCAGTTGAGATAATTGTTAAAGATCCACCTTCTTCAATATTTCTTGCTGCACCAAAAAATCTTTTTGGCCTTTGAAGTGCGTTTGCATCTACACCACCAGTTAATACTTTTCCGGAACTTGGAATAACAGCATTATAAGCTCTTCCTAATCTTGTTATCGAGTCTAATAAAATAACAACATCTTTTTTATGTTCTGTTAATCTTTTTGCTTTTTCAATAACCATCTCAGCAACAGCAACGTGTCTTTGCGCAGGCTCATCAAAAGTAGAGCTTATGACTTCACCTTTAACAGTTCTTTGCATATCCGTGACTTCTTCTGGTCTTTCATCGATCAATAAAACCATTAAATAACTTTTTGGATAATTTTTAGCAATTGAGTTTGCAATACTTTGTAAAATCATTGTTTTACCAGCCTTTGGTGGTGAGATAATAATAGATCTTTGCCCTTTTCCTATTGGGCTTACAAGATCAATTAATCTTGGTGTTAAGTCTGGTTTTTTTTCAATTTTTGTTGTCTCAATCTCCATAACCATTTGTTGATCTGGATAAAGTGGAGTTAAATTATCAAATGCAATTTTATGTCTCGCTTTTTCTGGTTCTTCAAAATTAATTTTACTAACCTGAAGTAATGCAAAATATCTTTCACCTTCTTTCGGTGCTCTAACTGGCCCTTCAACCGTATCTCCTGTTCTTAATCCAAACTTTCTAATTTGACTGGGGCTAACGTAAATATCATCAGGTCCAGGTAGATAATTTGATTCCATTGCTCTAAGAAAACCAAAACCATCTTGTAATAATTGCAATACTCCAGCGCCTGTGATTTCCTCTTTTTCAGCAACTTTTTTCAGAATAGCAAAAAGTATTTCCTGTTTTCTTAAGGTGCTCGCGTTTTCAATTCCAAGCTCTTCAGCTTGCGTGATAAGTTGTTCTGATGATTTTAATTTTAACTCTTGGATGTTCATGATTTAATTTTTAAGGACTATAAAGGTACAGGCAATATATATACTAGAGTAATAATTTCAACCCTAGATTGGCTTAAAAATAACTAAAAAAACAGTAAAAATAAGGATTATGGTTGGTATTTCATTAATTATCCTAAAAAATTTTGAGGATCTGGTATTTAAATTATTTTTTAGAGATATAAGACATTTTCCTAGATAATCGTTATAGGCAGATAATAAAATAACTAGAATTATTTTTATTTGCATCCACAATTGAGAAAATATTTCTATTCCATTTAGATAAATTAAAATTACACCAAAAATCCAAGTAAAAATCATTGCAGGACGCATGATGTAATAGAAAAGTTTTTTTTCCATTACTTCAAATATGTTTGTAGCTTCTTTTTTTTCTTTATTCTCAACGTGATATACAAAAATTCTTGGAAGATATAAAAGACCAGCCATCCAGGAAATAACTGCGATCAGATGTAAACTTTTAAATAATAAATAACTATTCATAATTTAAGCATGGGCATTTAGTAAATTTATTTGGGCATTGTATCTTTGGGGGGAATAGTTTTCCATCAAAATTATAATCCTGTTTTTTAATAATTAAATTAGACATTGCCTTTATATAATTTTCATTTGTTCCCAAAGCTGGTACTCTGCTATAATTTATACATCCATTTTTATTAGCCAATTCTTTGTATTCTATATCTAATTCAACTAAAGTTTCGGAGTGTTCTGATACAAATGCTATTGGAACTAAAACAATATGTTTTCTTAGTTTTGAGTTTTTTATAATTATGTCTTCTGTAGATGGACCAATCCACTTTAATGGTCCAACACGGCTTTGATAGCTTAAGATCCAATCTAGATCTTTAATGTTTAAAGATTTAACAATTTTTTCAACAGATTGTTCTACTTGCCACTGATAAGGATCGCCTTTTTTTATATTTTTTTCTGGTAAACCGTGCGCAGAAAATATTAATTTGAAATTTTTTAAATTATTAATTTTATTAGATATTTCCTCCTTATGTGCAAAAACAAAATTCTCATCAGACGGATAACAGCAAATTGTACTAGTCTTGATATTAAGGTTATTTTTTTTACAAATATTTTTCCATTCTTTTATTGATGATCCTGATGTTGCTGCAGAATATTGCGGGTATAAAGGCATTAATATAATTTCATCTGGATTAAAACTTCTTACATAGCTTACAACTTCATCTGCTCTTGGATGCCAACATCTCATAACAATAAAACATTTGTATTCTGAAGTTTGATCATCATTATTAAGCTTTAATTCCAGAGCTTTCGATTGTTCTTCTGTTAGTTTTAAAATAGGAGATGACCCACCAAGCTCTTGATATATTTTTTTAGCTGTTGGCGCTCTTCTGTTTGAGATTAATTTAGCTAGAGGATATCTAAAGAAAGATGGTAAATTTAATATTGCTGGATCATTAAATAAATTAAATAAAAAAGGCTCAACATTTTTTAGTTTATCAGGTCCACCTAAATTAAAAAGTATTACAGCTTTTCTCATCAATAATTTTTTACTGTATTTACCATGTACTCAAACATGTTGGGATCTGTTTCGGGCAACACTCCATGTCCTAAATTAAAAATATAAGGGTGGTTTTTAAAAATATCTAAATATTTTATTGTTTCTTTTTTAATTGTTTCTTTGTCTGTAAGTAATACTTTGGGATCAAGTCCACCTTGGATTGGAATTTTTATATCCTGTAAAATTTTTTTTGGGTCAATATTATAATCGATACCAACTGCGTCTGGTTTAACAATATCACAAAATTCTTTATAATTTTTGATTTCTCTTGGAAAACAGATTACAGGTGTATTTAAAGATTTAACATAGTTAACCAAATTAAGAGTTGGTGAATAAACGTAATTAGATAAATCTTTTTCTTCCAACAAGCCTGCCCAACTATCAAATATTTGTATTACGTTTGCACCATTATCAATTTGGTTTTTAATGTGTATTTTTAAAAATTTTTCTATAATTAGTAAAATTCTATTTATTAAAAAGTCATTTTTAAAAAAATCTTCTTTTAAGCTTTTTTTAGGGGATTGTTGGTTGATAATATAAACTAATAAAGTCCAAGGCGCACCTACAAAACCTATGGTATTTTTATTATCCTTTTTTACAATGTCATTTGAGCTTACTTTTTTAATAGCTTTATAAACTGGATAAATTTTTTCAACAAAATCAACTTCATCTATTTTTGACATTTCATCAATATTGATTTCTCCTAGTTTGGGGCCAAAACCTTTTTCAAATTCAACTTTTTGATTTAACCCATATGGTAACATTAAAATATCTGAAAAAATTATTGCAGCATCCAAATTAAATCTTTTTAAAGGTTGTAGGGTAATTTCTGATGATAAATTTTCATTCAAGCATAACTTTATAAAATTTTGATTTAATTTTCTTATTTCTCTAAATTCAGGTAAATATCTTCCTGCTTGCCTCATTATCCATATTGGATTGGTTTTTGTATTTTTCTTTATTATTACTTCGTGTAGTGGGGTCATATTAAAATAATATATTTATTTATTGTATTAGTATTATGTGTTGTGAATATTGATGATAACTATTTTTTAACATTTTATTAACAACTTATTATCAATTAATAATTAATAATATTGTGAAAATTGAAGCTTTTTATATTTTTATTCAATATATTGTATAATTTTACTTATAAATTTATTATTGTGAATAAAAGCCTTATTTTACAATAATAATTAACCAAGATTTAATTTGAGTAATTTTATTAAAATAATACAAATTTATTAACAATTTATTCATGAGTAATACTTACCAAATTTATCTTATATCTGATTCAACAGGTGAAACTCTAGATAGAATTTTCTTAGCCTTAAAAGCACAATTTGTAAATATTAAGTACAAGGTTCATTCTTTTTCTTTCACTAGGACCGAGAATCAGATTTTTAAAATTTTAGATGATGCAAAAAAAAATCAAAATTCTGTAATATTGTATACTATAGTAGATAATAATTTAGCCAAATATTTAGCGACTGAAAGCGACAAAACAAACACCCCTTGTTTTAGTGTCCTTGGAAATTTAATATTAAACTTTTCTAAAATCTTAAATCAAAAAGCATCACATGAGCCTAGTGGACAACACGCGCTTAATGATGAATATTATGAAAGAATAGAAGCTATACAATTTACAATGAGTCACGATGATGGAAACCTTCTGTTAGATATTGAGAAATCAGATATTATATTGGTTGGGGTTAGCAGAACCAGCAAAACACCAACCTCGATCTATCTAGCAAACAGAGGATTCAAAACATCAAACATTCCACTTATAAATGAGAATTCATTGCCAATAAAACTTAGAGAGAATCCCCAACTAACATGTGTTGTCGGATTAAGCACTGAACCCGAGAGGCTTGTTGAAATAAGAAAAAATAGAATGAATTCATTAAAAGAGACAGAAAATATAAAATATACAAACATAGAAAACATTAAAAAAGAGGTCAACGAAGCAAAAAAAACGTTTCAAAAATATAAATGGCCCTCAATTGATGTAACCAGAAAGTCTGTGGAAGAGGCTGCCGCTTCTATAATAAAAATCCATGAAATATATTTAAATAATGTTAAATAAAATAATACTCGCTTCAAAAAGCAAAGTTAGGAAGAACATATTAGACAACAACAATATACTAAACGAAGTTAGGCCACCAAACGTAGATGAAGATGTTGTTAAAGGGAGTTTAATTAAGAAAGGGGCAACTTCAGAAATAATTTCAAAAAATTTAGCCAAACTTAAAGCAAACAAAATAAGTTTAAATGAGCCAGATAAATTAGTTTTAGGTGCTGATAGTGTAATCGATTTGGAGGGTGAATTAATCTCAAAGCCAGAAAATAGAGAAGAAGCACTCATCATTTTAAAAAAATTAAATGGTAAAATTCATTATCTGATTAGCTCTGTTTGCATTTCAAAAAATGGAGTAATGATATGGGAGCACACGGATAAAGCAGTTTTAACTATGAAAAAATTTTCAACTGAAGATTTAAAGAAATATTTATTTAAAATCAGTGATGAAGCGTTATTTGCTTACAATGTTTACCAGATTGAAGGGGAAGGAAGAAATCTGTTTTCGAAAATTGAGGGCAATGAAAATACAATAATGGGCCTGCCAGTCGAAAAAATTAAAGAATACCTAAAAAAGATTTAATGAAAAAATTTTTAGTAATAGGAAACCCAATCGATCATTCTCTATCTCCAGAACTTCATAATTATTGGATAAGAAAAAATAATATAAACGCTATTTATGAAAAACAAAAGTTGGAGGAAAGTGATTTAGAAAACTTAATTTCTCAGGTAAAAGAAAAAAAAATTTTTGGAATAAATGTTACAGTGCCATTTAAAAAGTCTGTTATTCCTTTGTTAGATGATTTATCTTTAGAAGCTTATGAAACTCAATCTGTAAATACAATTTATTTTGAAAATGATAAAGTAATGGGGCATAACACTGATATTGGTGGATTTGAAACAAGTATTCATAAATCAAATGTAGATTTAAAAAATAAAAAAATTTTAATTTTGGGTGCAGGCGGTGTAGTTCCATCAATTGTTTACGCTTTGACCAAAATGAAAGTATCTGAAATTGTAATTTCTAATAGAACAATAGAAAAAGCACAAAATCTTAAAAAATCTTTTAAAAATATAAGTATAATAAAATGGGGTGAAATTTCTAATTTTGATATGATTATAAATGCAACCACTTTAGGCTTAAAAGAAAGAGATGAATTTAATGTTGATTTTTCATCAAATGGTAAAAATAAATTATTCTACGATGTTATTTACAATCCAAATGAAACTAATTTTTTGAAAACTGGAAGAGAACTAGGTAGCACTATAATAAATGGTAAATTGATGTTTGTTTATCAAGCTTTTTTAGCTTTTAATATTTGGCACAAATTGAGACCAAATGTGGATGAGGAAGTTTTAAAACTTTTAGATAGATGATTAGAATTGGAATTTTAGGCGATATAGGTTCTGGCAAAAGTTATGTAGCGAAAAATTTTGGATATCCTGTATTTAATGCAGATTATGAAGTTAGGAAATTATATCAGAGTGATAAAAAAATTTTTAACAAATTAAAGAAAAGTTTACCAAAATATATTAGCTCATTTCCAGTAGATAAAAAAGAAATCACCTCTGCAATCCTGAGCGATAAAAAAAATTTAACTAAAATTATTAAAATTGTCCATTTAGAAATTCGAAAAAAACTTAATACATTTATAAAAAAAAACAAAAAATCTAAAATTTTAATTTTAGATATCCCCCTTTTATTAGAAAATAAAATTAATAACAAGAAAGACATATTGATTTTTGTTGAGTCAAAAAAATTAGAAATTATTAAAAGATTAAAAAAAAGAAAAAATTTTAACCATAAACTTCTAAAAAAATTTAAAAATATTCAATTACCAATTATTTATAAAAAAAAAGAATCTCATTTTATAATTAAAAATGATTTTACAAAAAGAACTGTTAGAAATAGAATAAAAAATATCTTAAAAAAAATTATTTAAATGAAGGAAATTGTTTTAGACACAGAAACAACAGGCATATCAATTAAAGAAGGTCACAGAATTGTTGAAATTGGTTGTATAGAATTAGATAATTTGGTTCCAACTAAAAATAAATTCCATTGTTATTTAAATCCCGAAAGAAAAGTGTCTGAAAAAGCACTAGAGGTTCATGGATATACAGATGAATTTTTAGCTAAACAAAAAAAATTTGAAGAAATTGGGGAACAGTTTTTAGAATTTATTAAAAATAAACGATTGGTAATTCATAACGCTGATTTTGATTTGGGCCATTTGAATAATGAATTATCAATTTTAGGAAAAAAAAAGATTAGTAACGAAATTGTAGATACCCTTGTATTGGCCAGAGATAAATTTCCAGGATCACCAGTTAGCTTAGATGCGCTTTGTAAAAGATATAGAGTTGACAATTCTAAAAGAACACAGCACACAGCTCTTATTGATTGTGATTTATTGGCTAAAGTTTACATTAATTTAATTGACCAAAAAGAACCAACACTAAACTTTCAAAGCCAAGACCAAGGGGTTGAAAAAGATAGAAACAACTCCAGTGTAGCTTATTTTAAAAAGATTATCACACCAACTGATCAAGAACAAAAAAAACATAAAGAATATTTAAAATTAAATTTAAAAAAAAACTATTTCAATTAAATCTTTGGTTGTAAAGATCTTCAAAGTCTATTTTTTTTTCTAATTTAATTCCAGGAAAACCTGAATTATCAAGAAGATTTAAAAATGATTTTTCAAGATTTGGGTAAATTTTTGTCTGGACATCACATAAGATAATTTTTTCCAATTCCTTTTTTTCTTGAACATCATCATCAACTTTAACAATAGTTGCAAAAGTGATTTCAAAATGAGATTTCCTTTGATTTTCTTTCTTATCTTCAAATTTAAGAGTAGTATTTACTTCTATCATTTTATTTTTTAATGCTTTGGAGGTAATATCTATCCCTAGTTGATACTTGGAAATGTGATCTTGAACGAATAAATATGTTTCAATATCTTTAGTTTCACTTGATAAATCTTTGATATATTTTCCTAATATTTTATATTTTTCTGTCATCGTCACTTTCTATATCTTCAAACTCTCCATCAATAAAATTATTTTTTACATTTTTTCTTGATTTAAATTTTATTACAAATTTATTAAAAATTAACTTTCTTGATATTGGAAAAATTAACAAAAATCCTAGAATGTCTGTTATAAATCCTGGAATAATAAGCAGTAAAGCCGCAAGTGCAATCGCTGCTCCAGAAATCATTTCGTAAGTAGGGGGTAAATTTTTGCTTAATTGTATAAATCCAGACTTTAGTGTGTTTAGCCCCTCATATTTTGCATAGTAAATCCCGATTATCGCAGTTGAAAAAATAAGTGTAATTGTTGCTATTGCTCCAATTTGAGAGCCAATTTTAATGAAAAAAAATATCTCTACTGCAGGAATAAGAATTATTAATAATAATGAGTTCATTTATATTTAATCTAAATTGCTAGTTGAAATTAATCAACTTAGTAATTACTATAATATGATGAATTATAGTTTCGAATACATAGATGTAATATTTCTAGCCATGATTGCTGGTTTTATATTTTTAAGATTAAGAGCAATTTTAGGGAAAAGAACAGGATTTGAGGGAAAAGCAACACCTCAGTTTGATAAAATTTTAAAGGAAGCGGTGGCGAAAAAAGCTTCTATAGTTAAAGAAAAATTTGATGAAAATGATCAGAAAGACTTTTTAAAAGGCGCAAAGATTGCATATGAAACAATTATTACTGATTTTAGTGACAATGATAACAAGCTAACAACAAGCAAACCATTATTGAGTAAAGAAATTTATACTCAATTTAACAAAGCTTTAAAGGAAAGAAGTGCAAGAGGCCACTATGCTGAAATTACTTTTATTGGTGTGAATTCAGCGGTGATTAAAGAACACAAAAAAATTGATAAAATATTAAATGTTACTGTTGAATTTATAGCCGAGGTAATTACTTGCATTAAAGATAAGGATAAAAAAACCATATCTGGTGATCCAGAGAAAATTAAAAAAATTTATGACACATGGGTTTTTTCTAGAGATATAACGTCCGCAAACCCCAATTGGCAGTTAGTAAATACTCTAACATAATTGACTAAAAAAATTTCAAAAAAAGATAAAAAAGATTGGGATTTATTTGTTAACAGTAAAGAAAAATTATCTAACAAAGATGGTAAATTTCAAAAACTTATTTTTAAAAAAATAAAATCAATTGATTTACACGGGTATACCCTTGACGAGGCAAATAGATATATTGAAGATTTTATAATTAAATCTTACGAGGAAGACGTTCATAAAATAATAGTTGTCACTGGTAAAGGGCTTCATTCCCAAAATGAAAAAGATCCATATGTTTCAAAAGATTTAAGTATTTTAAAATATTCTGTTCCTGAATTTATTAAAAACAATGAAAGATTAATTAAGATAATTAGTGATATTAAAGATGCAAAAATAGAGGATGGAGGATCTGGAGCATTTTATATATATTTAAAAAAGAATAGAAAAAATATTTAATTTTTTTATTCTTTTGTTAATGTTAAACATAACTATGAATATATGATAGTTTGGCTTGCTTCATATCCCAAAAGTGGAAACACGTTATTGAGGTCAATGTTGGCTTCATATTTTTTTTCTAAAGATGGTATCTTCAATTTTAAATTGTTAGACAATATACCACAATTTCCCTCAAATCCACTATTTCAAAATTTAGGAATAGATATTAAAAATCAGGATGAGGTGATTAAAAATTATATTAAAGTTCAAGAGAGTTTTGTTAAAAAAAATGAAGTTCAGTTTTTAAAAACTCATAGTTATCTTTTTAATATACATAATAACCATTTTACAAATTTAAAAAATTCATTTGGAGCGATTTATATAGCAAGAGATCCAAGATCAGTTGCAATTTCATATTCAAACCATAGAAATCAAAATATAGACAAAATAACTGATCAGATGATCAGAGGTAAATACATTGGGGGAAATTTAAGTTCAAAAAAAATAAAAGATCAAACAGTGACATATACCTCTTCTTGGGAAAAAAATTATAACAATTGGAAATCATTTGATGCAGTTGGTAAATATTTATTGGTAAAGTATGAAGATATTGTATCGGAAAAAAAAGAAGAAATTTTTGTAGAAATATTGAATTTTGTTTATTATTTAAATAATAAAAAACCATCTTTAAATAAAAGTAAAATAAGAAATATTTTAAAAACAACAATGTTTGAAAAAATGCAATCTTTAGAAAAAAAACATGGTTTTTCTGAAGCGGGTAAAAATGATTTTTTTTACAAAGGTCCAAATAATGATTGGAAAAAAACACTTGATTTTAAAAATCAACAAAAAATTGAAAAAGCTTTTAGTAAAGAAATGAAGGAATTAGGATACATCTAGTTCTTCTTGTGCTACCAATTTTAATTTATGGATAATACAATATTATAGTATGATTATTTGGCTTGCTTCATATCCTAAAAGTGGAAATACATTATTGAGGTCAATGTTGTCCGCATATTTATTTTCTAAAGATGGGATTTTTGATTTTAAATTATTACCAAACATAAAGCAATTTCCGAACGACGATATATTAGAAGCACTTGGAATAAAGTCAGAAAATTTTAATGAAATAATTAAAAATTCTATTAGAGCTCAAGAGTTATTTAATAAAAAAGACTCAGTCGGTTTTGTAAAGACTCACAACATGCTTTTTAATTATGAAAAAAAATATCCATTTACCAATCAAGAAAACACTCTTGGAGTAGTTTATATCGTAAGAGATCCAAGAAACGTAGCTCTATCATATTCTAGACATCTTGATGTTTCTATAGAAGAAACCGTTAAATTTATTACATCAGGAAAATCAATTAAAAATGATATTATGGGTAATTGGTCGGAAAATTATCAAAGCTGGAAAGCATTTATAAAACATAATAAATATTTGTTAATAAAATATGAAGATTTTATAACTCATAGAGAAGAAACCTTTTTAAAAATTTTAAAATTTATTTTTAATTTAAGAAATATTAATTTTTCAGCAGATTCTACAAAGCTAAAGAATGTATTGGAAACAACTTCATTTGATAATTTAAAAAAATTAGAAGCGAAAGATATTTTTTCAGAAAGTGCCAAAGATACTTCAGGAAATAAAATAAATTTTTTCGATAAAGGCAGCAAAAGGAATTGGACTAAAGAGTTAAGTCATGAAATGAAAGATAAAATTGAAAAAACTTTTAATAAAGAAATGAGAGAATTAGGATATCTTTAGAATTTTATAAAATAAATTTTGAAAGATCTGTATCTCTGACCAAATTATCTAAATTTTTATTTATGTAATCTTTATTTATAATAATTTTTTCACCAGATCGATCTGTAGCTGTAAAACTAATTTCATCTAGGATTTTTTCAATAATTGTGTGTAATCGTCTTGCACCTATGTTTTCTACTGTTGCATTTACTTCAGAAGCAATATTTGCAATTGTATCTATTCCGTCATCTGAAAATTCAAGTTCCACATTTTCAGTTTTTAAAAGAGCTACATATTGTTTAATTAAACTAAAATCAGGTTCTCTTAAAATTCTTTTAAAATCATCACTAGTCAATGCTTCCAGCTCAACTCTTATAGGCAATCTTCCTTGTAGTTCTGGAAGTAAATCAGAAGGTTTTGCTAACTGGAATGCTCCTGATGCTATAAATAAAATATGATCCGTTTTTATTGGACCGTGTTTTGTATTTACAGTTGTTCCCTCTATGAGAGGAAGCAAATCTCTCTGAACACCTTCTCTTGAAACATCTCCGCCCACTCTATCTGTTCTTGCAGAAATCTTGTCTATTTCATCCAAAAAAACTATTCCATTATTTTCTGTAGAAATTTTTGCTGCCTTAATAATTTTATCTTGTTCGATTAATTTATCAGATTCGTCATTTATTAAAATTTCATGAGATTCCTTAACAGTCATCTTTTTCTTTTTTTCTTTGTTCCCCATAGATTTACCAAGCATTTCACCAATATTAATCATACCAACATTAGCACCAGGCATTCCAGGTATTTCAAATGAGGTGTTATTTGATCCACTGTCGCTTACAGCAATTTCAATTTCATTATCATCCAAATCACCATTTCTTAGTCTTTTTCTAAAACTCTCTCTTGTTGCAAGACTTGCTTTTTTGCCAACTAAAGTATCTAAAACTTTTTCTTCAGCAGATTTTTGAGCTTGTGCATGGACCTCTTTTCTCATTTTTACTTTTTCCATACCAATAGCAATTTCAATTAAATCTCTCACTATTTGTTCAACATCTCTTCCAACATATCCAACTTCTGTAAATCTTGTCGCTTCAACTTTTACAAACGGGGCTTCTGCAAGTTTAGATAGTCTTCTCGAAATTTCTGTTTTACCAACACCTGTTGGCCCAATCATTAAAATATTTTTAGGCAAAACTTCATTTTTCATTTCACCCTTTAGAGCTTGACGTCTCCATCTATTTCTTAGGGCAACTGCAACAGCTTTTTTAGCTTTGTTTTGGCCAACAACAAATCTATCTAATTCTGAAACAATTTCTCTAGGAGATAAAGAACTTACTAAATTAGTTTCTTTTTTAGCTTCCTTATCTTTTTGAACTAAAGGAGTAACATTTGATTTTTCCATTATATCTTTAAAACCTTAATGTTGTCGTTTGTAAAAACACAAATTTCAGAGGCTACTTCGATAGCTTTTTTTGCAATTTCCTCAGCACTTTTATCCGTCTCCATTAAAACTTTTCCTGCAGCTAAAGCATAATTTCCACCAGATCCAATTCCAATTACATCTCCTTCTGGTTCTAAAACATCACCGGTGCCTGAAATAATATAGCTATTATCTTTATCGCCAATTGCCATTAAAGCTTCTAGTCTTCTTAAATATTTATCTGTTCTCCAATCTTTTGCTAGTTCGACGGCAGCCCTTGATAGATTACCAGCATGCTTTTCTATTTTTGCTTCTAATCTTTCAAACAATGTAAGTGCGTCTGCAGTCGAACCTGCAAATCCTGCGACCACATCTCTTTTTTCAATTTTTCTTATTTTTGAAGCAGTACTTTTAACTACAGTATTTCCCATACTTACTTGTCCATCACCAGCAACGACTACTTCATTATTTTTTCTAACTAATACAATTGTTGTCATATCTAATAAATGGTAATTATTTTTGATACTTCAAGTGTTCAGACTGATATTGATATACTGGGATTATGTATGTATACCATTAAAATATATGGCTAGAAAAGGAAAAGTATCTCGTAAAACAAAAGAAACCAGTATCAATGTTGAGGTAAATATTGATGGTAAAGGTAAGTACCAAATTGACACTGGTATAGGTTTCTTAGATCATATGCTTGAGCAGTTATCAAAGCATTCTTTGATAGATTTAAAAGTGAAAGCAAAGGGAGATACTCATATTGATCTTCACCACACAACAGAAGATACAGGTATTGCAATTGGAGAAGCGTTGAAAAAAGCTTCTAAAAAATTTGTTGGTATTAAAAGATATGCTCACAGAGTTATTCCAATGGACGAGACTTTAACTAGAGTTGCTATTGATGTTTCAAATAGACCTTATTTAATTTGGAAAGTGAAATTAAAAGTTGAGAAGCTTGGTGAAATGGACACAGAACTATTTAAAGAATGGTTTCAAGCATTTTCTCAGTCTGCTGGCATTACTATGCATGTTGAAAATATTTATGGAGATAATAGTCACCATATAATCGAGTCTTGCTATAAAGCTTTAGCTAGATCATTAAGGGAGGCATTAGAGATGGATCCTAGAAACAAGAAAAGCATCCCATCCACTAAAGGCTCATTATAAGTTTAATGAACGTCACAATTGTTGATTATAATTCAGGTAATATAAGTTCGGTAATAAATTCTTTTAAGGAGGTTTCTAAAGATAAAGTAAATATCGAAGTAACTTCGGATTTAGATAAGATTAAATCAAGTGATAAACTGGTTTTACCAGGTCAAGGTTCGTTTAAGAGTTGTGTTAATGCTTTAAACAGCATTGATGGTTTGGTGGATTGTTTGAATGATTTTGCAATTAAAAAAAAAAAACCTCTTCTTGGAATTTGTGTGGGATTACAAATGCTTGCTGATGTTGGTTACGAAGAAATAGAAACAAAAGGTCTTGGTTGGATTTCAGGCAAGGTATCAAAAATAGATAATCATAATGGTAAATACAAACTACCACACATTGGTTGGAACCAAATCAATATACTCAAGGACAGTAAAATTTTTAAAGATATAGAAAATAATTCTCACATGTATTTTGTGCATAGCTATGAATTTGTTCCTGAAGATAAAAATGTAATTTCTGCAACAACAGAATATTCATCAAAAATTGTGTGTTCTGTTGAAAAAGACAATATTTTTGGAACCCAATTCCATCCTGAGAAGAGTGATAAAATTGGACTTAAAATAATTGATAATTTTATAAATTTATAAAATGAAAATATTTCCGGCAATAGATATAAAAGATAAAAAGTGTGTGAGGTTAGTTAAAGGAGACTTTGACAATAAAACTGAATATAAAATGTCCCCAGTCGAACAAGCTGGAAAATACAAAGATTATGGTTTTAAAAATTTACACATAGTAGACTTAGATGGAGCTTTAACTGGGAAAACAGTTAATGTGGATATTATTCAAGAAATAATAACTAAATTTGATGTTAAAATTGAAATTGGTGGAGGCATAAGAAGTTTTGAGAGTATTCAAAAATATACCGATGTCGGAGTTGAAAAAGTTATTTTAGGAAGTGTAGCGATAAAAGATAAAAATTTTTTAAAAGAAGCTTGTGAAAAATTTCCAAATAAAATTGCTTTAGGTCTAGATGCTAAAGACGGCCATTTATCAGTCTCAGGCTGGAAAGAAAATTCTAATCATTTAACTCTGGATTATTTAAAAGAAGTTAATGATTTTGGTGCAAGCAGATTGATTTATACAGATATTAATAGGGACGGAATGAAGCAAAGCCCGAATTTTGAGGAGACATCAAAGGTTGCTGACAATTCTAATTGTCCGGTAATTATATCGGGTGGAGTTTCTTCTATTGATGACATTAAAAAAGCTAAGGAATTAAATAATAAGAATATCGAGGGCATTATAGTTGGAAAAGCTATTTATGATGGTGATATAAAATTAGAAGAACTAGTTAAAGAATTAGATGCTTAAAAACAGAATAATACCTTGTTTAGATGTAAAAAATGGTCGTGTAGTTAAAGGAATAAATTTTGTGGATTTAAAAGATGCAGGCAATCCAGTTGAACAAGCTAAAATCTACTCTGATGGTGGAGCAGATGAAATTTGTTTTTTAGACATTACTGCATCAAACGAGAATAGAAATACTATTTATAATGTAGTAGAAAAAACTTCCAAGAAATGCTTTGTTCCCCTGACAGTTGGTGGTGGTGTTAGAAGTGTTGAGGATATTAATAAACTATTAAACTGTGGTGCAGATAAAGTATCAATTAATACTGCTGCAGTTCAAAATCCAGAAGTGGTAACAGAAAGCTCTAAAAAATTTGGTTCACAGTGCATAGTTGTTGCAATAGATGCTAAAAAAAATGGTGATAAATGGGAAATTTTTACTCATGGCGGAAGAAACAATACTGGTATTGATGCAATAGAATTTGCAAAAAAAATGGAAAATAGTGGAGCAGGTGAACTGTTAGTGACTTCAATGGATAGAGATGGCACTCAAGTAGGTTATGATATTGAATTAATGTCTAAGATATCTTCCAAAGTAAGCATTCCTATTATTGCTTCGGGTGGAGTTGGCAATCTTGATCATTTAGTAGATGGAATAAAATTAGGAAATGCGAGTGCTGTTTTAGCTGCATCCATATTTCACTATGGAAAACATTCAGTAAGAGAGGCTAAGGAATATCTGGATTCAAAGGGAATACCTGTTAGAATTTAACATGCTTAGTACATTAGAAAATTTAATAAAACTTGCACGAGAAAGAAAGTCAGCGCCTGTAGATGGATCTTACACGAATAAGTTGCTAACAGATAAATCTCTAAGTAAGGCAAAAGTTTTAGAAGAAGTTAATGAATTAATTGAGGCTGTAGAAGAAAATTCTAATAAAATTCATGAAGCCGCAGATGTATTTTACCATTTGCTAATGTATCTTGAAGCAAATGATGTAAAAATTGAAGAAGTTATGCTGGAATTAGAAAAAAGAAAAAAATGAGTTATGATGACGATAATATCTTTGCAAAAATTTTGCGAGGAGAGATTCCTTGTAGTAAAATTTATGAGGATGATTTTATTTTATCATTTCATGACATTAATCCACAAAAAAAAACTCATGCTCTAGTAATCCCTAAAGGAAAATATATTGATTTAGACGATTTTAGTTTAAATGCATCATCAGAAGAGATGGTCGGTTTAATAAAAGGTATTAATAAAGTTGCCAAAAAGCTTGGTATTTCAACAGATCCAGGTAAAGGTTATAGGGCTTTGACAAACGTGAGTGATGATGGTGGTCAAGAGGTTCCCCACCTACATTTTCATTTGTTTGGGGGAGAAAAAGTTGGAAAAATGGTTGCGTGACACAGGAAGTTAAAAGAAATTATTTAGAAATAAGTTCTCTTAAAGATTTTAAAGAAATTAAAAAAGTTTCTAACAATAATTCTTTAGAGTTATTAAGCCCCACTAATTTTCAACTAAATAAATTTTTTTATAAAAATGTTGGTAAAAAACATCAATGGATAGATAGGCTAGTTTGGTCAGAAACTCAGTGGATTGATTACGTATCAAGTAAAAATGTTAAAACTTATATTTTTAAATATAATAAAGATCTGGCAGGTTTTTTTGAATTAATTTCTCATATAGAAAACAAAGAAACAGAGATTGCTTATTTTGGACTGTTAGAAGAATTTCAAAATAAAAAACTTGGATCTTATTTGTTAAGTGAAGCAATAAAAATATCTCTTACAGAAAATACTAAAAGGGTTTGGCTTCACACTTGCTCTTTAGATCATAAAAATGCATTAAATAATTATATTGCAAGAGGGATGAAAATTTTCAAAACAGAAACGGTGATAATTTAATTTTGAATAGGCAATTTAAATATGTCTTTATTAAATATTTCATTTTTTTTAATTGATGAGAGAAATGTAATATTAAGATTTTGATATAT